>Ga0070733_10001209_pt1 | contig 19449 bp, 21 predicted proteins | sample Coa_R1_9_FD_66450 | JGI IMG/M metagenome (GOLD analysis project Ga0070733, IMG submission 66450) | Surface soil microbial communities from Centralia Pennsylvania, which are recovering from an underground coalmine fire - Coalmine... | ecosystem: Environmental > Terrestrial > Soil > Unclassified ... | reverse complement strand
AGTTAATAGAATGGGTTCCGGTTCGCGTTCAAGCTGCCAGCCATCCGCGCCCTGACCCCTGACCAGCGCGCTGAAAGCTTCGGCGAATGATTGCTCGATGCTGCTGTCAAAGACAGTGTTCGCGCTATCGGTGTTCGCGGGCGCGATCAATCGCGCCCCTACAGCAGGCAGCAGCTTGAGCAGAGTGGCATCCATATCAAAACGATAGGCGCGCTGCAAGAAATGGACGGTGGCCGAGGCTTTCACGATTGCCGCCATGGGCAGGCTGCGATTGCCGCGCGCGCCATATCCCAGCAGCATACGGCATAGCCGCGCCAGCCGCAGTCCGTATTGCTGCGGCGCGCCCGTCATCTCCTGCGGCCCATACAAGGTCAGATGCAGCAGCGATGAGTCGGCTTCGTAGGCCAGGTCGTAGTAGACGCCGAGTTTGCGCGCCAGAAAACACAGGCGTTTAATCACAGATCCCACACCAGTTAGCGGCTCACTGGAGGCGCGCTGCACGGCCCGTAGCTTAAGAAAGGCGTTACAATCAATCACGAAATTCGCATCGGATGCATTGAAAAGCACGGCTTCAAACGTCCACTGGTTGTACAGGGCAGCCACTTCATCGGGCGTAGGCGGTCGCTCGCTGTCATCGCGCACGAGCAGCGCTTCATGGTCGCTATCAAGCGCGAGCAAGTATTCCAGGTCGAGCACGCTTAGTTGATAAGTCCTGCCGAATTGCTCCAGGGCTGCCGCGCGTTCCCTGCTATCCAGAAAACCGGTATGGCGTTCATTCACATAGTCGTAGAGTGCGAGACGCAAGAGAATGGGCGAGGTGATGCCAGCCTCATCCAGTCCAATCCCAGGGTGACCGCGAGGGTCTCGCTGCTGTGCAGCCCCCCTGTTATACTCCATACGCTGCACGACCTGCTCCCAGGCGGGTGAACGCCAGTTGTACCACGCGCTGAGAACAGCCAGCAGGCAGTGGGTCATACGGTAATCACCGATACACGCGCGCGCATCGTCGTCAGAAAACTGTCTCCGTGGTTGGCCGAGCAGTTGTTCGTGATAGTCAATCAAGCGGGCAATTTCCGCGCGCATCTCACCTGGACGCAAAAAATGCAGAGCGACCGTCAGCTCACCGCCGCGCCGCTGGATATGCTTCTTGACATCTTGCAGGCTAAAGCGCACACGTTTCTCCTTATTGCAGTCAGGTATACCCGATCATAATGCCTACTTGCGGCGTTGCAGCCAGGGTGACCGCAAGGGTCGCCCCTACTATACCCGATTATAATGCTTACTTGCGGCGTTTCGCCATGTCTTCTTCGGTAGTGCCGGTAGTCACGAGTTCATATAACCAGGCCTGGCCTGCTTTGGGGCGCAGCACGCGTCCCAGGCGTTGAATGTACTCGCGTTTGGTACTGTTACCACTCACGATAATGGCGACCCGGCAGTCGGGCACATCCACGCCTTCGTTCAGCACGCGCCCCGAAACCAGCTTGCTATACTTCCCGGCGCGGAAACGTTCGAGAATGGCGCGGCGCTCCTCGGCGGGTGTCTTATAGGTGATGCTCGGCAGGCAAAATCTGCGGCTGATCTCATCGACCACCGGGTTATACTCCGAGAATAGGATCACCTGGTCGTGCGCGTGCAGGCGCAGCAGGCGTTCGATCTCAGCATACTTGGCGGGCGCGTTCATAGAGATGCTGCGGGCCTCGCGCCAGGCGAGCATAGCCTTACGCGCTTCGGGGTCGCGCGCGCTGAGAAAGATGATCTTCTGCTGAAATTCCTCAGGAGAGTGAATGATGATGTGCCTGCGCTGTAAAAAAGCGCGATAGATACGGCGTTGTTCGGCATACCGCGCCTCATCCTCCTGCGACAGGGCGATATCGATACGTGCCTCTTGATATTGCGCAAGGTAGCGTTCCCCGGTCAGTTCCGCCGGTGTGCGCCGGTAGACTTCTGGCCCGATCAGCCGCTCCAGGTCGAGATGTGCCATATCGCTGCGTTCCGGCGTCGCGCTCAGTCCCAGGCGCAGGGGCGTGAACGCGCTTTCAGCGATCAGGCGATAGGTCGGCGCTGGCAGGTGATGGCATTCATCAAAAATGAGCAGCCCGAAACGTTTCAGTTCGCGTGGATAAAGAGCGGCTGAGTCGTAGGTGATGATGGTAATTGATTTCAGTTCTTTTTCACCGCCGCCGAATAAACCAATTTCGTCCGCGCTTACGCCGAGGGCATGAGCCAGGGCAGCTCGCCACTGCTGCAGGAGATCAAGTGTCGGCACAACCGCCAGAGTCCACAGTCCTGTTTCGTGGATAGCCATGGCTGCGACCAGCGTTTTGCCCGCGCCGGTTGGTAGAACGACTACGCCCGCGCTGCCCTCGGACTGCCAGCGCGCCAGAGCCTCGTTTTGATAGGGGCGAGGCTCGACTTGCAGCCCAGTCGCAAAGGGCAGAGCAGGCCGTTCCTCAAAGGCAACGCTGAACGGTGTTCCATGCGCCTGCAAAGCCTGTTTCACCGCCTGAAAGTGCATGGGTTGAGTGCGTAAAAAAGCATGCCGCTTATCACGCCCCATAGAGGCGCGGATGCCCACGGGTAAGTGAGTTCCAAACAGCGCTTGCAACAGCTCCGGCGTGGGCAGGCGCAGCATCTCCTCGCCTGGGACGATAACAAGGTCGCGGCCTCGATGATCGATGGTGGTCATAGGCTATCCCTCAGTTCTTTTGGGTTGCTCTGCCACGCTGCCGCCAGTGCCGTCATGGACCCCTCCCATACTATAATTTTGGACTGTAGAGATGTGCATCTATATTGTCTTTCTGCATTGTAGGTGTCTGGGGTTGGATTGTCAATCACGGTGTGAGGTCTCCATACAAACACTTGACGGGACGTAACATAAATGTTACAATCTCATCATGAGATGGACAATCGTATATTTTGAGCAGGAAGATACCGTTCAGCCTGCTGAGGAAAGTAATGGATAGATTTGAACAACGTAAACGTAAAGCGCTACAAAATCCTGAAGTTGCTGAGGGCTATCGAGAGATGGCTGCTGAGCTAGCATTCATGCAGGCTATTGATGAAGCGCGCAAACAACAACAGCTCAGCCATGAGCAACTTGCAACCCTGACAGGGAAGAAACGCGAGGCGATCTCTCGTTTGCTTTCTGCCGAGAATATCAATCCTACGCTCGAAACACTTATAGAACTGCTCTCTGCTCTGGACCTGACAGCCGATATTACCCTGCGTCCGGCAAAAGAAGGAGAGGCGCCCATGAGGGTCGTATTAGAGTCCCATGAAGCCTATAACGTTTAAGGTGCTGGATTTTTAGCAACGAAGGTTGATTATCACTCCGGTTTGAGCCTCACCACCATCACGCCGAACCACAACGCCCACAGCGCGAACAGCAGGATCGCGGGGGTGCTCAGCAGCGCCTGTCCGGTGGGTGCGAAGGCCAACTCGACCGCGCTGCCGCACATCAGCGCTGCGATGGCAAGCCCCACGTACCCAAAGATGACCCAGGAATCGGGCCAGAGCCTGCGTCCGCTGCGCGCGATCACCGCGCCGAAGAACAGGCTGGACAGGCCGAGCAAACCACCGCCGACGGTGTAGGTCAGGATGGCAAAGAGACCGGTCAGAGAAGCTAAATCACCCGTGCTTTGCGAAGATAGGGAGGCCGCGCTGCTGAGCAAATAAATCGTGCTTGCCAGCGTTCCACCGGCAAAAAAGATCAGGCCAGGCAGTCCCGTCCAGGCGGCCAACACCGCATAACCTTTGCCGCGCCAGGCAAATTCCGGCAAGCCATCGGCCTGGCTTGCTCCGTCATGCTCCGCCGTCGCCGCTTCGCCATCCTCATTTTCCCCCTCTATCTCTTCGCGCCCGATAATCTCCTGGGCCACGATGATGCGGAAGAGCGCGAATGGAAAACCGAACATGAGGGCAAAACCTACCACGAGCAGGGCGCGGTAGCCAGAAAAAAGCAGGCCGTGGCCGTTGATCCAGCGCAATGTCTGCGCAATTGTATTCAGCGCGCTGCCATATCCGGCCGGGGTCAGCACAAGAAATTGATAGAGTGGCACCCCCAAAACCAGCAGGAGCGCGCCGATGAGACATGAGAGCGCGCTGCGTTGCAGCTTTGCCAGAAATGTACGTTTCATATACATAACCCTTTCCAATTTTCAATTCAATCATAACGTAACGCATCACAAAAAGCCAGCCACGCGGCCAGAGCGGGAGCCGCCCTGGGTGCCTGCATAGGCAGACTATCTATGCGCTGCTGTACAATTTGGTTAGAATACCCCTTGAATATGTGCATTTTTTTCCACTATAGTACCTATACGGGCCAGTTCCCGCGTATCCTATTAAGGCCATTATCCCGCAGGTCCTTGAACAACAAGGAGGTAACTTCACCCATGTGTGGCATCGCAGGCATCCTCTTCAAACAACAAGAAGGCCCTACCGGTGAGATTCTCATCAAGATGCTCGCCGATCTTAATCGCCGGGGTCCCGACTCTACAGGGCTGGCGCTGTATAGTAATCTTCCCAAAGGCAACCTTGTTTTGCGCCTCAAGGTAGACGAGGATGCGCGGCATGAAAGCGTAGACTGGGAAGCATGCCTTGTTGAAACGGCGCAGGAATATGGTAGCGTGCGCGAGAGCAGGCGCGTGGGGCAATATGTGCGGCTGGTGATGGACTATGAAGGTTCTTACGAGGAACTTACTGCCGCCATCGAAGCCAGCGGGGAGGGTGTTGAGGTCTTATGCATGGGCCAGCACCTGGAAATCATTAAACAAATGGGAGGAGCCGGGGGCGTTGACGCCACTACGGCGTCTCCGCTATGCGCGGCACGCACGCCATTTCTCACACGCGCATGGCGTCCGAGAGCCGCGTTGATATCAGCCATTCCCATCCTTTCTGGGCGCGTCCATTCCCCGATATCGCCGTTGTACATAATGGCCATATCACCAACTATTACAAGCTGCGCCGCCGCCTGGAAATGAAAGGGCATCATTTCAATACACAAAATGACTCGGAGGTCATCGCCGTTTACATTGCTGATATGATGCAGCAGGGCGCGACACTTGATGATGCCGTGCGCAGCACCATCACCACGCTTGACGGCAGCTTCACCTACCTGGTAGCGACGGCAGATAGTATTGGCTTGGCGCGCGACCAGTTCGCCATGAAACCACTGATGATTACAGAAACTGACGAGCTTGTTGCCGTCGCCTCGGAGGAAGCCGCGCTGCGTAAAGCCTTCCCATTTGAACTTGATACTCGCGAAGCCAGCGCGCGAGAAGTGCGTACCTGGCGATTTGATCGCGCCGGCGGAACGCCAGGGCAGGGACAAGCCCCGCCCCTACCCTACTACGAAGCGGCTCATGCAGGGGGTATAGGATAGGGACGGGGCTTATCCCCGCCTGGTATGTTGCCTATCACGGTAGACCCACGAGGGAGCATGTTTGTATGCCTGTAACGCTGGATTGCGCGAAACTTTCCACACGCGAAATCAATGTTTCCATCAAACGGCTGGCTTTAGAGGGAGAAACCGAGATACACCTGCTCAATCCTGAAGCGCGGCATAGCCTGGGCGTGACGGTGTTCGACCCTATCACGATCGTGGTCGAGGGTACCGCCGGGTATTTCTGCGGCGCGATGAATGACGGGGCCACCTTTCATATCCTGGGCAATACCGGCTGGTCCGCCGGCGAATGTATGCTCTCCGGCGAGATCGTGATTGAACGCAATGCCGCCAGCAGCACCGGCGTTTCGATTCGCGGCGGCCCTGTCGTGGTCAAAGGACATGTCGGTGCGCGCACAGGCATCGCCCAGAAGGGCGGCCTGATCGTAGTTGGTGGCAATACTGGCTATATGACAGGCTTCATGATTCAGCGCGACACAATGATTATTTGCGGTGATGCCGCCGAAGGGCTGGGAGATTCGATGTACGCCGGCCTATTTACCTCGGCGGCGAGGCTAGCCAGTTAGGCAACGACGCTGTGTTCAAAGAAATGACCGGGAAAGATGCGCGCTTCCTCAGCGAAACTCTGGAAAAATATGGACTCAGCCACAAGCGCGCAATCTCCGATTTCAAGAAGATCGGTTCGGGGGGCCGCCTGCACAACTTCTCAAAGGCGGATTTTGAATTATGGCGTGTTGCCATGTAGCCAATGGAGCCACAGGACGGGAAAGGGAATAACGCATGGATCAGGATAAACCACTTGTTCGTTATGGGCAACTCTGGTCGCCAGAGGTGATGGAAGATGTGCATGTCAAAGTAGAACTGGGGCGCTATCGCATTCGTGGCTTCAGCACGCTCAAAAAATTCGTCTCGCTCGATGAACTGACCTTCGTCCCCTGCACGCTCAGCCGCATCCCGTTGGAAGGCTATCGCGAGCAATGCACCACCGAAACCTTGCTTGGCACGCGCTTCGCGAAAAAACCCATTGTGCTGAAAACGCCCATCACCATCGCAGGTATGAGCTTCGGCACGCTCTCGCGTAACGCTAAAGTCGCGCTTGGCCGCGCTGCAACCCGCGTTGGCACCTCGACCACCACGGGCGACGGGGGCATGTTGATGGCCGAGCGCGAAGCCTCCGAGCAGCTTATTTATCAGATTTTGCCGAGTCGCTACGGTTTCAACCCGCATCATATGCGCATGGCAAACGCGCTGGAAATCGTTATCGGGCAGGGGGCCAAACCCGGCACGGGCGGCGTGCTGCTGGGCCAGAAGGTTTCTGAAGAGATTGCCGCTATGCGTGAACTGCCCGCCAGCGTCGATCAGCGCAGCCCCGTGCGCCATCCCGACTGGACAGGCCCCGACGATATGGTTGCCAAAGTCGAAGAACTGCGAGAAGCCACCGACTGGGAAATCCCTATTTACGTCAAAATTGGCGCATCGCGTGTGGCCGATGATATAAAACTGGCGGTCAAATCGGGCATTGACGTCATCGTGCTGGATGGAACCGAGGGCGGCACGGCTGCTTCGCCTGATATCTTGATGGATCATACCGGCATCCCAACACTGGCCGCCGTCGTCGAGGCAAAAGCTGCTTTGCGCGAAGTCGGCATGGACGGTGTGGTGCAACTGGTTATTTCCGGCGGCATAAGCGGCGGCGTGGATGCTGCCAAAGCGCTGGCGCTGGGAGCGGATGCCGTTTCTATCGGTACTGGCGCTCTGATTGCTCTCAACTGTAACCGTCCCCTCTACATCGAAGATTACCACGCGCTCGGCACAGAGCCATACGCCTGCCATACCGGGCGCTGTCCCGTGGGCATCACTACGCAGGACCCCGAACTGATGAAACGCCTGGATATCGACGAGGCCGCCGACCGTGTCGCCAACTTCATCAACTCTATGACGATGGAGATACAGATGCTTGCGCGAGCCTGTGGCAAGAGCAACGTGCATGACCTGGAGCCGGAAGACTTGCGCGCCCTGACGCTGGAAGCCTCATTCATCACCGGCATCCCCGTTGTTGGCACGAACATCGTCTTTGGCCGCCCAGACCTCGTTCCGCAGCAGCATGGCCATGAAACGCATTCTAACGCAAAATAGGGTCGTTATGCTTGTGTAATCCACCCACCCTATACTCGCGTATGCATAAGTAGCGAAATGCATGAGTTGCTACATTTGTTATGCATATGGGTTGGCAAGGCTCTTCACACAGGCACAGCCAGGTTAGGCCGCACCTCTTCCCATAGCTCTTTGTATGAATGGCGCGAAATTCCACTCGTGTAAAACGCATTTGTTGCATTATGCCTGTTTTGATAAAAGCGAAGATCGAATATGCCAACTGCAGTGGCGTGTCACGTTTCTGCGAGCAAGTCATCCAGGCCCCTCAAACTCGGAAAAACAAGGAGGTTAAGTATGGCAGACCATTTGGATGCCCCCGGTCTGATGTCTCCAAACATGGACGCGGAGATCGATATCACAGATCACTACGCGTTTCAGAAACCAGGGAATCCCGACAAATCGATTCTCATCCTTAACGTGAATCCCCTGGCTCCAACCCTGGCTAACTCGTTCGAGTCCGGGGCGATCTACGAGATCAAGGTCGACACCGACGCCGACGCTGTAGCAGAAGTTGCCTTTCGTATCACGTTCTCGCCGAATGACAACGGAAACCAGACCGCAACAGTTCGTCGCGTCACCGGTAATGCAGCCGCCGGGGTAGGTACGGAAGGCCATATCATCATCGAAAATGCGCCTGTGAACTTCGACAGTTCGGTAACTATCACGGAGCACGGCCCCTACAAGTTCTACGCCGGATTCCGCAGCGATCCCTTCTTCTTCGACCTGGTAGGGTTCTTACACGGGTTCCATTTTACAGGCAGCGACTTCTTCATTGACAAAAACGTCTTCAGTATGGTGCTGGAGGTACCCAACTGGGCGCTGGGCGATAATCCGAACGTGGGCATCTGGGTTCGTACCCTGAAAGCTACAGGTGATGCGAATGGCGACGCTGACGATTTCTTCCAGAACGATCAGATGGGACGCCCGGCAATCAACACCGTGTTCAATCATGGTAACGACAAGCTCACATTCAACACTACTCAGCCCGCTCAGATGCGAGCGCTCTTCGGGCAAAGCTTTGAGAACACGTTAAAGTCATTCGGCTACGACGATGCGCACGCGGATGCCATTACGAACATCTTACTGCCCGACATCCTGACCTATGACTACTCGAGTTCAGCGGGTTTCCTCAATGGGCGCAAGCTCACCGATGATGTCATCGACATTGAACTGGCGCTCGTTACAAATGGAAAGGTCACGACGGACATGGTCGGTCCGCACACCGACTACCTGGATGAGTTCCCTTATGTGGGCCAACCACACGTATAGGAGATACATGCAATGAAGAAGCTCAACCGACGAAAATTCCTGCAGGTGGCAGGCGCAAGCTCAGCCGTTGCCGCGGGAGTCATGGTACCCTCGACCGGTCTGCTGGAGAGATATGCGGCGAAAGATGGCGCTATGACATTCCGCGCTGTTGCAGGCATGCCTGCTAAGCCGCTGCCCAACTATGCCTCGTATGTAATCGAGGGCCATGTGAATCTCGCCACCAGTTCAGGGGTCATTACGAAAACGGTTTTCGCGGGTTCTCCTGAGACAATGAGCACGATTGCTCTGCCCGGTATGTCTCGTATTGGTCGTATTAGCAGCGTGCAGGACCAGGGAGGATCACTCCTCATTACCGGCGTGGTGGACGACCGTTCCCAGCTAAAGCGTGGAGAAAGCTCGACCTTCACTGTCCTCGTCGATCGCCTCAATGGCGTTGCGCAGGCCGAGTTTTTTGGGAAACTGGTTTCTCTCAACCTTGTTTGATTGGCGTTTACTGCCTGGTCTTGTTATTGAATGAGGGAAGATCAGGATATCACTTGAGTATATCCTGGTCTTTTCTTCAAGAAAGGTACACAGCATGGCTGAAGAAGACTTTACGACCAGCCTGAAACGCGATATAGAGACCTTCTTTCAACAAAAGTATGGTCCGCTCTCTTTCCAGTATAACCATGTAGTTCCCAGGGAGAACAACACCGCGAAGGTCGATTTTACGATCAACGGTGACAAGGACTTCATGCGCCGCTACGTTGGAGCAATAAGCTATACGGATGGTCAGTTATCCCTGCAAAACGTCGTAAGACTCTGGTAGAAATAAAAAGTCATCTAATGAGGCTGCTCGTTAAGCAGCCTCGCGGTCTCTTCCGCCACAATCTGACTTTCCTCGCTTGGCAACACCCATACCTGCGCGCTCGACTGCTCCGACGCTGACCAGCTTGTATTTCAGGGATGTGCTGCCGACGTTGGCGACTAAGATATGGAGCATAGACGTACCTCCCGTGGGAAAATCTTTGTATCAAGCGTCTACAATGTACCCATCTGGAAGCGAGAAATCAAGGTGTATTATATCTATGATGTGTTGACGAGCAACGACAAACTCACTTTCAAGCAAACCGGTGCATGTGCAATCTGTCCACATCACCCTTACCTCAATAGATACCTGGCACGTTGTATTGCTTTGTACGCAGTGGTACTATTGCCCCGACAGTGCATAGCCGAAAGGGCGTTCCCCACATGTATGAAACTGCCGATGTCGTCATCATAGGTGCGGGAGTCAATGGAGCCAGTCTTGCGTTTCACCTGACCGGGGCGGGTGTGCGTAAGGTAATCGTCCTCGAAAAGCAAGTGGCCGCTTCAGGAGCTACGGGGCTTTCGAGTGGCCTGGTGCGCATGCACTACGCCAACGAAGTCGAGGCGCGCCTGGCATTGAGCAGTTTTGCGTATTTCCGCAACTGGTCGGATATCGTCGGCGGCGAGTGTGGCTTTACCGAAACAGGTTTTATTCGCACGGTAGCCCCGAAGAACAACGCAAAGCTGCGCGCCAACGTCGCCATGCTGCAGCGTATCGGCGTCGATACTCGCCTGATTACACGCGCAGAACTGCGCGAGCTCGCCCCGACCATCTGGAGCGAAGACCTGGAACTCGCCGCCTATGAACCTCATTCCGGCTATGCTGATCCCACCGCGACCACACTTTCCCTGTTACATGCTGCCCGCGAGCGTGGCGCGGAACTGCGCCAGCAAGTAGAGGCACAGGGGTTTGTGCTGGACGGCGAGCGCGTAACGGGGGTGAAGACCAGCGAGGGGATAATCGAAGCGGGGACGGTGGTGTGCGCGACGGGCGGCTGGACGATGGCGCTGCTCGAAAAGCTGGGCCTGCGCTTCCCCGTCTGGAACGTGCGCCATCAGGTCGCCATTCTACAGCGGCCGCCCGAAGCGCGGCAGGAGCACATGACCTACATCGACGGTGTGCTCGATATCTACTATCGCCCCGATAGTCCTGGTCTGACGCTGGCGGGTGGAGGCGTGATGGAGCCCGGCATCGACCCCGATCACTTCGAGCCAAACGCCGACGCCAGTTTCGTCGAAGAAGTCGCGGAGAAGGTCTCGATGCGCATGCCTGCGCTGCAAAATGCCACGTATACGCATGGCTGGTCAGGTGTCTTCGCGGTGAGCGCAGACCTGCACCCCCTGCTTGGGTCGGTTCCGGGGTACGAGCGTCTTTACGCGCTTTTTGGCTGCAACGGGACGGGGTTCAAGACAGCGCCCGCCGTTGGTAAGGCGCTGGCGGAACAGATCACCGGCATAAGCACGCCGGATATTTCGATTACAAGCCTGCGCCCCGCTCGTTATTTTGAACAGGCAATGATTTCCGATCCCTATGGCTATTCAGACCGGCCACAGGAACATACAGAACCGCCGCAATAGGATGGAGAAACGAGGATTTGCGCTATGCCCAAACGGTTTGTCATTAACGTTGGAGGCAGCAGGGCCGTCGCGGAACTGCTCGAACAGGACGCCCCCACCCTCTCTCAATGTATGTGGAAAAACCTTCCCGTCGATAGCTTCAGCGTATACGCCAAGTTCGCCGGTCATGAATTGATCGTGATGGTGCCATTCTACGCGGAGCCGGGGAACGAGAAATTGAATGTGCAGCCGGGCGACATCGGCTACTATCCTGGACGGCAAACCATCTGTATTTTCTATGGCGACACGCAGCCTTTCGGGTATGTCAGCGTCTTTGCGCGCATCGTTGAGCGGCTGGATGACCTGCAAGCGACGGGTGATCGCCTGCTGCGCGCGGGCATCCTGCCCGCAAAACTGGAGAGGGTAGAAGTATGACAGAAGCAGATATGCAGGTCATCGTGCAGGAGGTCATGCGCCGCATGTTCGCCGCTGATAGCTCCGCCGAAAGCGCGACATCCAACGGGAATTACGCCGCCGCGCAGCCACAGGCGGACGATGCAACCGTCACCGTCTCCAGCGTCATCACGCGCAGCGATATCGAAACTTTCGTGAAAGGCGGCAAGAAACGCCTGCTCGTCAGGCATGGCGGGCTGGTTACACCTCTTGCGCGCGACCTGGCGGCGGAGCGCGGTATTGCAATCATCTGGGCTGCCGATGGCGCAGGGAATAAAGCGGACGGCACGGCGCAGTCGCAGCACAGCCTGACCAGCGACTCAGGCAAAACCGCCCTCACGTGTTTGCGCTGCAGTTCATGCCTGGAACCGGCCTTTTACGAGCGCGCGCTCGCCGAAATGGAGCGCTCGACGGCGCGCGTGCTTGGCGAATTGCGCGCCTACATCGCCCGCTGCTGGCTGCACGAACCCGCCGACATCGCAACTCTACGCACGGTTTCGCGCCCGCCGATGGGCAATCTTCCCTGTTGTTTCTACGCCAATTTCAACCTGTTCTGGGCGGGTGAAAGCCTCCAGGTATGCAGGCAGCAGGTACTTGACGGGGCACTGGCGGTACAGGTGGTATCTACGATGCTGGCCGGGTTATTGGAACGTCACGCCGCTCTTTTAGAAAAGTGGTCAATGACCGAGACGGTCGCGCTTGAACGCATGCTCGCCCAATATTTCAAAGGCAAAGGCCCGGCTTCAACCGAAGAATTCCTGGCGGTCGTTGAGCACGCCATGATCGCCCTGGATCGCGTGCAGAGCTGGATCGATGGACCGCTCCCCTGGAGCGAACTAGATGCGCGACTGGCGCTGCGTCGCCCGATTTCAGTTATTTAATGGAGGTAACGTCTCATGCCAACAACCCGCGTTAACCCTTCAGCTACGCTTGACGAATTGCTTTCAAAGTGGGAAAGCGATGGCATCAGCAATGTGCTGTTTGAGCTTCCCGATATGCACGGCACGGCTCGCTCTAAAATTGTCCCGTTGAACAAAGTGCGCGGCTTTGCCGAAAAAGGCCTGAACATGTATGGCGGCGCGCTGGCGCTGGACAGCAGTTCATTTGTGATCTCCGGCACCAAATATAATGAAGAGGTGAACTACGCCGACCAGGTGCTCATTCCCGATCTCTCAACAGCGGCTGTTGTCCCCTGGATGAACAAAACGGCGCGCCTGATTTGCGATACCTACTGGGCTGACGGCACGCCGCTGCACGCCGCGCCGCGCCATGTACTGCGCAAGGCCGTAGACGAACTTGACAAACTCGGCTACCAGGCAGTAGTCGGGCTGGAATACGAGTTTTACCTGCTAGATCCAGGCAGCATGAAGCCTATCTTCGACGGCCTGCACATCTTCAATACCATGCGCAATACCGCCGTACCCGTGGTCGAGCGCATAGTCGAACTCATGCCACACATCGGCATCGACATTATTACCGCCAATGCCGAATACGCTCCCGGACAGTTCGAGATCAACTACGGTCCGCATGAAGCCCTGCGCGCCGGCGACCTTGGTTTCACCTTCAAAAACGGCGTTAAGTACATCGCGCACCAGCTTGGCTACCACGCCACTTTTATGACCAAACCGTTTACGGACCAATCCGCCTGCGGCGCGCATACACATGTCAGTCTCGTGTCAAAAGCCAGTGATGAGAACGCCTTCCTGGATACCAACGACAAACATGGTCTGTCGAAAGTGGCGTATTACTTCACCCAGGGTATGTTGAAACATGCCAACGCGGCAATGGCGCTGATGGCTCCCACGCCCAACTGCTACCATCGCTTCGTGCCGCATCACTTCGCGCCATCCAACATAAGCTGGGGCGTCGAAGACCGCTCGGCCATGATTCGCGCCAAGAACAGCCGCGACCAGCGCACGCACCTGGAGAACCGTTTGCCCACCGGTCTGAGCAACTCGTACCTAGCAACGGCTGCCGTGATCGCCGCCGGAACGCTGGGCCTGCGCGAGGAGCAGATGCCACCCGACGCAGCGGAAGGGCTGGCCGAGAGCTACGGCGGCTTCGAGACGTTGCCCTCGACACTGGATGACGCCCTCAACGCTCTGGAACGTGACAAGGAGTTCAGCAGCATCCTGGGCGACGAGTTTGTGCAGATCTTTACGACCATGAAGCGCAGCGAGCTTGCCCGTCTCAAAGCCCACGTGACCGACTGGGAGCGCAACGAATACATGGAGATCTACTAACAAGAACGATGATGATTACACTTACGAACATCAAAACAAGCAGTTGCGTCGGACTGTGTGACGCCTGCGGCATTTGCGCCGCGCGCCGCGACCTGCCGCCAACCAACGACGGTGATATGACGCTGGTGGAGGCACAGGTGCGCCAGGTTGTGACAGGTGTTCTGCGCGAAGTTGAGATGTACGGTGTCAACGGCCTCAAACAGCAGAAGACCATGATTCCTGGAAAGATTCCCAATTACAGGGCGCAAAAATGCTAGTCGTTGTAGAAGTAGACCCGCGCGGGCAATCCCTGGAAAAAGGCACGATGGTTGTCATCGACGCTGTTGGCGCGGGATGTGGCGATATCGTGCTGGTAGCAACCGGCACAGCCAACCTCACGCCGCAGACCACGCAATCTCCCGTCGATGCAACGGCGGTGGCTATCGTCGATACCGTCTTTAGCGACGGGCAGGTGATGTATTCATCGAGCGCATAAACTACAAACACAAAAATAGAGCGCAGATATGACGCTCCATTTTGATTTATGTTGATCGAATACTATGCAACATCGCCACGAATGATGCGGCCCATCCCTTCATACCGTTCAGGCCCGTTCAGGCGCGGCTCCTGAGAGGTAGTAGGAGTAGACCAGCCCTATGATGATCCACGCGATCACAAAGAGCGGCAGGATGTTCAACGGGAATGGTGTGGACGCGAAGCCCAGGCCGGTGAAGTAGGTGCCGATTGCGCCAGGGATGGCAGGCATAGTGAACGAAATCAACGGGATCAGCAAGATCAACGAACTGAGCACCGGAGCTACAATATGGGTGTACCACCTGAAACTCTTTCTGTCGTAACGCGAGGCGAAAACGGGTGAAGAGATGTTGACCATGATGTACACGACCACGAAAGCAATCGTCCCGGTGACCGCCAACCAACCATACGGCAGAATACCATCAACCTGCGAATATCCATTGCCCGCAAAGCCATAATGGGAAGTGCCGCTCGCGTCAATCTTCACCGTAACCAGGGCAAAGAGAAGAGTTATCACTACCGTAAAGAGCGACTGGATAATAATGGCAACGTTAGGACTGTGGTAGCGAGAATGAGTCTTGCCAAAGACATTGCCCAGGATTCCTTCGCGCCCCATCGCGTAGAGGTAACGCACCATACCATTGTGGAAAGCGAGACCACAGGCCAGCGCGCTGGTGCTGATGGCGATAATCATGAGGGCCTGCAGGAAACCGCCTACGTAAATGCTTGCCAGCGGGTAGTATGGCGTGGGATTGCCCGTGAGGTTACCAAACTGGGTCACAGCGTTTTGCGCGCCATATCCGATGGTTGCAGAATAGGCCGTCCAGGTATACAGGAATATCAGGAAAGCCACTACCGCAAAGACCGCGACAGGAACGGCGCGGCGCGGGTTGCGCGCTTCTTCGCCATACACTGCCCCGGCTTCAAAACCGACCCACGACCAGACACCTAGCGCCATCGCCACACCTATACCCAGCAGACCCCAGGAGCGGCTGTAGCCTTACTCGCAGCAATCGAAGTTGGAATAAAATGGCTTGTGCCAGCAGCGAGATTCGCGCCCACAGGCGTAAAGGTATTCGCCAGGTCATGCCCGGATGCGCCGCCGTGAATGGTAATAGCCAGGTCAAGCACTATGAGCACACCAACTTCAAGGATGAGGAACGGGGCCATAGCGAAGACTGACCGCTTCACATCGAAGTAGGAGAGCGAGAAGATGATCACTGCGCCAATCAAAGCCCATGTCACCCAGCCGCCAGGGGTGGTGAAATGCGCGTAGTTGAAGAACGAGCTATTTGTATACGAACCAAATGCGCCGAGCAGGGATGCCTCGAAGAGCGCATAACCGCCCATCATCAACCAACCAGCCTGGAAAGCCGTGCGTTTGCCCAGGCTGTGCCGCACCCAGGTGTAGAAACCGCCTGCTGAGGTCAGGCGCCGCGACAAATACACAATCGAAACACCCAGTAAGAGCAAGCCAATACCAGAAAGCAGGAAGACAAGCGGTGTGGCTGAGCCCGCCTGAGACGGCATTGTAGGCACATTAAACAGCATGGCAGAGATTGGTGCAGAACCGGCCAGGCAGAAATAGAGGACACTGGGAAGGTCGATGGCATTTTTGTGGAGCTTATCGACGTCCGCCGTGTTTATGTCGACATCCCCAGTAGTTGCTCCAGTCCAGATAGGATAAATTCATCCTGTGTCGCCATTTTTCACCTCCGTGAATGAGACCGTTGGAAGATAGATCGCAGCTATTGCGTAAGGTGAATACCGGGCACTCTACCATTACGCACGGGCGAACCCTTAAAATGTACATAATGATAAGGATGAGGCTATGAAGCTTCTCAACAATAACATTCATGGAGATCAATGTCAATATTAGATCATCACGATATTTACCACAGCTTTCCGGTCAAATTGCCCATTAGATTGGGCGGTCACTGGCAGCGCTCATTCCTCCCGGAATGTTTGCCATGTAGCCTCACTGTTGGCGAACATACTTCCAACGACAGCGACTACAAGGCAGGCAAGCGTAATACCACCTACTATATACCACCACTTGTCATTGCCAATCTCAGCGGGTATCAGGCTAAAGACTAGCGCACCAATAATACTGGCCACGCAGGAGATTGTGCCTAAAATGATAGATATCCACAACACCGGCATCGGGAAAATGAGCAGTTTGATGAACGTCAGACGATCCTGGATATAGAACTTCACCAGGTCGACAAACAGGAACGCGGTAGAGATAGCCCAGACCAACGTCGAAGCTGAGATTACTAAATTGTAGACGATGGCGTTGAGCGTCCCCGCATTGGCTGTGCTGGTCAACGACGGCACCAGAATAAAAAGGATGGCCGCAAATATGATAGAGATGATAGTCTGGAAGATCACGGCATTGATCGGGACGCGATGCTTGTTCAAGCGTGCTATTCTCACAGGCAAACGCTGGTCAATACCACCCACCAACAAGAGGCGCGCATAAGCATAGCTGTAGACTGCCGGCGTTACCACAAAATTGCATAAAATGAGGATAGCAACGATATTCCCTGCAGCCGTGCCAAAAGCTCTCTGGACGGTTATCACCAGAGCAAACGGATTGCCGACCAGGTTCGTTCCCGTCACAACCAGCACGCCGAAGCTGACAACGAAATAACCGACAAGCACCAACACAGCGCCCCACAGCAAATGGCGCGTGACCACCCTGGGACCGGTCATCTCCCCACCCATATTGAGCGGGGCTTCTATACCGAGAAAAGCCTGTACAATAAATGCGAAAAGAGCCAGGGTATAGTAACTCGTGGGATTCGGATTCCAGGCGAAGCCCCAGTCTGCGGCAGTGGCAGTTTTAAGGGTTGAATCAACCGGATGGCCGCGCATAAGCCATATAAGTCCGGCCAGCCCTACCATCAAGACTGCCAGGAATGCGATCACGACTACCACTTTAATGACATTAAGGATGGTGGCAGTGCGCTGCACCGCCAGTACGCCGGAAAATGCCAGAATCGCAATCAGAACTAACCCTTGCTGCCAGGGCTGCACAAGCCAGGTCCCATTGCTCAGTCCTTGCAGGTAGCCGACGACAACATCGGCGGCAACAATCATCAATAACACGCAAGGAAACCACGCACAGAAGGAAACGAAGAAACTCATATATCCACCGAAAGCCCTGTGTGTCCAGTTGTAGAGAGAGCCTTCGTGTGGAAACATGTGACCAAGCTGGGCGGTGGCAATCACGCAGGGAATAAAGAAAGTGATGGCGCCTACAATCCAGAAAGAAAACGTCCCGGCGCCCGCTCCAATGGCAGAAGGAACATTGGTAATAAAGAAAATGATCAGCACAAAGGTGCCTGTGAGGCCAAACGAGCCAGCAACCTTTGGCATGGTCTGGACGGTGTACTCTTCAGAAAGTAAAGCATCGGGCCGTCTGGACGTGTTTGGTGACTCGGTAGAGCTCGCAGGTTCCTGTCCCATTCCTGTTACGGGTGACCAAAATTGTTGTTTTGTTGCCATCGCTCTCATTCTCTCCCTGTTACGTTACATCACCGGACGCGATACGTCGCATCACTACATATATATTCCACATCTTCATTGCGTAAATACGATTTCATACCCCGCTGCCAGGTTGCCATGTCAAGTCTACTACAATTGCTTCGCTTTTTTGCTAATAAGTAGAATAGATAGGAGTAAATACCTAATAAAGGCCTCCTGGTATATGCTATAATCAGTCCAAAATGCGCCATGTTGAAGGAGGAGCGGACGATGCCGCGTGATCTGCCTCTTGGGAACGGAAGCCTACTACTGAATTTTGATAAAAGCTATAATTTGCGTGACATTTACTGGCCACATGTCGGCCAGGAACTACACACAGCCGGTGACATTTCGCACACGGGTATCTGGGTCGAGGGCCATTTTGCATGGCTTGACTCCCCCGACTGGCAGCGCGAGCAGATCTATGAAAAGGAAACACTGGTAACGTATGTCACGCTGCAACATACTGCTCTGCAGCTACAACTGGTCATCCGCGACTGCATTGATTTCAATCGCCCTATCTTCTTGCGTCAGTTAGCCATCACCAACCAGGCCGATCACCCGCGCGAAGTGCGCCTCTTCTTCCACTATGACTGGCATATCTGGGACGCGGCAGATGGCAACACTGTCTTTTACGATCCTGCGCTGCACGCTCTAGTCGCTTATAAAAAGCAGGCCTATTTCTTGATGAACGGGCAGACTGGTGAGGGATCGAATACGCAAGTGGGCATCGCAAGCTGGGCAACTGGCAAGAAAGAGTCTGACGGCAGTGAAGGCACATGGCGCGACGCGGAAGACGGCGAATTGGGGCGCAACCCGATTGCGCAGGGGTCAGTCGATGGCACACTGTCCCTGCATATGCCCCATATCCCCGCCGGAGAGCTGGCCGTCGCCTACCACTGGCTGGCTGTTGGGTCTGACCTGCCCGCCGTTACCGAACTGGATAGTATGCTGCGCGAGCGCGGGCCGGAGACCTTTATCGCGCGCACACACAATTACTGGTATCGCTGGGTGAATAAGGACGAACAGGATTTTGGCGACCTATCCGCGCAGCTGGTTGATTTGTATAAGCGCAGCTTGCTGGTGCTGCGCACGCAGATCGATGCAGGTGGAGCAATCATCGCCGCCAATGACGCCGATGTTGAGCACTTCTCCAACGACAGCTACTCGTATATGTGGCCGCGCGACGGGGCGCTGGTGGCCAATGCGCTCAGCCACTCTAGATACTCCGAAATTACGCGCGGGTTTTACGACTTCTGTAACGCCGTGTTGACGCAGGACGGCTATCTATTGCACAAGTACAATCCTGACCGCTCCTGGGGCAGCAGCTGGCAATCCTGGATTGATGGTGACGGCAACCCGCAGCTTCCTATCCAGGAAGACGAAACCGCGCTGGTGATCTACAGTCTGTGGCAGCACTATTTCCGCTTCACCGATATCGAATTTGTGGCGCCGCATTTCCGCACGCTAATTACGCCCGCCGCC
>Ga0070733_10001208_pt1 | contig 19455 bp, 16 predicted proteins | sample Coa_R1_9_FD_66450 | JGI IMG/M metagenome (GOLD analysis project Ga0070733, IMG submission 66450) | Surface soil microbial communities from Centralia Pennsylvania, which are recovering from an underground coalmine fire - Coalmine... | ecosystem: Environmental > Terrestrial > Soil > Unclassified ... | reverse complement strand
GGTTACGGCGGGGCTTCCGCCGGTTACGATTGCGGTCAGGCCGGGAAAGGAATCCGACGGCTTTGAGGTGCTGGCGGCGACATAGTTGACGCCGTGCGCGCCCAGGGCGGCAATCGCCGGGCAAAAGGGTTTGCCGTCGTTGACCGTACTGATGCCATTGGCGCAGTTCAGGAAATCAACCGCGTGCATACCGTCGACGCTGACCAGCAGAACGCGTTTGATTTGACCGGGGTTGAAATCGTTGCTCTGGGCCACTGCCATGCCCACCGAACAAACCGCTGCGAGGGAGAGTAAAGCCAGTATCTTTTTCATTTTTCGTTTGTGACCTCGAGCCCCGATACTATGAAACGCTGTGTGACCGGAATGTTAATGACAGTTGAACTGTTGATAAAAAATGCCAGGGATGGATGTGGAAAACCGGGAACAATCCCTCACCCAGATGCGCGTCTGAGAACTGCTCCTGCAAGGGAAGCAGGGTTAGCGGATCAAGTCTGGACGATCCGAGAACTTCTTGAACTGCGATATTCTCTACCACCGTTGCCCGTTATTCCTGACGATGCCATTTTCCAAGACCTTCATCGCCTCGTAGTGCCTCAGTTTTTGAATTTCTCTGCGAACTCTGCGGTTAAAGGCTGTTGTTCTTGCGGGTAAGTCAAAAGCCTTTAACCGCGAAGTACGCGAAGGAAGGCCGCGAAGTACGCAAAGAAATTCAGACTGAGCCACCACCCATCCTCTACGCAGCTTGCTTCGCCATGGTCCTCCCTCATATACTCTGAACGTTTGCCCGTCTGCGACCGGAAACTGTCCGGCGACGACCGCACTGATCTGCATTTGGCAGTGACCTGCATTCATTCCGGAGAATATTCTTATGACTACGATTCTGACCTCCCCGCACGTAGATAAAGAGAGCAATCCGTGGGAGTCGCAGCGCGCCCGCTTCGACCTGGCCGCGCAGAAACTCAATCTCGATGAAGGCCTGTGGCGCGTGCTGCGTTATCCCGCGCGCGAGCTGACGGTCTACATCCCGGTGCAGATGGACGACGGCCACCTCGAAGTCTTCACCGGATTCCGGGTGCAGCACTCCATTGCGCGCGGTCCGGCGAAGGGCGGCATCCGCTATGCGCCCGACGTTACGCTCGACGAAGTACGCGCGCTGGCCAGCTGGATGACCTGGAAGTGCGCGGTGGTCAACATTCCCTTCGGCGGAGCCAAGGGCGGCGTGATTTGCGATCCGCACAAAATGTCGATGGGCGAAGTCGAACGCATGACCCGCCGCTACACCGCCGAGTTGGTGGAGTTCATCGGGCCCGAAAAAGACGTTCCCGCCCCCGACGTCAACACCAACGAACAAATCATGGCCTGGATGATGGACACCTACTCCATGCACATGCGCCAGACCGTGACCGCCGTCGTGACCGGCAAGCCCATCAACATTGGCGGCTCCCGGGGACGCCGCGAGGCCACCGGCCGCGGCGTCATGATCGTGTGCGACGAGGCCTGCAAGAAGCTGGGCATCGACCGGTCGACCGCGCGCGTCATCGTGCAGGGATTCGGCAACGTCGGCTCCAACGCCGCGCAACTGATGCACGAGGCCGGATACAAAGTGATCGGCATCGCCGAAGTCGGCGGCGGACTGCACAACAGCCATGGCATCGACCTGAAAGCGCTGATCGAGTTCCGCCAGAAAAACGGCACTGTGCATGGCTTCCCTGGCGCGGAGAAATGCGAAACGGAAGATTTGCTGACCACGGAGTGCGAGATCCTGATTCCTGCCGCGACCGAAAACGTCATCACCAGCCGCAACGTGAATCGCGTGAAGTGCCGCATCCTCGCCGAGGGCGCCAACGGTCCCACGACTTCCGCCGCTGACGACGTGCTCAGCGACAAGGGCGTGTTCGTGATTCCCGACATTCTCGCCAACGCCGGCGGCGTCACCACTTCTTACTTTGAGTGGGTGCAGGACCGCCAGGGATATTTCTGGAAAGAGTCGGTGGTGAACGAGCAGCTTGAAGCGATCATGGTGTCATCGTTCGAAGACGTAGTGCGCTACGCGGAGACTCATCACGTGAACAACCGCATCGCGGCCTACATGCTGGCCATTGATCGCGTAGCGTATACCATTCGCCAGCGCGGGATTTACGCGTAGCGGGACGCCTGCGTGATGCTGGTGTCAGGGGCTAGGGGTTAGGGGCAAGTTGAAGCGTATTGCATCGACGGTTTCGGAAAAGGGCACGGCTTCAGCCGTGCCGAAAAGCATCGAAAAGAGTCGGGGCTTTGGCCCCTGAGGTTCGTGGTTCCTGCAAGGAGGAATTTATGAAGCCGATTCAGAAGAAGATTGAAAGAAAGCTGATGGCACAGATTGCGGTCCTGTGTTTCGCCCTCTCCCTGGTCAGCGGAGTCACCGTGGCCCAAAACTCCGAGCCGGGCGGGAACTCTCCAGAAATAATCGCAGCCGCCGCTCCGGCACAGTCGACCATGGCGCCGGCGGCGAAGCCGGCCGCCGCCGACAAGCTCGACATCAACACCGCGACCAAGGATCAACTCAAAGCCTTGAGCGGCATCGGCGACGTGTATTCACAGAAGATCATCGACGGCCGCCCCTACCGGGCCAAGAACGAACTGGTGCAGAAGAAGATCATTCCGCAGGCGACCTACGACAAGATCAAGGATCAGATTATCGCCAAGCAGGTGAAAGCAGCCGCAGCGGCGCCCGCACCGAAATAAATGTTGAACTGTGGAACCCCGGACGCCTCGTCCGGGGGCCGAAGGGGCGTCCGCGTCTCCCCGAGCAACTACGCCCTTCCGTCCATTGCGTTCCCTCCGCGCGTGGAGGATAATCGTTTGGACTGAAACTCCAGAACCGCCCCGTAGTGTGAACCTGCCCAATTCCATCACGCTGATCCGTATCTTCAGCATTCCTCTGCTGATCTGGATTCTTTCCAGCGCCCGCTTCAGCAGCGTGACCGGCGAAAAGGAGTTACTGGCTTCGGCGATCTTCATCGCAGCTTCCATGACCGACGGCATCGACGGATATCTCGCCCGCAAACGTGGGCAGATCACCACCATGGGAATCCTGCTTGATCCGCTGGCCGATAAGCTTCTGATCGCGGCCGCGTTCGTCACCCTGGTCCAGTTGAATCCCAGCCTGGTTCCAGCGTGGATCGCGGTGGTGGTGATTGGCCGCGAGTTCTTAGTCAGCGGTTTGCGATCCATTGCCGCGTCCGAGGGTTTCACCATTGAGGCCAGCGAACTCGGCAAGTTCAAAATGGTAGTGCAGATCGTTTCGGTGGTCGCGGTGATCCTCGACCATCGCTGGAAGGAATGGACCATCTACAGCCATTACTTCCTTCCCATTCACTGGATCGCCTATCTCGCGATTTGGTTCATGGTATGTGTGTCGCTGGTGTCGGCCGTGGATTATTTTGTCGCCTTCTGGTCAAAGATTGACCGGCGCGTGGTGAAGAGCCGGCGTCGCGCTTTCATCCTGAGTCGCCGCAGAAAGCCCGTGCCGGTGCCGCCGCCGGCGGACCGCGATGTCGCAACCTCGACCTAGTCACGAACAGAGTTCAGAAAAAAGCCCCATCGCCGTTGCGTCCGGCGAAGCGGGGGAGTTCTCGCAAGACGAGCGCGCTCTTCTCCTGCGGCTAGCCCACGATTCCATTCTCTCCGCGCTGAACCATGGAGCCCCGGACGATGGACCCCCGGACACCTCGTCCGGGGCGGACGAAGGCGTCCGCCGCTCCATGAGCAAACCGGGCGAAATGAAGCGCGAAATTTCGCTCGACCCCCCAACCGCTCACCTCTCCGAACCGCACGGCGTGTTTACCTCGCTCTACCTGCGCGGCGCGTTGCGCGGATGCGTCGGCTACGTCCTTCCGGTGAACTCCGTGTATCACGCCGTCGCCGAGACCGCGCGGGCTGCCGCTTTCGAAGACACGCGCTTCTATCCCGTGACACTACCGGAAGCGCAGGCGCTGGAGATTGAACTCAGCATCCTGTCGCCTCCGCAGGCAATCGCCGCCGATGCGATAGAAATCGGCCGCCACGGCTTGCTCATCACCATGAACGGACATCGCGGGTTGCTTCTGCCGCAGGTGTCCCTCGAGCACAACTGGGATCGCATCACATTCCTCCAACAGACCTGCCGCAAAGCCGGCCTGCCGCTGGATGCCTGGAAAAACGGCGCGAAGATCGAGGCATTTACGGCAGAAGTTTTCGGAGATAAGGAGACGCAAGTTTAGGTGTGGGCCATCAAGACGGAAGGAACAACTGGATCGGAAGGACTCCCGAATAGCGCTCAAAATCGCGGTCGGTGCTGAATATTTGCCATCCGTAACGGACAGCCACGGCACACATCAAGAAGTCAGCATGCGAACCAGCAATCCCTCTACTGCTACATCGGTTACTGGCTTGGGCCGCATCTTCGTAATCAATGAGATCTAATTCAACATTTCTGAAGCCTCGCAGATGATCGCGTATCCGCAGAAATTGAGACTCCTCACGGATTCCAGAAAGCAGTTCCTGCCGTGTCGATCCCAGGAGTTTTACCCGCTTCTGCCGCACCAGATCATATAGGTTTTGTGTCACGCGCCGATCCGCGGGAGTCAAATCGACGGCCCTGCGGCGCAGAGAGAGGGACCAGACCGGCGTATCGACCAGCACCATCACATGCGCTTCTTGCTGCGTCCTGCCTTGTAGTCATAGGCAGGATCAAAATCGACGGTTCCAAAATCCTGAAGTATCAATTCCTGCCTGTGATGCTCAATGTATTCTCGGAGCGCAGTCGTCACCGCCTCCTTCTTGGTCTTATGCTCTCCAAGACGGCGCGCTTCCTCGATGAGTTTGTCGTCAATGGCCAGGTTCGTAGGCATGTGTAGATTTTCACACATAAAAATGTGTAGATCAAGAGCAAATAAAGCCGGGGACGGTTTCCCGTCCCCGGCCTAGTTCAGCATTAATCTTCGAAGCTAATTCGCCTGGTCCAACTCTACGCTGTCGCCCGCGTGCACGTCTTCCATGGAGAAGACGATCATGCCGGTCGCTGTGGTGTTGGTCACGCCGATGATCACGATCTCGCCCACCGAACGCCGGGGTAGGTCACGCACGTGAATCACGGGACCGTTCCCTTTGGTGAACGGAGCGGGATCGACCGAAGGCGTCTTCTTCTGCGTGTCTTCGGCGATGGCGGCCTTAAACGAGAGCGAATCCACAGGATCCTTCAGGTCGGCTTCGTAAGAGCGCACGGCGCGGAAGAAGTCGCCGATCTTGACGCCCTGGTTGGCGCCCAGGTTGAGATAAACTTTCTGACCCGTGCCCAGCTGAGAATCGAAATCCTTGCCCATCACGATGCGGCCGGAAAGCTTGCCGCTTGCCGGCAGAAAACGATCGAAGTGCAGCGGGGTGTGGAAGGTGATGGTCTGCTTTTCGGCGAAAGGAATTGCAGTATCGCCAGGGTTGACGCCATCGCAGGCGTACTCGATCTGCGCGACAGCGGTGCGGTTGCGGGTGTCGACGATCTTGATCCGGCCCACTTCCTCGTAGGGTTGCCCGGTTTCCTTCAGCAGTTTCTTTTGCCCGGGGTACATTTCATATTCGTCGATGTCGCGCAGCGCGCGCACGATTTCATACTCCGCGCCGGCACTGTATCCGGTCCCGGAAAGATAGACCAGGTCGCCCCGCGTAAACTTGGTAGTGGTGGGTGTCTGCAGTCCGCCCGCAACGTAGTTGGCGTCGGGCAGCATCTGTTTGCTTATGAATCCAGCACAATACAAGTCGGCGTAGGTCGGCGTCTGCACCCGCTCGGTAGGGAAACTGGCGGAAGTCGGCGCGGTTCCCGACGGAGCGGCCTCGGCCGCGCTGCTATCGCTGGATTGCGCCCAAACCGCCGTCGCAAAGATTGCCGCGAACAGCACTAACAGTCCTGTTTTCTTCATGTTACCTCCGGAAAGGTCCGCTTTGCGTCCCCACCCTAGTCAAATGCCTGAAAAGAAAGGCTTCAGCCGGAAGGTAACAAGGGGGTAAGGGTGGGTCAAGGTTACGAGGGTGTTGGGCACACTGGGAGAAAAAGTTTTTTTCGCTAAATTTCGCTAAAACCATGAATCCGCTGTTGCATATGTAATTACGCCCCTGTAATAATTCGCCGTCCTGAACTGGGACCCGAAGTAAGGGTTCCGAAGTATGAGAAACGATCGCAAGCCTTGACGCTCGTGTCCGAATCCAGAACGATCTCCGCCCCCGGTTATATGCCGCGTCTGCTGCCCCTGCGGTTACCGCGGGTGTGCGTGGCCGTGATCGGCGCCGATCCCAACGAAATGGTGGAGAAGGCGGAGTCCCTGGTCCGCGATAACTCCTTTCTGGAGTTCAGGTTGGACTACCTTTCAAAGCCCGGCTTGGCGATGCAGCGAATCAAGCGTTTCATGGAATCCCATCCCGGGACGGTGGTGATCGCCACCTGCCGCCGGGTGGCCAGCGGAGGCAAGTTTCGCGGCTCCATCGCCTCGCAACTCGACATTCTGAGCAAAGGCGGGGCTGCTGGCTGCCAGTTGCTCGACATTGAACTGCAAACCGCGGTCAAGTGCAAACCGGAGCAATTACAAAAGTTGCGGGGCCGCGTGGCGCTGATTCTTTCGTTTCATGACTTTCGCGCCACCAAGAAGCTGGACGAGACTCTGGAGAAGATGTTGGCGTATCCGGCCGACTTCTACAAAGTTGTGAGCACGGCGACCACCCTCTCCGACAACGTGGCCATGATCAAGTTTCTGGCGCGCGAGGGCGACCGGCACTCCATGGTCAGCATGTGCATGGGCGAGCAAGGAATCATCAGCCGCGTGCTGGGAGTGCGCGCCGGCAGCGTGTTCACCTTCGCCTCCGCCGGTGCGGGGCAGGAAACCGCGCCCGGCCAGGTGACCGCCCAGGAATTGCGAAGTGTTTACCGCATCGAGCAGGTGGACGCCGCCACGCGGGTCTACGGAGTTGTGGGCGACCCGATCGCGCACTCGCTTTCTCCGGCCATCATGAACGCGGCCTTCCGGCGCGAGAACGTGAACGCCGTCTATCTCGCGCTGCACGCCAAAACTCTCAAAGACTTATTGACCTGCGTGCGCGAGATTCCCATTCACGGAATCAGCGTGACCATGCCCTACAAAGAAGCGATCCTGCCTCACTTGGACAACACCGACTCACACACCACAAAGATCGGCGCCTGCAACACGGTCGTGCGCGCGCAGGATGGCAAGCTTTACGGCTTCAACACCGACGCCGCCGGCATCGTCCGGCCGCTGGAACGCCGCCTGAACACGCTGGAGGGGGCACGCATCCTCGTGTTGGGAGCTGGAGGCGCGGCCCGCGCGGCCGTCTTCGGCCTGAAAGAGCGTGGCTGCGAGGTCTACATTCTCAATCGCAGCATCGGCCCGGCCAAGAAGCTGTCGCATCAGGCTCGGGCTCGGGTCATCAAGCGGCCTGATCTGAAGAAGTTAGCCTTCGATGTGATCATCAACGCGACTCCGGTCGGGATGGGAAACTCGAAGGAATCGCCGCTGCAGGATAAAGAGATCAATGCCCGCTATGTCTTTGACATGGTGTACGATCCACCCGAAACGCGCTTCCTGAAACTGGCCAAGGAGCGGGGCGCGCAGATCATCCCGGGCATCGAAATGTTCGTCCACCAGGCAGCCCGCCAGTTCGAAATCTGGACCGGCAAGCCCGCCCCCTGGGACGAAATGCTGCGAGTGGTTCTACTGGCCCAGCAGGAACGCGCCAAAGCCTCGGCCAGTGGAAAATGAAAGTGGTCGGCCCAGTCTCTTGGCCAGGAAACTGGGGAACGTCCGGTCTGTCCCCGGTTTCCCCGGTTACTCATGCAATTGATAGGAATTAGTTACTGTCAAGAAAGTTCTGCGATATCCATTTCAGAACTTGCGACGTTTCGCCCAAAAAATGTTGGGTGCTGTCTATATCCGAATTCTTCTCTCCCACGGAGGTAACGACCCAGCCAGGCCCGTTCGGCCCCAGGCCGGCAGGCAACTTCGGAGCGTCCGATTCAGGGCCGACAAACCACCAAGAATACGGTGTGACAGCTGCGTGTTTCGACAGCCATTGTTCAGCACAGATCACGTCTGCTCTCATGGTTCCGACACTCTTGTCGGCCTCGGGCCACGTGAGTGTTCGCGATATGACAATGATCGAGTTCCCCCGTTTGGCTAGCTCCATAGCCAGCGGGAGAATGTCCAGCGATTGCTTGGGTTCTGAACCGGCTAATCTCGAGAACGAAAAGACGATTCCCGCGCTGGGGTTGTCGACGTCAGGAATCGCTGCTGTCGCTTTCAACACACCATTAGCACAGGGCGACGAGACGCCGTGAACCGTAAAGCCGGACCTATGTTCGACAGCTTCATCACTTGTTGGCAGGGGAGAGACTGACTGGGCTGCAGCGGACAGTGCAAGAACAAACAAAGCGGCGGCACACGCTAGGGCTGTTTTCATACACACCTCCCGATACCCCAAAACTGTCCCACTTCATCAAGGGCGCTGTCAAGAATCTACTAGGTAGTTAGAGAACTACTTACGACGACGATAACTGATCCAACTAATTAGGTCAGTATTATGACAACTATGGCAGGGTGGGGCAGCCAATTGTATAATCGCTGCCGAAAAAGGCTGGGCCAGCCCCCCTCCGACAATCGAACTTCCGCCAGAGTAACGGGGAGATGTGCAGCATGATGTCCTATGAACAATGGCTGAGCTGCATCTTGGGCCGAGCCCGTGCCATAGCTAGCCGAGCACACCAAGAAGAGACATGGAAAGCAGGTGGGGACCTCGTGTCCTCACCAGATGAGGTTTACCAAGCGTTGATGGAGGACTGCACGGCGGATCTGTTCTTTGAAACGTATGGCACAACCCTGACCGAGGAGGAAATGCGGTGCTGGCGCGATCTCAGAACTCTATTAACGAGTTACTACGACAAGATGTCGCTCTACGCTGATCCAGCTCAAGTGCTGACTGACCCAGAGTGGGAACTGGTTCGCCAGGCAGCCGGGAAGTTTATCCAAGCTTTCAATGGACACAGCAGTGAGCGTTCGGAGTAGGGCTATGCCATCGGCTACGGTACCAGCGATCCTGCTCTCTATGCCTACGATGCGGGAACCGGTATCTCGTTTATGCGTATGACGCACTTTCGCGCATGTTCACCCAGCGTAGCGTCTCCACATGGCTATAGGTTTACCGGCAAAGAACGCGATTCCGAGAGCGGCTTAGACGAGTTTGGCGCAAGATACTACGTCTTGACCTGATCCCCTCTTTCCGAACACAACTGAGTATGATTTCGTCGAAGGAAAGGGGAAAGAAGGATGTCGAGGAGCAATCACACCGAGGCGCAGATGATCGGGGCGCTGAAACAACTGGAGGCGGGTCGCAAGGCGGAGGACGTGGCGCGGGAAGTGGGGGCGTCGAAGCATACGATCTACGCCTGGAAAGCGAAGTATGGTGGGATGGAGGTGAGCGAGGCGCAGGAAGCGAAGCAGTTGCGGGACGAGAATGCGCGGCTGAAGAAGCTGGTGGTAGATCTGAGCGTAGACAAAGAGATGCTGAAAGCGGTGATTGCAAAAAACGGATGGAGCTCGTAGACCAGCGGGCGGACGCGGACTGGCTGCGGAACAAGTACGCAGCGAGCCAGCGCCGGGTTTGCGGGCTGATGGGGATGGCGGTAGGGAGTTACTGCTACCGGAGCAGACGCAGCGACGAACCGCTGCGCAGGCAACTGGTCGAGTTGGCGCGGTTGAAGCCGCGCTTCGGGTATCGGCGTCTGCAGGTGTTAATGCAGGCGGGTGGCCCGTCCTTCCACTCGCGTTCCCTTCCCCTACGGAACTCTGGGTGCCCCGTCCTTGCGTTCTCGGCAAGGGCGGGCACGATGCTGCCTGTACCCCCACGATTCGAGACCGCGCGGTGTAAGAACAAGTAGGTTGCTGCAGGCATCGCCGTACCCACCCTCGCAAAGGACGCGAGGATGGGGCACCCATTTCATCGATCATGTCCGACAGAAGGCTGGGCCAAAGTCCGCCACCCATTTGATCGATCATGCCAGCAAAAGAGTTGCCACGCCAAGCCCCCTTAATTACATGAGTTTGCGAGCGGCCACCCCAGCTTATAACCGGTGATCGTGATTTCGAGGGCTTAGTTCGGAGGATGGGCATGCCGACTAACCGATCAAGCTTGGTTTGATGGTTGCGACCCCTGACATTGCTGACGGTAGAGGCCCCGCCGGTGGAAAATGAAGCATTCCGATGCTGATCGCAACAAAAACGTTGCATTTTTGCTGGTGCCCAAAGTAATATCCAAATAGGGAATCGATTGTAAGTGTTCCCAGTTGTTCTTGGCCCTGTACCGCCCGTTTTTCCACAAACTTCCAAAATCGCTGTACAAGCTTTGGCGAAAAACTCGACGTGAGAGGCGGCCCGGCTTGCCTCCATCCCGGTTCGGAGAGTTCAACATGGCGTGGTACGCGTACTGTCTTACCGAGCACCAAACCCTTCCCAATGGAACCCGCACTCGCCGCCCTTTCCTGTTAGAGGGCGTTCAAGGAGTGAACGGCGCTGCGGTTCTGAGTTATCCCAGTGGTGAATTCGCCGTCATCGTAAGCGAATACGACCATACCGCTGGCAACCTTGACCAGAAGTCCGCCATCGAGCACGCCCGTGTAGTCAGCGGCTGCTTCCGCAATTCCACCGTATTGCCCTTCAAGTTCGGAACGATTTTCGAAAGCGACGACGCCCTGCGGCAAGCCGTCCGGGTCAACCGGCGGGCTTTCGGAGTGAGCGTGGCGAAGCTGCGCGGAAAGTCCGAAATGCACATCAAGTTGATTGTGCGGGACGGCTCTCTGCGTGAGGCCATGATCGACATCGAACTGCCGGACACCGTCGGCGGCGATTACCTGTCGAAACTGAAGGTAAAAGCCTCACGGGAGCGGGAACGCCAGACCAAGGCTCGGGCACTGTCCGTCCAGGTGCACAAGCTGTTCAGCCCGCTGGAGGAAGAAGTGAGCTGCAAGAAAGTCGCTCCCGAGGGTATGTTGATCGACATCGCCCACCTGATCGACTCCAAGAGCGTGGAAAAGTACCAGAACCGCTACAGCACTGCCGCCAAGCAGTTGAAGAACTGCGAAGTGTCGGTGAGCGGTCCGTGGCCGCCGTATCATTTCCTTCCGGGCAAGCTGCGCACGGTGGCGGGAAACAGCTAGGCGTTGAAAAAATCCGCAGCTTACAACCAGCCCCTGGCGGCCAAAACCCGCAAGGGGCTTGGTGTTTCGGGCGTTTGGCACGCGAGTGCAGCGAATGTGCATTGTTCTGCACTTGAATTGTTTCGAAGGGCTCTCAGCCCGTGTGCCTCGCATCCACTCGGATAGCGATAAGCCCTTGGCGATCATGTACTTGTGTCGTGGCGTGAGGCGGAACGCGCGGGTCGGAGGATTTGGCTCGGCAAATGCTTCGTGTCAGGTACCAAAGAGGCCGCAAACTCTAGCAACATGACCTTCACTCTCGATTCTACGCGTCATTTCCCGAAGAGCCGTTCCGGCTGGCGGAGCGGCACCTTGCATCGCCTTTCCTGACATCACCTACCAAACCGTAGCCTCTTGAATGTGGCCCCAGCAATGGGGCCATTTTTTTGGCGGGAAAAAGTCAAGCCGGAAGAACTCAACCACAGGGGACACCGAGGGACACAGGAAATTGGCCATCCATGGGTTCCCCGTGGTTAGGGTTTGACTATCGCCCGAGCTGCTGATGGAGAGCTGGCCACTGGCGCTCCGTTTCCTGACGTATAGTATGTTGACCGCCGGGGGGCACGATTCACCTGCTGGACGGGCGTCCTTGGGAGCGCCGGCATAGCCAGTCGAGAGGGAGCTTTCGAGCTTGAAGGTAGCGCGGGGCGAACATAGCGAACGTGAATGGCGACCAGCCAGCCGCTACTGGAGGGGACTGCCGTTGCTCTTCGCGGTGGTGATGATTTTGCCGGCGTCTTTGGCTTCGGCGCAGGATACGACTCCGCGGGCGGCGCAGGTCGAGGGCATGGTGCATGACACGGCCGGAAAGAGAGTTGCCGGCGTTGCCGTGCACCTTCAGGAAACAGGCTCTCCGGATTCTGCCGACGCAAAAACAGACGCGGACGGACACTTTGCGCTCCTGGTAGTCCGCCCCGGCTCTTACACGGTGAAGCTGGAGAAATCCGGCTTTCGCAGTGTCATCGTGGACTCGATCACGCTGGCTCTCGGGGATAAAAAGCATTGCGACTTCGTTCTCACGGCGTTGACAGCATCGGCGTCTCGGTCGCCAGTCTCTGCTTCGAATCCAGCTTCGCCCTCGTCCTCGCCGTCCAATGCAATCACGCTCGACGATCGGCCAAACTTCACCGTAGCCGGGGTTACCGATTCAACCGGCTCGGGCGGCCATGGATCGGAGACTCGCATACGAACCGGCGAGGCGCTGGCGAAAGAGACTTTGAGCCTGGAATCTGAATCAAAAGTCGTGTCGGGCGTTCCAGGAGTGGGCGGTGATTTGCAGCAAGCGCGCGAGCGCGTGGATCACATGCTGGCCAAGGAAGCGGATCTGGATACGCATCAACGGGCTGACCTTCGCCGTTTGCTGGGTGATCTTAACGAGAAGCTGGGCGATCCACTCGGGGCGGAGCAGGAGTATGAGCGCGCTGCCGGGCTGGATGCGAGTGAACGAAATTATTTCGCGTGGGGAACGGAGCTGCTGCTCCACGGAGCAGCGGCTCCGGCTATCGAGGTGTTTGGCAAAGGCGCGCGCTTGCATCCTGACTCGGCCAGAATGTTGGCCGGTCTGGGCGCGGCGCTTTACAGCAGCGGTTCAGCCGAGGAAGCGGCCCTGCGCTTGTGTCAGGCTTCCGATCTTGAACCAGCAAATCTTGAGCCAGCAAACTCCGCTCCGTATCTTTTTCTCGGCCAGATGCAGGAGGCCGTGCCTGCGGCTCTGCCGTGCGCCGAGGAGAAGTTGGCGAGATTTGCGCGCGATCAACCGGCAAACGCTCTGGCAAACTACTACTACGCGCTGGCTCTGTGGAAGCGCGACCGGGGATCGGCGAGTTCCGGCACGCTGGAGCTGATCGAGTCATCGTTGGAGAAGTCGGCGGAGCTCGACCCCAAACTGGATCTGGCCTGCGTGTGGCTAGGCAATGTGTATCTGGCGCAGGGAGAATCACAGAAAGCTCTCGCGGCTTACCGGAAGGCGGTTGCGATCAATCCAGACCGCGGCGAGTCTCACTACCGGCTCGGCCTGATCTACAAGCGGATGGGAGAAGGCGCGAAGGCGCATGTCGAGTTCGACGAGTACAAGCGGATCGATAAGACGGAAGCTGCCGCGATCGAGAGGCAAAGGCGGGAACTGCGGCAGTTCCTGTTTGTGTTGCAAGAGCCGCCAAACGCCGCTGATTCAACGCCGGCGACGCCGGCGTCGATGCCAAAATCCACACCAAAATAGGGTCCGCGCTTGGACCGATTTCAACTCGTCGCGTCTGGCTGCTTCGATCCGAAGAACGAATACATCGCGATCGCAATGTAAGAGACGAGTGGAACCACGTACGCCCAAGCGACGGTGTGGAACTTATCCGAGATGAAGCCCATGAGCGGCGTCAAGACCGCCCCGCCGACGATGGCCATGACCAGCAGAGACGCGCCGATCTTTGTGTTTGGCCCCAACCCCTTTAATCCCAGGGCGAAGATGGTGGGGAACATCAGGGACATGAAGAAGCTGGTGAGGAACACGCACCACAATCCGAACCAACCCGGAAACAGCACGCCCAGCGCGACCAGCACGATGTTCGCAATACTATAGGCGCCCATGAGTTTGCTGGGCGAGATCGAGCGCATCAGATAGGCGGAGGCGAACCTGCCCACTCCGAATGCCGCGAGTGTTCCGGTCAGAAAGTAGCCCGCGATTTTTTCCGGCTGGTGCGTGGACTCCTGAACGTACTGGATGAAATAGCTCCAAGTGCCAATCTGAGCGCCGACATAGAGAAATTGCGCCACCACGGCCCTCAAGAAATGTGGATAGCGAAATAGTTCTTTGAAGTGGCCGTGGTCGCCGACGCCGCTCTCATGTTCGCTCCGAATCGCCGGGAACTTGGTGCGCAAAATCAGGATGGCCCAGAAAATCGCCAGGGCTCCGATCACCAGATAAGGCTTGATGACGCGCAGCGTTTCGGTGCGCAGGTAGGCTTCGTACAGCCCGTGGGCTTTTTGGGCGGCAACTTGCTGGGAGGACAATTCGATTCCGGAAAAGATGAAAATTGTTCCGATCAAGGCGCCAGTGATCGAGCCGAGCGGGTTGAAGGCCTGGGAAAAATTCAGGCGCCGCTCGGAGCTGTCGGGATCGCCCAGTTGAGCGATGAAAGGATTGGAGGCGGTTTCCAGAAAGGACAGGCCGCTGGCAATCACGAACAATGCGCAAAGAAAGTACACGTAGCGCCCCGCGAGAGCGGCCGGCCAAAACAGAAAACAGCCGGTTCCAAACAGTAAAAGGCCGACTACGATTCCGGCCTTGTAGCCGAGCTTCCGCATGAGAAGCGCGGCGGGCATCGCCAGGAAAAAATATCCGAGGTAAAACGCGAACTGCACCAGCCCCGCCTGCATGCGGGTCAAGGTGAACGACTTCATGAACTGGCGGATCAGCACGTCGTTCAGGTTGTTGGGAATCGCCCACAGGAAGAACAGTCCGGTGACCAGAATGAACGGCACAAGCTGCCCTGTGGGGAACAGGAAGTGGCCGCCCGCTGGTTGAATCGGTACTGCCTGCTTCTCCGGTGTCGAGATGCTCATCATGTACCTTTCAAGACAGGGATTGTTGGTGCGATGCGATCTCTGAATTCGCGACAAACTCCATGTCGACGGTCACGGATTGCCATCCGAAAGCCTTCAGATGATCGGCCATCCGGTGTGCGTGGCATTGACCTGGACGCGACACCAAGCAAGACCGGCCATCGCATGGAAATCTGCGGAACGGAATCTATGTTCCCCACTGGTAGACGGAATAGGAATGGGGCGGCAGTTCAAGGATCGTGCGTCCTGCACCGCCGGAAGGTTTCTCCGCCGCTTGCGGAGCTACTTTATTGGGCGCGTCAAAGCTGTTCACCGCTTTCAGGTCATCGCCGGTGAGCACCCACGACGCCAGCAAGCGAGCGCCAGCTTTCCCCTCCCAATTGACTTCGACCTGGTGGGGCTTGGACAAGTCGCGGTTGAGCAGGAACAGCGCCATCTTGCCGTCGTCGGGATTATAGGTCGCGATCGCATCCAAATGAGAAACCTGGCCCATACCCGTGACTTCGTACGTCGACGGCGACTCGACCAGTACGTCCAGCACCGATCCGCGCGCATACTGCAGCGCCCAGTTGTAGGGATAGAAAATTGTCTGGCGGAACATGCCATTGGCGTTGGTCATGAGAGGCGCAATCACGTTGATCAACTGCGCCAGGCAGGCGATCTTCACGCGATCGGCGTGACGAATCAAAGTATTGAGCAGGCCGCCCACCAGCAGCGCGTCTTCCAGGTTGTAGACCTCCTCCAGCAAGTGCGCCGCTTCCTGCCGATGTCCGTTCGTCGCTTCCCCACCGCGGGCGCGGTACCAGACATTCCACTCGTCGAACGACAGCCAGAGTTTCTTCGGCGAACGCTTGTGGCCGCGGACCAGGTCGCAGACGGCCAGCGTTTCTTCGATCTGGCGCTCCATCGACAGATTCAAGGCCAGATATTTGCCGCTGTCGCCTCCGGTTTCTTCCTTGGTGTTGCCGACATAGCGGTGCAGGGAAAGCGCATCGACATATTCGTAGCATTGCTCGAGCACTTCCCGATCCCACTCGAGATACGTCGGCATGCCCGGGCCGCTTGACCCGCACGCGACTAATTGCAGCGAAGGCGAAGGGTCGACAGCGCGCATCTGCCGCGCTGCGTCGGCCGCCTTGTAACCGTATTCCGTCGCCGTCATGTGACCGATTTGCCAGGGACCATCCATTTCGTTGCCCAGGCACCAGTGCGTCACGCCGTAAGGCTCGGCGACGCCGTGTTTGCGCCGCAGGTCGCTCCAGCGTGTTCCCTTATCGACATTGCAATATTCCACCAGCGCCGCCGCATCCTCTGCCGAACCTGTCCCAAAGTTCAGGCCCATCAAAGGCTGAGTTCCCACGGCACGGCACCACGCCATGAATTCGTTGGTGCCGAACTGGTTGGTGTTGAGCGAATTCCATGCTTTGTCCAGAACTCTTGGGCGGTCCTGTTTAGGGCCCACTCCATCGAGCCAGTTGTATCCGGAAACAAAATTTCCTCCGGGATAGCGAATGATGGGAACGCTCATTTTGCGTACTTCGTTCATCACGTCCTTGCGAAAACCGTTTTCGTCGGACAACTTTGAACCGGGATCGTAAATTCCTTCGTAGATGGCACGGCCCAGATGTTCCAGAAATGATCCGAAAATATTGCGGTCGACGGGTGCGATCGTGCGATGCGTATCCACGTAGAGGCGAATCGGGCCACCGGAGGTTGCGGTGGAGGACTGCGCCCAAAGAGAATTCCGAAAAAGCAGTTCGGATGAGCATGCAAGACCCACCGTAGCGGTTTGGCGAAGGAAGCGCCGCCTGGATGCTGAAGCCATGACGAAAGTGTCCCCCTCTTTTGTGCGTCCAAAATATAGATGTCTGTAGCGTTTCCTGCAATGCCGCGCAACGGAGTGAACTGCAGACGAACTTGATCCCACCCGATGTATACTCTGAGGCTTCCGCAAGCTGGACCGCCGCGGACTTCAGCTCATAAGATCAACTCAAGGAGATCCGCCATGCAGAGTCGAATCACCGGCACCACCATGCCCGTCCTGGAATTCATTCTCGATCCCAACGAATCCATCATCTCCGAGGCCGGAGAACTCTCATGGATGGGCAGTTCGATCCAGATGATGACGCATACGCAGTTCGGAGGGGGCGGCGGACTTTTTGGCGTGCTCAAGCGTGTGGCCGGTGGCGGATCGATTTTCATGACCGAGTACCGCGCGGCAGGCGTTGCCGGCGAACTAGCCTTCGCCACGAAGCTCCCTGGACACATCGTACCCGTGGAAGTTTCGCCGGGACGCGAGTACATGATTCACCGTCACGGTTTCCTTTGCGCCACGGCGCAGATTCAGATCGGCGTCGGCTTCCAGCAATCGCTGGGCGCTGGAATTTTTGGCGGTGACGGCTTCCTGCTGCAAAAAGTGAGTGGACAAGGCATCGCGTGGTTGGAACTCTCCGGAGAACTGGTGGTGCGTGATCTTCAACCCGGCGAGACTCTGCGCGTCCATCCCGGCCACGTTGGCGCGTTTCAGTCCAGCGTCGGCTTCCAGATCACGACCGTCCCAGGAATCAAGAACATGATCTTCGGAGGCGACGGAATTTTTCTCGCGTCCCTTACCGGCCCGGGAAGAGTCTGGCTGCAGACGTTGCCCATCGCGAAGCTGGCTCACGCTCTGGCGCGATACATGCCGCACGAGGCTTCGCGCCAAACGGTGGAAGGCGGCGTGGTCGGAGGGATCGTGGGCTCGATCCTGGATGGAATGAAGTGATTTCCTCTGTGTCCTCTGTGGTTAAAGCTTTCGGGATTAACCACGGAGGACACAGAGTTAGGCCGCGCCCCACATCTCGGGTAAACTAAATACAGCCCACTCCACCCATGATCAATGGCAAGCGCGTCGCGGTCGTTATGCCCGCCTACAATGCGGAGAAGACTCTCGAGGTCACGGTGGGAGAACTGCCTGACCTGGTCGACATCCGCATCCTGGTCGACGATCACAGCTCCGATCAGACCGTCGATCTTGCCCGCCGCCTCGGCCTGCACGTTTTTCAACACGACCGCAACTACGGCTACGGACGCAACCAGATGACCTGTTACCGCGAGGCTCTGGCGGCCGGCGCGGATGTCGTCATCATGTTGCATCCCGACTATCAGTACACGCCGCTGCTTGCGACGGCCATGGCGAGCATGGTGGCCTACGATGTATATGACGTTGTGCTGGGATCGCGCATCATCGGTGGGCGCGCCCTGCTCGGCGGCATGCCGGTCTATAAGTACATTGCGAATCGCCTGCTGACTGCGTTCGAAAATTTATTTCTTGGCGTGAAGCTCTCCGAATATCACACGGGATACCGCGCCTTCAGCCGCAAGGTGCTGACCGAGTTGCCGCTGCTGGAAAATTCGGACGACTTCGTCTTCGACAACCAGATGCTGGCGCAGTGCGTGCACTTTGGCTTCCGCATCGGAGAAGTTTCGTGCCCGACGAAATATTTCAAAGAGGCTTCGTCGATCAATTTTCGCCGCAGCGTGAAGTATGGTTTCGAAGTGCTGGCCACGACCCTGCAGTTTGCGCTTCAGAGGATCGGCCTGGCCCATCTACCGCGCTTCAGCGACAAAGGACGCAAACTCGAAGCAGTCAGTGAAACCTATTACGCGCCGCGCACGGAAGCCGCGCGATCCGTTTAAACCGCCGGTTTCCTTCCGGAATGCCGTCATCTCGACAAAATCCGTCCAACGAACAATCAGGGAACGGCGATTGGTCCGTCCTGAATCTCGCAATGGTTGCCTTGCTTGCCGTCCTGGCTTTCCTGGTGATGGGCTACCACCCCGGGCTTGAGGACGACGCGTTCTACCTGGCTGCGATCAAGAGAAATCTGAACCCGGCCCTGTTTCCGCACGACACGGATTTCTTCCGTCTGCAATTTCAGGCAACAATCTTCGATAAGCTCATCGCGTGGTCTGTGCGTTTGACTCACGTGCCGGTGGCGTGGGCGTCGCTATTGTGGCAGTTCATCGCCATCTTTTTTCTTCTCCACGGTTGCTGGCGAATTAGTCGCCGCTGTTTCGCTAAACCGGAGGCGCATTGGGCTGCTACGGTGATGATTGCGGCGCTGCTGACTCTGCCCGTAACGGGAATTGCGATCAACCTCGCGGATCAATACCTTCATCCACGCGCGCTGGCTACTGCGGCCATTCTCGCGGCTGTCGTCGCGGTCATTGATTCGTCGGGCTTTGATTCTTCAGGCATTGATTGTCGAGGCAGCGATTCTCGCGGTAAGAATCGCCGTTTATTGCTCGCCGGAATCCTGCTGGTCGTGGCGTTCGGGATTCATGCCATCATGACGGTTTTCGGAATCTCTTTTTGCGCATTTCTGTACTGGAGCCTGCGCGCGGACGAGCCCGGGCGACAAGCGGCGATACCCGTCGCGGCCGGGTTCCTGCTTCCTCTGGGATGGATGTTTGAGCGCGCTCCCGACGAATGGCGGCAGGCCGCCTCCACTCGAAGCTTCTACTTTCTGGCTCGCTGGGAGTGGTATGAGTGGCTGGGAGTGTTCGCGCCGCTGGTTCTTCTTTTTGCCTGTCGTCAATTCTTAAGAGGCCGATTCTTGAGAACCCGATTCTCAAACGGTCGCAGAGATCTT
>Ga0070733_10001203_pt1 | contig 19479 bp, 16 predicted proteins | sample Coa_R1_9_FD_66450 | JGI IMG/M metagenome (GOLD analysis project Ga0070733, IMG submission 66450) | Surface soil microbial communities from Centralia Pennsylvania, which are recovering from an underground coalmine fire - Coalmine... | ecosystem: Environmental > Terrestrial > Soil > Unclassified ... | reverse complement strand
GTCGGCAATTCAACGATCTCGAGGCGGCCGGCCATGGCCGTTTGCCGGTCTGCATCGCCAAGACCCCCTACTCCTTTTCGGCCGACCCGAGTTTGCTTGGCGCGCCGATAGGCCACGTTCCGCCGATCCGCGAGCTGCGGCTCCGGGCCGGCGCGGGTTTCGTCGTCGCAATCGTCGGCGACATCATGACCATGCCGGGCTTGCCCCGCCGTCCCGCCGCCGAGGCGATCAGAGTTAAGGACGGAATGATTGACGGATTGTTTTGACGAAGCGCTCCTAAGGTCGGCCGAACCGGCGTCCAGTCGCAATCGCCGCCATTACGTTGTATGGACTTCGAAAAATCGCGGCGCGATGAAGCGCGCCCGCGAGGAGATCGTTGCCGGGTGCTCAGATGTCGCAATTGGCGCCGCTTGACCGCGACCGCCTGGTCGCCGCCCTAGGCGGACGCTCGATCGTGCTCGTCGGAATGATGGGCGCGGGCAAAACCTCGGTCGGACGCCGCCTGGCCTCGAAGCTCGGCCTGCCCTTTGTCGACGCTGACGCCGAGATCGAGGCCGGCGCGCAAATGACCGTGCCGGAGATTTTCGCGCGTTTCGGAGAGGCTTATTTCCGCGATGGAGAGCGCAAAGTTCTAGCGCGGCTGATGGCGGACGGCCAAAAGGTGCTCGCAACGGGCGGCGGCGCCTTCATGAACGAGAACACCCGCCAGCGCATCGCGGAACGCGGCGTCTCGATCTGGTTGAAGCCGGATTTTGAAGTGCTGATGCGCCGGGTGCGCAAACGATCGAACCGTCCCTTGCTACAGACGGACGACCTGGACGAGACGGTGCGCCGGCTGCTCGCTGAACGCTCGCCGATCTACGGACTTGCCGACCTGACGATCGAGTCGCGCGATGGGCCGCATGAGAGCGTGGTCGACGCCATTGTCACGGCGCTCTTGCGCCGGCTCGAAGGCGCAAAAGAGGATGAGCGCGGAGCGGCGCCAGGCCAAACGAACATCGCGACCGGAAAAGAGCAGCGCGAGATCGAGGTTTCGCTCGGCCGGCGGTCGTACAAGATCATCATCGGCGAGGGATTGATCGCCGAAGCCGGCGATCGCATCGCGCGCCTGGCGCCTGGCGCTAACTGCGCAATCGTGACGGACGATCACGTCGCGGCGATTTACGGCGAAGCGCTGTCAAAGAGCCTCGCCGCCGCAGGGCTGCGCGCCACGCTGATCGCCGTCCCGCCCGGCGAATCGTCCAAATCCTATCGTCAGTTCGAACGCGTTTGCGACGAGCTTATCGTAGCCCACGTCGAGCGCCGCGACATCGTGATCGCGCTCGGCGGCGGCGTCGTCGGCGATCTCGCCGGCTTTTGCGCGGCGAGCCTCCGGCGGGGCGTTCGACTCGTCCAAATGCCGACGACCTTGCTTGCGCAGGTTGATTCCTCCGTCGGCGGCAAGACGGCGATCAACTCGCCGCACGGCAAGAACCTCATCGGCGCCTTTCATCAGCCCTCGCTGGTTCTCGCTGACACCGACCTCCTTGACACGCTGAGCCCGCGGGAATTTCGCGCCGGCTATGCGGAGACCGTGAAATACGGCTTGATTGGCGACCGCCCCTTCTTTGATTGGCTGGAAGGCGGTTGGCGCGAGGTCTTTGCCGGCGGAACGGCGCGCTTGAACGCGGTCGCTACGAGTTGCGCCGCCAAGGCCGCGCTTGTCGCGGCGGATGAAACCGAGCAGGACGAGCGCGCGCTTCTCAACCTCGGCCATACGTTCGCGCATGCGTTCGAGCGGCTCGTCGATTACGACGGCGCGCGGCTCGTCCACGGCGAAGCGGTGGCGATCGGCATGGCTGCGGCTTTCCGTTTCTCCCGTTCGCTTGGCCTTTGTTCAGGACAGGACGCGGTGCGCGTCGAGAATCACTTGCGGCTCGTCGGCCTGCCGACCGAGATTCGCGACATACCGGATTTTGCCGCGCCGCCCGAGGCGATTCTCGCGGCCATGCGTCAGGACAAGAAGGTCGAGCGCGGACGCCTCACTTTCATTCTCGCGCGCGGGATCGGCGAGACCCTCATCGCGAAAGACGTCGCCGAGGCCGACGTCGGCGCCTTCCTCGCCGAAGAGCTTCAGCGCCGCTGAAAGCGGATCATCCGATACGACATCGAGGGGCTTATGACCTTCACCTTCGCGGCGCTCATCATTCTGGCGAGCCTCGTGGCTTCGGCCTTCTTTTCGGGCGCCGAGACCGCGCTGACCGCCGCCTCGCGCGCGCGCATGCACGCGCTCGAGAAATCGGGCAATTCGCGCGCGAATCTCGTCAATCGGCTGATCGGCCAGCGCGGACGCCTGATCGGCGCGATGCTGCTCGGCGGACAACTGGTGACTGTCGCCGCGTCGTCTTTCACCACCAATTTTATGGTCAATCTCGTCGGCGACCGCGGCGTCGTCTACGCGACCGCCATCATGACGACGCTGATCGTGGTCTTCGCCGAAGTTCTGCCGAAGACCATCGCCATCGCCTATCCCGACCGCGTCTCACTGATCATCGCGCCAGTGGTCTCATTCTTTGTCTCGATTTTCTGGCCGGTGGTGGCGGCTGTCGAGACCTTCGTGCGTGCGCTCCTTTCGTTGGGCGGTCTGAGGATTGGCGAACGCGCCTCCATTCTGTCGAGTCACGAAGAGTTGCGCGGCGCGGTCGACCTCTTGCACCGCGAGGGCGGCGTCGCCCGCGACGAACGCGATATGTTCGGCGGCCTCCTCGAACTCAGCGAGCTCGTCGTCTCTGACGCCATGGTCCACCGGACGACTATGCGCGCCATCGATGCGGACCTGCCGCCGGTCGAGCTTGTCCGAGAGGTGCTCGCTTCGCCCTATACCCGCCTGCCGGTTTGGCGCGGCGAGCCCGACAACATCATCGGCGTGTTGCACTCCAAGGATTTGCTCAGAGCCCTCGCCGCCGCCGGCGGCGACGCCTCCAAGCTCGACATAGCGACGATCGCCCTTGAAGCTTGGTTCGTCCCCGACACCACCTCCTTGCGCGATCAACTCCAGGCGTTCCTCGCCCGCAAGACGCATTTCGCCCTCGTCGTCGATGAATATGGCGTCGTGCAAGGCCTCGTCACGCTCGAAGACATTCTCGAGGAGATCGTCGGCGACATCAGAGACGAGCATGACGTCTCGATGCCGGGGGTCAGGCCGCAGCAGGATGGATCGGTGATCGTCGAAGGCGCGGTGCCTGTGCGCGACCTCAACCGCGTGATGGACTGGACCTTGCCCGATGAGGAGGCGACGACCATCGCGGGCCTCGTCATCCACGAGGCGCGCGCCATCCCCGAACCGAGGCAGGTCTTCACCTTCTATGGTTTCCGCTTCGAGGTGCTACGCAAGAACCGCAATCGAATCGTCGCGCTGCGCATCGCGCCGCTTGTCCGGCCCGCGCCCAAATCGCCCGAGAACGCGACGCCCGGCGGATAGCGTGATCGCCGGCCGCGTTGCCGCCTGACCGGTTGTCGCCTATATAACGGCGCGTCGCACGCATCTTTAGCGGCGGCTTTAAAGAGGATTCATGTCCTGGAGCAACCAAGGCGGTCCATGGCGTTCGGGCCAAGGGCCGTGGGGACAGGGCCCGGGCGGCTCGCAGCCCCCGGGCGACCTTGAAGAAATCTTACGGCGCGTGCAGGGGTTTTTTCGCGGCGTCACGCCAACCGGCGGGGGATCAACCGGTCGTTGGGCGATCTTCGCGGCTCTGGTCATCGTCCTTTTGTGGTTTGCCTGGGGCTTTTACACCGTTCAGCCCAACGAGGTCGGCATCAACCTTGTTTTCGGGCGCTACACGGGCAAGACGGCGGCGGGGCTCAACTACAATTGGCCGAGCCCTGTCGGCACGGTGATCAAGGCGCCCGTTTGGGTGCAGCAGATCACCTATGTCGGCTATCGCGGCGAAACCGAAGACTCAGACGACGTCGTCGCTCGCGGCGCCGGCGCGCCGGAGGAAAGCCTGATGCTGACCGGCGACACCAATATCGTCGACGTGAAATTCCGCGTCATCTGGCAGATCGATCCGGCCAAGCCCGAAGATTTCGTCTTCAACATTCGACGACCCGAGGACACCGTCAAAGCGATCGCCGAGAGCGTGATGCGCGAGGTCGTCGGCCTCAAGACGATCGATGGCATCTTGACCACCGACCGCAAAGTCATCGAGCCCGATGTGCAAACCCGCATGCAATATGTGCTCGACAACTACCATGCCGGGGTTTTGATCAGGCAAGTGCAGCTGCAATCGGTCGACGCGCCGACGCAGGTCATCTCGGCGTACCGCGACGTGACTGCCGCTCAACAGGACGAGCAGCGCATCGTGAACGAGGCCGACACCTACGCCAACCGGGTGGTGCCGGAGGCGGAAGGTTCGGCGGCCCGGATTGTCCTGGAGGCGAAGGCCTACCGCGAACAGACGGTCGCCGAAGCCAAGGGGCAGACGTCGCGTTTCGATCAGGTCTACCAGCAGTACAAGAACGCGCCCGGCGTGACGCGAGAACGCATGTATCTTGAATCCATCGAGCGCGTGCTCGGTTCGATGCAGAAGACGATCCTTGACGTCAGCGGCGCCTCAGCGCCGGTCCCCTATCTCGCGCTCGACGCCTTGCAACCGAAACCAGCGCCCGCGGGAGCGCCTAAGTGATGCGCGCGGCGGGCGGCTTCATCATCGCGGCGATCCTCATTGTCGCGATCATCCTCATCCATAGCGTATTCTTCACGGTCGATCCGACCGAGCAGGCGCTTGTCCTGCGTTTTGGCGAGTCGCGCGATCTGATCGGATCGCCGGGCCTTTACGCCAAGTGGCCCTTCATCGATTCCGTGATCTTCATCGACAAGCGAATCCTCGATCTCGATGCGCCCAAGCAAGAAGTGCTGGTTTCCGACAATCAACGTCTCGAGGTCGATGCGTTCGTGCGTTATCGCATCGCCGAGCCGCTGAAGTTCTATCAATCGGTTGGTTCGGTGCAGGGCGCCAACGCACAGTTGGACGGCATGCTCAATTCGGCGGTCCGGCGCACGTTGGGCGAGGCGACGGTCACCGATATCGTGCGCGACAAGCGCGACGCGCTGATGGGCGAGATTCACGATCAACTCCGCACCGCCGCGCAGCGCTTTGGACTTGACATCGTCGACGTCAGGATCAGGCGCTCCAATCTGCCGCCGGAAAATTCCGAGGCGGTGTTTCACCGCATGCAGACCGAGCGCCAGCAAAGGGCCGCCCTTTTCCGCGCGCAAGGATCTCAGCAAAGTCAGCAGATCAAGGCCGAGGCCGATCGCAAGGTCACAGTCACGATTGCTCAAGCGCAGCAGGAAGCCGAGCAGATCCGCGGACAAGGCGACGGCGAGCGCAATCGCATTTATGCCGAGAGCTACGGCAAGGACCCGGAGTTCTTCGCCTTCTACCGATCGATGCAGGCTTACGAGACCAGCCTAAAGGCGGGCGATTCGCGAATCGTGCTCAGTCCAAAATCGGATTTCTTTCGCTATTTCTTGACGCCGACGCCGGGTGCGGCGACTTCGACATCGCAACCTGCCGCCTCGGCGACCGCGCCAGCGTCGACGAGCCAGTAGGAAGGGCGACTTCGACGGCGGTTGCTTGTTGCGTTCTTTGAAGCAGCCGCCACATTTGCCGCTGTGGCGCCTAAATTGATGTTCAGGGATTGTTCGAGCTGGAGTTCTGGGAGAGATCTGATGCGCCGTGTCCTATCGTCCGCCGCTTTCGCCTTTGGTCGCGGAGGCCGCGCGGCTACGCTGGCCCTGGCCCTAGCCGGCGGGCTGACGGCCTTTCCGATTGCCGCAGGCGTCGTGGCGAGCGCGCCAGCTTTTGCGCAGGCGCGCCCGGCAGGCCTCGCCGATCTCGTCGACAGCGTCGCTGAGGCGGTCGTCAACATTTCCGCGACCCAGACGATCGAGGAGAAGGACGCGGACAACGCGCCGCAATTGCCGCACGGCACGCCCTTTGACGAGATGTTCGAGGAGTTCTTCCGGAACCACGGCCAAATGGGGCAGGCGCCGCGGCCCCATAAATCGAGCTCGCTTGGCTCGGGCTTCGTCATCGACCCGTCGGGCATCGTGATCACCAACAATCACGTGATCGGCGACGCCAACGACATCACCGTCATCTTCACCGATGGACACAAGCTGAAGGCCGAGATCGTCGGGAAGGATCCCAAAGTCGACGTCGCCGTGCTGCGCGTCAAAGCCGACAAGCCTCTGAAAGCCGTGAAATTCGGCGACAGCGACAAGCTCAGGGTCGGCGACGGCGTGATGGCGGTCGGCAATCCTTTCGGCCTCGGCGAGACCGTGACCGCCGGCATCGTCTCGGCGCGCAACCGCAACATCGACAACGGCCCTTACGACAATTTCATCCAGACGGACGCCGCCATCAACAAGGGCAATTCGGGCGGACCGCTCTTCAACATGGCCGGCGAAGTCATCGGCATCAACACGGCGATTCTTTCGCCGTCCGGCGGCTCGATCGGCATTGGATTTGCGACGCCTTCGGCGACGGTTCAGCCGGTGATTGCTCAGCTCGAGCAATTCCACGAAACGCGTCGCGGCTGGCTCGGCGTTCGCATTCAGAACGTCGATGACGCCATCGCCGACAGCCTGGGCCTTGGCTCGGCCCGCGGCGCTCTGGTGGCCGGCGTCGACGACAAGGGACCGGCCAAACCGGCGGGAATCCAATCGGGAGACGTCATCGTCAAGTTCGACGGCAAGGACATCAAGGAATCGCGCGACCTGCCGAAGATCGTCGCGTCGACGCCGGTCGGAACCGAAGTCCAGGTGGTGGTGATCCGCAAGGGCCAGGAGGTCACCAAGACCGTGACGCTCGGGCGGCTGGAGGATAGCGAGAAGCCGGCCGTCGCCGAAAAGGGCGACGAGGCGCCCGTCGCCAAGCCCGTCAACGCCCATATTTTCGGCATGGAGCTTTCGGGCATCACAGACGACCTGCGTAAAAGCTTCCAGATCAAGGACGGTGTGAAGGGCGTCGTGGTGGCGAGCGTCGACCCGAATTCACTGGCGGCCGATAAGGGCATGCGGGCGGGCGACGTCATCCAGGAAGTCAATCAGGTGGCGGTCAACGATCCGGACGAATTGGGCAAGGCGATCGACGCGGTCAAGAAGTCAGGGAAGAAGTCGGCGCTGCTGCTTGTCTCGAACGCAACCGGCGATGCGCGCTTCGTGGCGCTCAGCTTCGAGTGAGCGCGGCCGGCAAGAACCTTTCTCAGGCGGCGAATTCTTCTCGCCGATAGCCTTGCGCATAGAGCAGTGCCGTAAGATCGGCGTGGTCGATCCGAGCATGCGCGGCCGCCGCCACCGCCGGCTTGGCGCGATAGGCGACGCCCAATCCGGCCTCGCTGAGCATCGCCAAATCATTTGCGCCGTCGCCGATGGCGAGCGTCTCACCTAAGGATAGGCCGCGGCGGGCCGCCAGATCGCGCAAGGCCGCTAGCTTGGCGTCGGCGCCCAGAATCGGCTCGGCCGCTTTGCCGGTGAGAACGCCGTTCTCGACGATGAGCCGATTGGCGCGATGTTCGTCAAGGCCCAGCCGTTCGGCAATGACGCCGGTGAATTGAGTAAATCCGCCTGAAACCAGAGCCGCATAAGCGCCGGCGCGGCGCATTGTTTGCGCCAGAACGCGCGCGCCTGGACTAAGCGTGATTCGCGCCTTGATGACTTCGCCGATGACGGTTTCCGGCAACCCGGCCAGGAGCGCGACGCGCTCGCGCAGCGCCGGTTCGAAAGCGATTTCGCCACGCATTGCACGCTCGGTGATGGCGGCGACGCGCGACCCAAGCCCGGCGCGCGCCGCAAGCTCGTCAATGCATTCCTGTTCGATCAATGTCGAATCCATATCGGCGAGCAACAGACGCTTGCGCCGGCCGGCCGACGGCTGGACGATGACGTCAATGGCTTCGCCGGCCAGAGTGGCGGCTAGGCGATCCTTAACCCGGGCGGCTTCGGCCTCGTCGCTTAAAAAAAAGAGATCGGCGGCGCCCTCGGCCAGCCGTTCGGGGCGCGCGACGCGCGGCAAGGCTTGCGCCGCGCGAGCGATCAGCGCATCGCTGATTTCAAAGGATTGCGGCGCGGCGACGAGCGTGGCGACGACGGGAACAGGCGGCATTGCTTCCTGAAAAGCGAAGAAGACCGGCGCCTTGGCCGCGCCGCGCGCTCCTCATCGCAGGACCGACCGCCAGCGGCAAGTCGGCGGCCGCGTTGGCGCTGGCGCGGCGTTTTGACGCGACGATCGTCAATGCCGATTCGATGCAGGTCTATCGCGACCTTCGCGTGTTGACGGCGCGGCCGAGCGCCGAAGAGGCGGCGCTCGCGCCGCATGCTCTGTTTGGCGTCGTCGACGGCGCGATCAACCATTCCGTCGGGCTCTGGCTGAACGAGGCGGGTGTGATCGCCGAACGCCTCTTCGCCGAGCGTCGTCCCGTGATCTTCGTGGGCGGCACAGGGCTCTACTTCCGGGCGCTGACCGAAGGCCTCTCCGACATTCCAGCGGCGCCGGAGGCGGTGCGCGCCGCGGTCAGGGCCGAAGCAGCGGGTCAGCCGACTTCGGCGCTCCACGAACGGCTCGCGGCTCGCGATCCTGCGACCGCGGCGCACCTGCGTCCAACCGATCGCCAGCGAGTGTTGCGCGCGCTGGAAGTCCTTAAGGCGACCGGCCGCCCGCTCATTGCCTTTCAAGGCCATCGCAGCGCGGCGCTCCTGAAAGATGGAGAGTGGGCCGGCCTCTTTCTCGCCCCCGACCGGGCGGTTCTAAACCAGGCGATCGACGTCCGCTTCGACGCGATGCTCGCGGCCGGCGCGCTTAAGGAGGTCGAAGCGCTTGCGGCGCGACGGCTCGATCCGTCGCTGCCGGTAATGCGCGCTCACGGCGTCCCCCATTTGATCGCTCATCTCGGCGGATTAATGAGCCTTGACGAAGCGGCGGCGCGGGCAAGACTCGACACGCGGCATTACGCCAAGCGGCAATTCACATGGGCGCGCCATCAGATGAAAAGATTCGCCTGGGTTGCGCCGGCCGAGGCGGCCGAGGTTGGAGCAAGGGCGCTGGAAGAGCTGGTCGGCGCCTGAACATCGCGGCCAGCGCCCCTATATCAGCGACAAGTGAGCCGATCTGAGGGCGCGCCGCGCTCCATTCTTCGCGAGAGAGTACAAGATGCCGATGAGAGTCCGATATTTCTCCGAGCCAGCATGACCGCCTTCTCGATCCTCGATCTCGCCTTCATCGCGCAAGGATCGACCGCCGGCGACGCATTGCGTCATTCGCTTGACCTCGCCCGGCACGCCGAGGGCTGGGGTTACAAGCGCTTCTGGCTCGCCGAGCATCACAACATGCTCGGCATCGCCAGCGCCGCAACCGCCGTCGCGATTGGCTATGTCGCCGGCGGCACAAGAACCATCCGCGTTGGAGCGGGCGGGATCATGCTGCCGAACCACGCGCCTTTGGTCGTCGCCGAGCAATTCGGCACGTTGGAATCGCTCTATCCCGGTCGCATCGATCTCGGCCTCGGCCGCGCGCCCGGCACGGATCAGCGAACGCTTCGCGCGCTTCGCCGCGATGCGGCCGCGGCCGAGAATTTTCCGCAGGACGTGCTGGAGCTGCAGGCGTTCCTCGGGCCGGCCCAACCGGGACAACCAATCCGCGCCGTGCCGGGCGCGGGCCTCAACGTGCCAATCTATATCCTCGGCTCGAGCCTGTTCGGCGCAGAGTTGGCCGCGATCCTCGGACTGCCCTTCGCCTTCGCCTCGCATTTCGCGCCGGATTCGTTGTTGCCGGCGCTGGCGCTCTATCGCGCGCGATTCCAGCCTTCCGAGCAACTTCAACAACCTTATGTGATCGCCGGCGCGGCGGTGATCGCGGCGGAGAGCGACGAAGAGGCGCGCCGGCTCTTCACCACGCCGCAGCAGCAATTCGTCAACATGCTGCGCGGCGTGCGTGGACAATTGCGCCCGCCGATCGACGATATCGAGACCTATTGGTCGCCTGCCGAGAAGGCGCGCGCCTCCCATATGCTGACCTACGCCTTCGTCGGCGGCCGCGCCGCGGTGCGCGAGTACTTAAGCCGCTTCGTCGATCTGACCAAGGCCGACGAGGTGATAGTCGTATCGGCGATCCACGACCATTCGGCGCGTTTGCGCTCGTACGAAATCCTCGCCGCCTTGATCGACGAATTCGCCGGCGCGCCGGCGCCGGCGTGATCAATCAATGCGCAACCGACAGGACCTCGCCGCGCCGCTCGGGACTGAAGCGGATGACGATGATGATCGCCACCGCGACGATCCCGACGACGAGGGAAAGCGCGAAACTGTAGTCGTTGCCGTTCGATTGCGCGATCCTGGTTTGGATCGGCGCATTAACCGCGGCGAGCAAATTGCCGGCTTGATAGACGAAGGCCGGCAAAGTCGCGCGCACCGGCCCCGGCGATAATTCATTGAGATGGGCCGGAATGACGCCCCAGGCGCCTTGCACCGCAATTTGCATGACAAAGGCGCCGATGGCGAGCATGAAGGGCGTCGCCGAATAGGCCCAGAGCGGAATCGCCGGCAGCGCGATGAGGCTGGCGATCGTAATCGCGTTCACCCGGCCGATCTTTTCGGAGATATGGCCGAAGAACAATCCGCCGACGATCGCGCCGATATTGGCGACGATGCTGATCAAGCTCACGGTCCCATGCTCGAATCCGCGCTGGGTCTGCAAGAACCGCGGATAGAGGTCCTGCGAGCCGTGGCTGAAGAAATTGAAGCACATCATGAGCGCGACGGAATAAAGGGCGATGCCCCAATTGGCCTCGAGCGTTTCGAGGAGGCCGAGCCTCGGACCTTTCTGCGCTTCGATGAAGGCCGGCGATTCCGGCACGTGCGAACGGATGAACAGAACGGCGAAGGCGGGCAGGATGCTCAAGAGGAACATGCCGCGCCAGTCGATCGTGTAGCCGCCGATCTGCAAATGGTACAGCAATCCATAGGCGATCGAAGCAAGCAGATAACCCATCGGATAGCCGCATTGGAGAATGCCGGAAACCAAGCCGCGCGACTGCGGCGGAATCGATTCCATGGCGAGCGAGCTGCCGAGACCCCATTCGCCACCCATGGCGACGCCAAAGAGCGCGCGCAAAACGAAGAAAACGATGAGATTGGGCGAGAAGGCGGCGAGCGCGCCGATGACCGAGTAACAAATGATGTCGATCATCAGCGCGGGCTTGCGGCCGATTCGATCGCCGATCCGCCCGAAAATGAAGGCGCCAATAAAACGGGTCGCGAGGGTGAAGAACAGCGCCCAAGAGACTTCGAACGAGACGCCAAATATTTCGACGGCGCCAAATTCTTTGGCGATGTCGCCCAGCACGAAGACCAGAACAAAGAAATCGAAGGCGTCGAGAGTCCAACCAAGGAACGAGGCGAGCACCGTTTTCTTTTGCGCAGCCGTCAAATTCATCCGCGTTCCCCCAAAGCGCTCATGGCTCGCCGCGCTCGTAACTCAGGCGTCGCGGCCAATTGGCCACGCGAGCGACGATCGATCAAGGAGATTGTTGTCACATAATTGTCGAATGGCGGTCACTCGCGTTCGGCGCGCGCGATCCTTTCAAGCAAGTCGAGCGACTGAGACAGCGCGCGGCGTTCGTCCTCGCTCAGCAGCCGCGTCATCGCATCGACGATCCACGCCTGTCTCACGCTGCGGCCTATCTCCAACGCCTCTCGTCCGTTCTCGGTGAGCGACACGATGACCTGACGGCGGTCGTTTGGATCAGGCGCGCGCTGCGCCCAACCGCGCTGTTCGAGCGCGTCGACGCTTTGGCTCATCGATTGTTGGCGGACCTGTTCGAGCGCGGCGAGCGCGCCAAGCGTCATCGACCCGCGCTCGTCGAGCCAGGACATGGCCGCCTGCTCCGAGCGGGTCGGGCTGCCTTCGCCGGTCTCGGTCTGCACGCGGCGGTAGACGAGCCGGATCACCACGCGCAGCCGAGCGGCGATATCGTCGATCGAATCCATTTATACAGTTTACCTGTTTAACAGGAGTACTGTATAATAGCCAGAAGCGAACCGCATGCCAACGCCTGGCGATTTTAACCGTCCGAACGGAAGGCAAAATGAGCGCGACTTTGACAGAGGCGGATTTCAACGCCGGGGAATCCATCCACTGGCGGCGCAATCTCGTCGTCTGTCTCGCTGGCTCGTTCTCGACGCTGATCGCCATGTCGCTGCTGCTGCCCTTTCTGCCGCTCTATATCGAGGAGCTGGGCGTCAAGGATCGCGCGGCCATCGCGCAATGGTCGGGCGCGATTTTTGGCGTGACTTTCCTCTCGGCGGGTTTGGTCGCGCCGCTTTGGGGCCGTCTCGCCGACCGCTATGGCCGCAAACTCATGCTAATCCGCGCGAGCCTCGGCATGGCCGTCGTCATGTCGCTGATCGGCATGGCGCATGACGTGTGGCAATTGTTCTGGCTGCGCCTCGCGGTCGGCTTCCTCGGCGGCTATTCGTCGGGGTCGATGACGCTCGTCGCGACGCAAACGCCAAAAGCCCAAGCCGGCCGGGCGCTCGGGCTTTTGACCAGCGGCATCATGGCCGGCAGCCTGACTGGCCCGCTGATCGGCGGTTTCCTGCCGCCGCTGATCGGCATCCGCGCGACCTTTTGGCTGGCTGGCGGCGTCATTTTCATCGCGTTTCTCGCCACCACTTTTCTGATCAAGGAAGCGCCTCGACCCGCGGCGGCGCGCGCTGGGTCGCGGGCCGGCTGGTCGGCTTTGCCCGATAAGAGGCCGATCATGGCGATGTTGATGACCGGCCTTTTGCTGATGCTGGCCAATATGTCGGTCGAGCCGATCATCACGCTCTATGTCCAACAATTGGTTGGCGACCCAATTAAGGTGACGACATTCGCCGGCCTCGCCATGTCGGCGGCGGCGCTGGGCGGCATTCTGTCCGCTTCGCGGCTCGGCAAACTCGCCGACCGCGTCGGCCATTGGACGGTGATCGCCGGCGGACTTGCCGCGGCGGCGCTTCTGCTCATCCCGCAGGCGCTGATCAGCAACGCCTGGCAGCTTATCGCCTTGCGCTTCCTTATGGGGTTGGCGCTCGGCGGGCTCCTGCCCTGCATCGCCGCGATCATCCGGCACAATGCGCCCGATTCCATCGCGGGGACGATGCTCGGCTATTCGACCTCGTCGCAATATGCCGGCCAGGTGGTCGGGCCGCTGGCCGGCGGCTTTGTCGGCGGACGGCTCGGCATGCAGGCGGTCTTCTTCGCCACGAGCGTTCTGATGGCTGCGGGCGCGCTCTATGTCTGGGCTTCGCGGCCGCGACAATCGCGCTAGAGCGGGAACATCGACGGGTCTGGTTCGTTGCGATTTCTCCGCGGCGGGGTTCAGCCTCAAGGACGCGGGAGAGGATCATGGCCGAAGACGAGAATACCGGCCCCAAGACTTATCCGGCCGACAAGGCGCGCCAAGGCGAGATAATCTTGCGCACGCCGGCGAAGCGCGCGATTTTCATCGGCGGGTTTTTAATTGCGCTCGCGCCCGTCCTGATCGCACAGTACTTGTACTTGCGGTGACGGCGGCGGTTATGCCGTCGACGCCGCCTTCTTGCCGAGCGCCGCCTGCGCCGCGGCGAGGCGCGCGATCGGCACGCGGAACGGCGAGCAGGAGACATAATCAAGCCCGACGCTCTCGCAAAAGGCGATGCTCGCCGGATCGCCGCCGTGCTCGCCGCAAATGCCGAGCTTCAGCGAAGGCCGCGCCTTGCGGCCGCGCTCGACGGCGATTCTGACCAATTCGCCGACGCCGTCCTGATCGATGGTGACGAAAGGATCGGCGGGAAGAATCGCGCGGCTCGTATAGACGCCGAGAAAAGACGCAGCGTCGTCGCGCGAAACGCCGAGCGTCGTCTGGGTCAGATCATTGGTGCCGAAGGAGAAGAACTCGGCGCTTGCCGCGATGTCGCCGGCGCGCAAGGCCGCCCGCGGCAGCTCGATCATCGTGCCGATCGTATAAGGGACGGCGACGCCGGTCTCTTTCGCCACCGCCTCGGCCGTCGCCACGATGCGCGCCTTTGTCGCGTCGAGCTCGGCTCTCGTCATTACCAAGGGAACCATGATTTCGGCGGCGACAGGCTGGCTGGTCTTGCGGCTCGCCTCGATCGCTCCTTCGAAAATCGCTCGCGCCTGCATCTCGGCGATTTCCGGATAACGAATGGCGAGACGCACGCCGCGAAAGCCGAGCATCGGATTGAATTCATGCAATTCCGCCGCCCGCGCCTGCAGCTTCTCCGATGTCACGCCCATCGCCTTGGCGACTTCCGCGACTTCTGCTTCGCCATGCGGCAAAAATTCGTGCAGCGGCGGGTCAAGCAGGCGGATCGTCACCGGCAAGCCGGCCATGATCTCGAACAGCTCGGCGAAATCCTTGCGCTGAATTGGCAGGAGCTTGGCGAGCGCGGCGCGTCGGCCTTTCTCCTCGCCGGCGAGAATCATCTCGCGCACCGCGACGATGCGATCGGCCTCAAAGAACATATGCTCGGTGCGACAAAGGCCAATGCCCTCGGCGCCGAAGCCGCGTGCGACGCGGGCGTCGTTCGGCGTCTCGGCGTTGGCCCTGACTTTCATCCGGCGCTCGGCGTCGGCCCATTGCATAAGCGTCAAGAACTCGCCGGTGAGTTCCGGCTGGATCATCGCCACCGCGCCTTGCAATACCTGGCCGGCGCCGCCGTCGATGGTGATCGTATCGCCCTTTTTTAACGTTACGCCAGCCGCGGTCAGAGTCTCCGCCGCATAGTCGACGCGTACCGAGCCTGCGCCGGAAACGCAGGGCTTGCCCATGCCGCGAGCGACCACCGCCGCATGCGACGTCATGCCGCCGCGCGTGGTGAGGACGCCTTCCGCCGCATGCATGCCGTGAATGTCCTCGGGACTCGTTTCAACGCGCACCAGGATCACTTTGCGGCCGCGATTTTTGAGATCCTCGGCTTCGTCGGCGGAAAAGACGATCTCGCCGCTGGCGGCGCCCGGCGACGCCGGCAAGCCGGCTGCAAGCTGCTTCCGCGGCGCCTTGGGATCGATTGTCGGATGCAGCAATTGATCGAGCGAGGCCGGCTCGACGCGAAGCACCGCCTCTTTTTTGGTGATCAGCGCTTCCTCGGCCATATCGACGGCGATGCGCAAGGCCGCGCGCGCGGTGCGCTTGCCGTTGCGGGTCTGCAGCATCCACAGCTTGCCGCGCTCGACCGTGAATTCGAGGTCCTGCATGTCGCGATAATGTTTCTCGAGACGCTCCGTCGTTTCGCAAAATTGGCGGAACACCTCCGGCATGACGGTCTCGAGAGAAGGGCTCTCTGAGCCGGAGGCGCGGCGCGCGGCCTCAGTGATGTTCTGCGGCGTGCGAATGCCGGCGACGACGTCCTCGCCTTGCGCGTTGACGAGGAATTCGCCGTAGAGCTCTTTGGCGCCGGTCGAGGGATTGCGGGTGAAGGCGACGCCGGTCGCCGAGGTCTCGCCCATATTGCCGAACACCATCGCCTGGACATTGACCGCGGTTCCCCAGATTTCGGGGATAGCGTGAAGCTTGCGATAGGTAATCGCGCGTTGGTTCATCCAGGACGAGAAAACCGCGCCGATCGCCCCCCAGAGCTGGTCGCGCGGGTCCTGCGGAAAAGGCTTGCCGGTCTCCGCTTCGACTTTCGCTTTGTACTCGGCGATGATCTCGCGCCAATCGGCGGCGGAAAGGTCGGTGTCGAGCAGATAGCCCTTGCGCTCCTTCAGGTCCTCGAGGACGGCCTCGAAATTGTGGTGGTCGATCTCCAAGACGACATTCGAGTACATCTGGATGAAGCGCCGATAGCTGTCATAGGCGAAGCGTTCGTCCCCTGCGCCTTTGGCGAGGGCGGCGACTGAAGAATCGTTGAGGCCAAGGTTCAAGACCGTATCCATCATGCCGGGCATCGACGCGCGAGCCCCGGAACGGACGGAAACGAGCAGCGGATTGGCCGGGTCGCCGAAGCCGCGACCGGTTAGCTTGCCGACTTGAGCCAACGCCGCTTCGACCGCGGGGCCAAGCTCTTTCGGATAAGTCTTCGAATTTGCGTAGAAATAGGCGCAGACCTCGGTTGTGACCGTGAAGCCCGGCGGCACCGGAAGGCCAAGGTTGGCCATTTCGGCGAGATTGGCGCCCTTGCCGCCGAGCAATTCACGCATGCCGCCATCGCCCTCGGCCCTGCCGCCGCCGAAGGAATAGACCCACTGCGTCATTCTGGCTCCTCTGGCGCGGCCGGCGCGCGATTGGCTGAAAACGAAACGAAAGCGACCTTCGTTCCCGAAAGGAACAGCCGTCCTTTAAGGATTCTCCGGACCGGTCAGCGTCGGGCGCGTAAGCCCAGTCCGAAGCTTACCCAGCCGGCACCGTGGAAGATGAGATCGACGCCGAGCAATGTGCCGAGCACAAATACGCTGTCGGCGGGCCAGTGGCCGACGATAATGAGGCCGAGCAGAATGGTGACCGCGCTGGCGAGGAACACCATGGCGCGCGGATGATCGGACGGAAGCTGGAAGCCAAGAAAGAGGCGCACCACGCCGGCGGCGATCAGGCCCGCGCCAAGCATCAACGTCAACACGGCGGAGGCCAGAAGCGGATTGAAAATGCAAATGAGGCCCGCAATGAGGTAGAGCAGCCCGCCGATTACCCAAAGGAAGAACCGGCTCCAGCCTTGAGAATGCATGCCGATGCCGATTTCGGCCGCGCCGGCGATGAGAAAAACCACGCCATTGACAAGTACCGAGGCGACCGTCGCCGCAAGGGCGAAGACCGTCGCAGCAAAGCCAAGCGCAATGAGCAGAACGCCAAAGGCGACGATCGCGCCCCATTTGTCGTGCAATCTATGCAGCGCCGCCCCAAGGCTACGGGCTTCGCCGGCCGTGCGGGTTGTCGGGTCGGACATCGCGCTCTCCTCGTTAGGCTGATCCATTCTAGCCGATCGGGCGGCCAGTTCGCCACCGCGACGCGACCTTATCGCTCCCGCTTAGAAAACGTCCAAATCGGCGCCGACTATATCGAAGTCTTGCAAGCCGCGGGCTGGCCGCAAATGTTGATGATGGATTAGCGCGCTGACATCAATTCGCCGAGGATCCGCGCCGTGTAGTCGACCACCGGGACAATCCGGGCGTAGTTCAACCGCGTCGGTCCAATGACGCCCAGCACGCCGGCAATTCTATGATTGCCGCTACGGAGCGGCGCAGCGATCATCGAAGAGCCTGACAGCGAAAAGAGTTTGTTCTCCGAACCGATGAATATACGAACGCCGTCGCCTTGCTCCGCGCGATGAAGGAGATCGATCACGTCCGTCTTGGTCTCCAGGTCGTTGAAGAGGAGGCGGATGCGCTCGAGATCATCGCGCGCATTCGGGTCCTCCAATAAATTGGCTTGGCCGCGCACGATCAATTGCTGGCTTGACTGCTCAGCGCCAGCCCAAAAGGCAAGCCCCGCATCGACGAGCCGCGCGGCAAGGTCGTCGAGCTCCCGACGGGCGCTCTTGCGCGCCGCCTCGATCTCGGCGCGCGTCTCGGCCAAGGTACGTCCCCGCAATCGAGCGTTAAGATAGTTGCTCGCCTCGACCAAAGTGGAGGCCGGCATGCCGGCCGGCGTGTCAACGACGCGATTCTCGATCGAGCCGTCCTCCGCCACCAGGACGGCCAGCGCCTTTTCCGGATCAAGCCGGACGAATTCGATTTGCTTAAGCCGCGCATTCTCCTTGCTGGTCAGGACAACGCCGGCGCCCCGCGTGAGGTCGGAGAGCAGGCTCGTCGCTTCCGTCAGCGCCCCTTCGATCCGCCCGCCCTTGACCGCCGCCTTGACTTCCGCGTCGATGCGGCCGCGATCGGCGGCGGCGACAGCGCCAAGCTCGAGCAGAGCGTCGACAAAAAAACGCAAGCCCAATTCGGTCGGCATGCGGCCGGCGCTGGTATGCGGCGCATAGACAAGGCCGAGCTCCTCGAGGTCCTGCATCACGTTGCGAACCGAGGCCGGCGACAGCGTGATCGGCAAAATGCGCGACAGGTGACGCGAGCCGACCGGCTCGCCATTGGCGAGATAGGAATCGACGATGCGCCGAAAAATCTCGCGCGACCGCGCGTCGAGGTTCGCCAAAGCCGCAGCGTCGGCCGGTCTATCGCCGTAGGCGCTCATCGTGGGTTAAAATGCCGGCAAGAGAGCCATGGCGCAAGCAAACCTTGAGGGGTCCCGATCATGATGGCGCCGAAATATGAACGGCTGCGCCTCCTTCATCTCGCCCTCGAAGAGGGCGGCAATCAACTGGCCGACCCCATCGATCGGATTGAAGTTAGGGGACGCTTTATCGTTGTCGCGGCTGGCGACGAGGAGGTCCATATGACATTTGGCTATCAGAATAGCTATAGCGACATCGGCGCGCCGGTTCTCGGCGGCGGGTCCTGGTTCGTCAGGCTTGTGGATGCGCCTCGCCGCGCCGAGAGGAGCGGCTTTCGCCGCCTGCTGACCCTCCTCGGGCTCAGCCGGAAGCCGTCCGAGCGATAACCAACAGCCGGGCCATGGCCTTGATTAAGCGCGACCGGACGGCCATAGCTCATCGAGAGCCGAAAGCTAAGGCTCCGACGCCGCTATCGGCTTAGAAGGAACAGGGTCGATGAACGCCCCAGCAGCCGAACTCTTCCAGTGGGACGACCCGTTTAACCTGGAAACGCAGTTGAGCGAAGACGAACGGCTCATCCGCGACAGCGCCCGCGCCTACGCGCAGGAGAAACTCGCGCCGCGCATTGTCGAGGCCTATGAGCGCGAGACCGTCGAACCGGAAATTTTCCGCGAGATGGGCGCGCTTGGCCTGCTCGGCGTGACGTTGCCGGGGAAATATGGCTGCGCGGGCGCCAACTACGTGTCTTACGGCCTCGTGGCTCGCGAGATCGAACGCGTCGATTCCGGCTATCGCTCGATGATGAGCGTGCAATCCTCGCTGGTGATGTATCCAATTCACGCTTACGGCGAGGAAGCGCAGCGCGAGAAATACCTGCCAAAGCTCGCCAGTGGCGAATGGATCGGTTGTTTCGGGCTGACGGAGGCCGAGGCTGGCTCCGATCCCGGCTCGATGAAGACCCGAGCCGAGGAAATTTCCGGCGGCTATCGGCTGACCGGATCGAAGCTGTGGATTTCCAACGCGCCGATCGCCGATGTCTTCCTCATCTGGGCGAAATCGAGCGCGCATGGCGGCCATATCCGCGGCTTCGTGCTCGAAAAGGGCCTGAAAGGTCTTTCGACGCAGAAGATCGAGGGCAAACTTTCGTTGCGCGCTTCGGTTACCGGCGAAGTGATCATGGAGGGCGTCGAAGTTCCCGCCGATTGCCTGTTGCCCAATGTCTCGGGCCTCAAAGGCCCATTCGGCTGTCTCAATCGCGCGCGCTACGGAATTTCGTGGGGCGCGATGGGCGC
>Ga0070733_10001202_pt1 | contig 19504 bp, 16 predicted proteins | sample Coa_R1_9_FD_66450 | JGI IMG/M metagenome (GOLD analysis project Ga0070733, IMG submission 66450) | Surface soil microbial communities from Centralia Pennsylvania, which are recovering from an underground coalmine fire - Coalmine... | ecosystem: Environmental > Terrestrial > Soil > Unclassified ... | reverse complement strand
CTCGGCCACATCGCGACTCCCCCACCCGGCGCGAGAAGCCCAGGTAGTGATGCCGGCGCATCAGCTCTTCCCAGCGCTCCCCCGGAGAATCGGCCGAACGATGATTTCCTTCAGAAGGCCCTGATGGACCCTTTGAAATTCCACACCCGAAGCTTAACCCATTCGCAGGAACAAAGTCCAAAGAAAAATGAAAAGACTTCAATCACCACGACTTATCTAAAACATTGGCGTAGCCCTGCTCTTCCGTCCTCTCGATCTTGAATCCCAGCACCGTTTGTCGTATCATCCTCTCAGCCCTACTGCGTTGAAAGGTTTCACCTCACAGGTGAGAATATACTCACCCGAAACCTCAATACCAAGAGGGCTTTCTTATTTTTTCAGCCCTTCTATCTCTTAGGGCTAGACCGCGCGAAACGAGCTGGAGAACCGCTTTAGAGCTCCGCGCAGCCAGGAATGGCTACAAAAAAGACTTTAGGCGGGCATAGGCTTAGGTGTTGACCCCATCCGATCGATCGCTCATCCTTCCCCCTCTTCTGATCATCCTGGCGCTGCAGGGATGCCAGCTCGCAGCGGATCGGAATTTTCCGGAGGTTGTCATTCGTCCCAATGCTGCAGGCCGGGGAGACGAAGCCTTCTCTCCCAATCCTGTAATCGTTTCCGTCGGGGGAATCATTAAATGGGTTAATCAGGACAACGTTGCACACTCCGTTGTGGGGGATGCAAAAGATGGCCCATGCGCATTCGACTCCAGGGAAATTGCTCCAGGAGGTTTCTTTCGTCGGCGCTTCTCCGAATCGGCTCAATGCACCTATGTGTGCGGCCTCCATGGCAGGTCGATGCGAGGAAGGCTGGAAATACGAGCGAGCGACAGATCGTGAGAACTGAATGGATTTCCATCGTCTCCAGGAAAGAGAAATGCTCCTATTTGATGCGAGAACGTGGCAACCTGGATGGGTTAAAGGGGATTCCGGCGATACCATGGCCGATTTCTGCAGGGTGCGGTCCTACCGAGAGAGGCTGCTATTATAGGGTCCATCCGGCCAGGTCATAGAGCGAGTGTTTTCTCAGGAAAGTCGTTTTCGCCTCACGGAAGTTATACTTTTGAATGGCGGCGGCATTTTTCTTGGCAATCCGGACCACCTCAGCGGCGTTTGGCGGCGTGATCAAAGCTTCACTTCGGGTCGTGAGATGACTCTCAGCGTCCACGGTACTGAATAGGACCACGCTCTCCCGGCTCAAGCGCAACAGGTCGTCGGAATCTCTTTCATGCATGATGTCAAAATAGAGGTCGCATCGGGCAAATCCATCGAATAAGAGAACGACCTCAAAAAACCAGCCGGTGACCGGTCCCATCGGCGTCGGGACGCAAAACAGGAGTTGGCGGATCCGGAGGGGTTGAGCCAGCAAGAATGCCTGCTCGTGTGGCAATCTAAGGAGCAGATGGAGCATTCCGCTGATATCTTCGGCGATTCTGATCCCGAGGTCAAGACGATCGACGATCTTCCCCGCGAGGTCCAATCCGCTTAATTCAAACCGCCCGGTCCGACTGCCTCGCAATCGTTTCATAAAAACGTCCTCGATCTCGAATCGCCGTTGGAGTAACGGCTCTCCCGATAACCCCGTGACCCCGATACATCCGGAGAAGAATGATTCCATGGAATCGAAATGCAGAGGAAGTGCCCCTTTGCGCGAGAGGAGGACCGCTCGGTAGATGCAGCCGCGCCACGAGTGTGATCGGGTCTGCCTCATCGAGTCGCACCCGGAAGGTCCGGGGCCGAGGGACGGCGGACCTTCTGGCATTTACCACTAGGATGAGGCCTTTTCCTCCCGGCTGTTCAAAAGGGGATCGATCGAGTATCGAGGAGAATCGCAGCCTGCCGGTACAGTTTTCGATCGCAAAAGCGCGAGGATTTCTGGGGTGGTGCTTGTGGGTCGGTCGGCAGGAAGCCAGAGACGGATTGGGGGCCAAGAAGAATCAATTCGATCCTCCTCCTGCCCTAAGTTTGCCTAATAACCATTAGGCTGTCAAGCGTTTTTTAAGCCGCGCTCTTGGTGGGAGGGCGAAACCACATAGGTTTCGACGCTTTCCGGGAAGATCAGCCAAAGTTTTCTCGGGATTTTGACCGTCTTTAGGCGGGCCTTGAGGCGACCTTTTTTGATCGCCTCAAAGACGGATTCTCTCGAAATACCTAGATGTTTGGAAGCCTCGGAGATGGTGTAAGGACCTCTTCGTGTCATGCTGCCTAATATAGCATAGACAGAAGCCGCGAACAACGAGCGGTTTCTGTTCTTCATAGATCAGGGAGGCTACCCGCCGGTCGCTCGAAAAGACCATGGCCCGCCAAACGCCTAGATTGGATGGATTTTAGAAAGGTGGAGGGTTGATTTCGTCAGATCCCGCTCGCAACTAACGGTCTGTCCTTCTCTGCTCTGATTGGTTTGGGGGGTGGAAGGGCACCAGACAATATTCCTAGATTTCGAGAGGATGCTCTGTGAAAGCCCTAAAGAGATCGCGGCGACAAAATCAGACGAAGGTATTTTTGGGTTAACGGACCTGGATGTCAAACTGCTGACGGCTTTGGCCTCCCTTCCCATCCTCCGCCTGAAGTGTCACATGGGCTTTTTCTTGGGAAAAGGAGGCCACTTTCCAGATCAAGAGACCCGAAACGGCATCAAGATTCATCCCTGCGGGACCCTGGAGAAGACGATAGGTCAGTGGATCCCCGTCGGGGTCTTTGGCCTCGACCTGATAGGAGAACGTCCCCTCCTTGGCTTCGCTGGGAGGGAAAGAGGTGATCTCGGGCGGCTGATTGATCACGACAATCGGCTGAGCGATCTTGGGTGCCCCCTGAGAGAAGCCATCCGAGGGGGTGACGACGACTCCAATTTGGTCGGAGCTATGTACGAAACTTCCGTCAAGAGTGTCCCCAGTGGCCTGCTCCAGAGGCTTTCCATTGATCAGCCATTGATAGGAATAGGTGATCATATCGCCGTCTTTGTCCATTCCCTCTACCTGCGCCTGAACGGGTTCCCCAGCCTTCGGTTCCAGGGGCGCCATTTTGAGAAGAGTCACCGTCGGAGGGTTGTTGCCGATTTTCACGGTGGGTCCCTGAACCGGGATCCCCTCCTGTTGGCTGTTGTAGGGTGTGACGTCAACGGAGACGAGGTCTCCCTGGTGATAGTCTTTGAGGGGGAAGAGTGGTTGGTCGCCGACCAATTTTTGATTGACGTACCAGCGATAGCGGAAGCTGACGGGCTCGGGCTCCTCCCAATGGAGGCGCACGCTCAGGATCGAATCGAGCTTAGGAGCCGCGGGAAGGATTTCAATATTCGTGATCTTGGCGAGCCGGTCCCCCTGTGGGGTCCCAGCAGGCGAGGGGTCCGTGATCTTATTTTCAACGGATTTATCCTCCGTGACCACGGACGGGACCGTTTTCTTCGGTTGAGGGTCCACCCTCTTCATCAGAGCGAACAAGACAAACAGAACGGCGAGGACCAGATAGAACCGCTTCATCGCTTCCGATTTCTCCTCTAAAACGCCTCTCCCGCACCCTCGCGGCACTCCGCTCTGCGTCAGAAAGCCTTCTCGCGGAAGGTGCGGGCACCGGCCCGAATATTAAAGGGAAGAGTAATCCCCTGGATCTGGACCAGCTGTCCGGTGCTGCTTTGGGCGAAACCTGTAGTCGTCGTATTGCTGACCACGACGTTGATCTTGGAGGGGACGCCGTATCCCAAGCTCATCGATCGGGTCACGGTGGTTCCACTCGTTCCGATGACGCTGTTGGAATAGGCGGTTCCCGTTTCATAGTAGGTCGCATAGACGTTGTTGGTTCCGGACGGAATACAGATATCGGTATTCGGCGTCCATGTCGTCGTGGCGACTATTCCACCGACAATCGTCGATTGCTGCAGCACCCTCTCCCCTCCGGAAAGAGTCAAGACCCATCCTCCGAACTTCCCTTCCATGTCGGAGATCAAGGCCGTCAACGTCGAATCGTTACAGGTGGAAGGGGTCAGGGTGCCAGTAGTGCTGACGGCGGTTGCAGTGACGTCGCAGAGATTTCCCGCGGAGAACCCCGTCGTGCTGGCAATGGTGTTGGTGCAGCCCAGGACCCACCCCGATCCCGTCCAGCAACCCGGGTTTGCCGATCGAACATCATCCTCGATCCCGTAGATCGCCTCTGCGGTGAGGTCCGTCTGATCGCTCGTCGTCCCCGTGCTAAAGAATCGGCCTGTCCCAAAATAGACCCACAGCTGATTAGATCGGTTGAGGGTCGCCGTGGGCTTGACGAGGACCGGCTTGTTCGGATTGATCATCGTGGATAAAGTCCATTTCGCCGGATTTGCCGTGGGCACCCCGGTCGACGAATCGTCCAACAGAAGCCGATAGACCTTCCCCTGCCATGGACTGCTGGAATTGGCATAGTAGGCGTCCCCGATGTAGAGGATGTCGGTTTTGTAATTGACCGGAAGATCATAGACCGCGGGATCTCCCATGAACGCATAGGAATCGCCGGTTGCGATCTTGGTCAGCAGCGCTCCCGTCGCAAGATTCACGACATAGATCTGTCCAAGGAGGCTCTCCGTGGTCTCGAATTTGCTGGTGCTGAGGGTTGTATCCCTCTGGCCTGCAAAGGTTAACGGGCCGGACCCGAAGGTGACGTACCAATGGGTTGCATCGATGCGTATCACGGCGGGATTGCTGGTGGTGAATCCGAGATCGCCGTCTTTAAAGACCCAGATCAGCTGGTTTCCCTCGGTTCCGAAGGCCGCGTCCGGGTTGGTGATGTCGATCATAAAATAGGCCGAACGGAAACGGTTTTCTCCGGCGTCGGTCGTGTTTCCATTTCCGTTGAGGTCCACTTTCATCACAGCGCCGCCCATGCGCATGCTGCCGATCAGAACGGTTCCCCATCCCCCGGGGTGGACGCCATCCGGAGTGAAGATCTGGGCGTCGGTGATGCGGGGACTTCCATCGACGTAGTAGACATGCGTCCCTTTGTTGTACCCGGTTTGGGCCATCCACTGAAGGTGGGGAAGGAGTTCCTGAGGAATGAATCCCCACATCTCGCGGCCCAAGGGTTTGCTGTTATCCACGCCGTTTTGGGCCGTAGTAAACCAGCCGGCCTCGATTTGTGGGGTGGTCGGATCGTCGCCCGGATGATAAAAACCCCCGTTGAAGGCGTGGAGCATCCCATCGTTCGCACCGACGTAGATCATCTGCCGACGGTTGGAATATTGAGTGTAGAACGCGGAATAGGTTTGGTCCTGGTAACGAAGGTCATACCGTTCGGTCGGAGGTCCCACCGTCACGGGACTTGAATAAACGATGTCTCCCAGTCGCCACGTCGTGTTGCTCACGCCGTTCACCGTCAGTTCCCGGGGGCGCAGTCCCGCAACCTGATTTCCGATCACCCAGTTGATCAGGTTGGTCGCTTGGGCCGCAGAGGCTTGGCCGAGATAAGTCTGCAGGGTGGATGCGTTGCCCGCACTGAAAGGAATGACCTCTCCGGCGTCGACGACCCCGTTGTTATTGGAATCGACCCAGGTGTAAATGCTCCGGGGGTCGGTTGCCGTGTTCCGCTGAGACAAGACATTGCCGCCCTCCCAAATGGGGAGGATATCGTTCAAGTTCCAGGGACCGGTCGGAATACCGGTCGCCTTTCCGTTTGCATCGACAGCATAGCGCCAGACCTCTGTCTGGAATGTATTGGTGTCGTAAAGTGTCGTGATCACTGAATCCGCGTTCGCGCCGGATAAGATCAAGCGGCCGTTCTGATTGGTGTCCTCTCGCACTTGACCGTAGGGATCAAGAAAGAGCCCCTGGATGTATCCGACCCAGTCAATCTCATTGTTGTTTTCGTAGACCGCCGGGTAGAAGAAGGCTTGATAGATGGCCCCTTCACCGGCGGTGGAGGTGGCCAGGACGGAGAGAGAAGAACCCGCGGCTGAGCGCTGCAGGATGTCCGCCAAAGCCGAGGAGAGTTTTGCTTCCAGTTGAAGGGGATTTTGAGAATAGAAGTAGGTGTCCGGATAGCCGTCCCCGTCTTGGTCCCATTCCCTCGTGAGATCCGGTATGTTGTTTCCGTTAAGATCCGTAAATCCCCCATATTTCGCGGCCAACCAGAGAGGATCCTTAAGAAGGCCGGTCGTCGAATTGGTGACCGGAAAAGTCCGGGTCACGCAGACGGTATTCCCGACTGGAGTACACTGGGGGTTCACGGGAGGGTTCGTCGTGTCAACCGCTCCGCCCGGATTATTGTAAGGCGCGCAGTAGCGGTTCGTTCCGGTCCCCAAAAAGGAGCCGCAGGTGATGTCGTAGTAAGGGCCGGCCCCGGTCACGCCTTGGATAAAATAACCGCCGTAGTTTAGATGGCCGGAATTTCCCATCAGTGCCTTCGTTTTTACGGTAATCGTTCCGGTGCCCGTTTGGACATAGATCCGAAGCCGCATATCCATGTCATAATCCCACCCGAATTCCGCGTCGTCCCACATCATGTCGTAGCACGCCGTAAAGCCGTTTCCCTGTTCCACGGTCCAATCGGCGTCGGCAGGGCAGATGAGGAAATCAACGAGTTCCCCTCCCGAGTTGTCTCCGTTTTGTCCTTGAGAGGTGCAGTTGGGATAGGAGGAGGTCGGACAACCATCATGCATCGTCGGGACGAGTTGGACCGTGCTCGTGGTGCCGTTACTGTTGGGGACGTTAAACTGCAGGTTTGGAATCGTGGCATCCGTCACGACGGCATAGGTCATCATGCTCTGGGTCCCCTGCAGATCGGGCCGCAGGTCCGTCGTGTGGCCGTAGTAGGCGAGGCCCGCCGTATAGTAAGCGCCCTGTTTGGTCGGTTCTTCTACGCATAAACCGCGGATCGTCTTGAAACCGCCCGGTTTTGGGGTACAATCGTGGTCATACGTCGCCCCGGACTGTCCGATAAAGACCGATCCGAGCCCGTCCAGGACGTCGATGTTGGAGTTCGCGAGGAGTGTCTGGACACTCGGGGTATCGGCTGTAGAGATCGCCGAGTAAAAGTACGAGCCCGGAAGCTCGTCGGAGTCATATGACGGAAAAACGTCGCTCATGATGACGGCGAAGGGTTTTGAACAATAGGGGCAGCCGGTAAAGGGATCCTGCCAGGTGTCGACGGTCATGCCGGAATTTCCGTAGTCGGGGGATGAGGGCTGAAACTGGGGTGTGGGGGCCGACTTGCCCATAAAATACCGGATCGTCTCGTAGAGCATCTCGCCGATCGGATTTCCCCAGCTCTTGCACATCCCGTCGGTCAAGATGGTCGGTTCGCCGTAATCGCAGCTCCCCTGCGAGCCCCCCACGGTATACCATCCGGTGCTCCAATTGTAGCCCAGGATGTTCAGGTTTTCGAGGTTGCTGATGATTTTGGAGGTTGCCAAGAACTGGCCCGTCGTCGAGCTGATTTCCTGGGTGTAGACATTCGCAATATTGCTCCTGAGCACCCCACCGCTGACATTGGCGCCGTAGCTTCCCTGCATCAGGCCGAAGAGCATCTGGACCGTGCCATCCTCCTTGATCCCGTATTTTTCCAATAACCCCGAAGGCTTGTAGATCACCCCCCCCCCGCTTCCGGGGTATTGCTTGCAGTTGGATTCCAGCATGGCGGTGACACAAACCAGAACGTTGGCATTATATTGGACGTAGGTCCCCACGCTGGTTGCATTGGCGGGATTGTTGCCGGCGGCCTGAACCAGGGCATTGGAGGTATTATACTGATACATGCACTGCCAAACCTTGTTGCTGGCCGCGTAAGGAACGGCCCCGTAGATCACGAAGATGGTAGACGAGGTATCGCTGCCTGTGAGGTTGGTGTTGCAGAGGGTGACGGCCGGCCAATTAAAAGGGATCAGGGAAGAAATGTCGGCTCCTGAATAAGGCTTCGCAAAATCGTGGGTGTCTCGAAGGAGCATCGCACGCGCCAATACGGTCGAGCTGGTCGTGTCGACGATCCGGTGGCCCCCGTAGAGGACCTTTCGGACCACGTCGAGGCGGGTCATCGTTCCCCAGTTTAGAAAATTCCCGCTCCATAGCCCCGAACAGTAATGAAGATTGGCTCCTGTCGCCGCCGCTTGCGGTTCGAATCGCCCGGTGCCGCTGTTGTAGGTATAGCACTTGTTGTAGTCGAAATACCCGTAATAACTGACCGCGTCCGTATAGGTCGTTTCGATGGTGCCGTTCCCGAGCAGATCCACATAATCCGTATACGCTTTGGTCCAGAGCTTATGGTCCTTGGCCATGACGAACATCACCAGAGGGGCAACGCTTGGATTGACGAAGGGAGGCATTGAGCTATAATCCTGCAGGCTCGCAGCGTTGTTTAACGCATCCTGCATCAGTGGCTGAGCGGCCACGATCTGATTCATTATGAGAAGGCTCGTTTCCAGGACGAGGATGCAGAGCCCCTTCTTGAAGATATCTCTCATCGGCCTAACCATGTCCATTCTCCTTCGAAACCGCTACAAGAAATTATTTGTATTTCTCAAACGCTTCAGGGATCCCGAGCCCGACAAAGTAGATCTCCTTTGCTTTTCCGGACGAATCGAGAACGATCTTGACATTCCCCCGGGGATCTTGAGCGGTCGACCCCTGATCGATGATCACGTAGCGTACATAATCGTATCGTTTTCCGCCTTCCAGAATAATGTAATGGTCGTTATACTTCTCGAGGTTGCCCCACACCACGTTCGGGGCGGCCCTGCTCCCGACCGGGTCCGATCCTCCTGCCGCCACCGCGGAAAGGAGGAAAAGCGAGAACAACACCGCTAAACCGAGTTCCCTCATGGTCGCCCCTCCCTAATAGCAACTGTAATAGGATCCTACCGTTTCAGACTGCGATTTCATCGGTCCATTGGCCAGAGCATCGACGTAATAGAGTGTACCCGTCGAACACCCGGTCCCCCCCGTCAACTTATGGTAACGGCCTCCGAAGTCATCCAACCCCGAACCGGGAGGACTGACCGGGCCTTCATAGTCGATGTCCACCGAGATATTCTGTCCCGGGATCGCCGTGATGGTCAGATTCGGATTGGTGTTCACATTGTCGTTTACACCCGAGCTCCAGGTCCCGGTTGTGATCTTCTGAAGAAAGAGATTTTTTGAAGCCGGCGTGGTGGCCGGGGTGTTAATGAAGACCGTAGGACTGGCGGGAGCAGAAGGATAGTTCTGAACGGCGTTGGTCACAAGCGTATCGGTGAGGACGGGAAAAGAGATGTCGAGCCCTCCTTGTGCGGCGTGGAATCCCTGAATGGTCCGCCGGTTCGTGGCCGACAGCGACATTTCGATCTGGCTGACATTGAGCGCCATGAAGACCAGGACGGTGACGAGGGTCATGATCAGCATGACCGTGACGAGCGCCATTCCGCTTTGGTCCGACAGGACCGATTTATTTCTAGAAGAATCCAAGATTTCGAACCTCCACCGCCTTTGAGATGAGCCTCCGATGATAGTGATCCCGCGCGGCCGCCCCGGCATGATTTCTAATGGTCGGCCGAATCGAGGTCGTCGCTGTGGTGCTCGGGTCCTTGGCCCGGGCGAGCAGGAATACCCTGACGGAGACAATTTCGAGCCCCGCAGCCGGCAGGACCACCGCCGGAGGATTGTCGATCTCCGTGCCGTCACTCATCAGATAGGAGATCTGAAGATCCTCGATCCCGGAGGCAATCACTTGCTTTTGATTTGAAATACCGTCGTTGGCGTTTCGATAGAGGACCGGCTCGGCCCCCGCGGCAGGGACCCCGATACTGTAGGTGATGGTCTGCATGACAAAGACGTTGTCCAGGGTCGAATAGGCCCGATTTAAAGGGGTCGACAACGTCAGCGTCAGCGGATTACTTCCGTTGGCGCTTCGGGCCGTCACCTGTCCATAGTAGAAGCCCTCTATCGTGATATATTGCCCCACGAGCGGCAGGGTCGGGTCGAGGCCCGGCAATGCCGAGACGGTAATCTGGGTGGCGCTACTCGCCGCGGCGGCACTGAGCGAGCCGATGGCCAGGTAGCCCCCCGACACCGTGATCTGGTCCGTTCGATTCGCCACGCCATTGGGGTCGGGATTCACATTGTCGCCCGCCACAAGGGGCGCCGGGGCGCTTGGCTGCAGGGTCCCCGTCAGCGGTTCGATCAATCCAAAGCCCGCCGCCCGGATTTCCCGGGTCATGATCTCAAAGCCGGCCCGGGAGTCCTCCTGCATTTGAGTGCTACGGCTCTGCATGACCGAGAAGTTGAACTCTTTCACAAAAAAGCTGTAGCCTCCCGCCGCGACGATCACGGCGCAGGTGACGGCGATAAGCAGTTCGATTAAGGTCACGCCTTTCTGGTTCATCAGGTCAGTCTCAAAATACTGTGGTCACGGTATAGGTATGGCTCACGGAGTCTGTCCAAGTGATTATCACCGTGACAAAGGTCGTTGTGTCCAGTGTCGTCTTGATCGGAGAATTGGGGGTGACCGCCACGATTCCTTTTCCTCCCGGGATCATCCCGGCTGCCCAGTCCGTCCAGTCCCTGGAAAGGGTCGGGTCGATCGGCATAGTCGCCGGGTTCGACGTGTCGAATCCGTTGTAACCCACGAGGTTCGTCAAGTTTCCCTGCATCCGCTCGATGATATCCTGGGCGGAGGCGGCGGCCAGCGAACCATTGTTGGAACGTTGGGTCGTCTTCACCGAGGTCGCTTCTCCGGAAGCAATGGCCAAAAGGACAATCGCCAAGATGACGGCGGCGACCATGACCTCCAGCAGTGTGAACCCCTTCTCCTGTGTTCCCGTCTTAGTTGGCACTGACGTCTCCAATCCAGGATACTGAAACCTGGTGCTTTATTGGCGATTTCGTGCTTGCCAGAATCACGCACCACGGATTTCCCCCCAGCGGCGCGCCGAGAAACCCCTTGGCATTAAAGAGGACGGCGGCGCCGTTGGCGCAGGCTCCAGTGAATAATAGCTGATCGGCCGGATTCAGCGTTCTTGTGAAAAGGAGAGTCTCTGTGCCGTTTTGCTGCAAGTCCCGCGCGGTCCCTCCTCCGCTCCCGTTATCGACAAAGGCGATATACTGACCCGCTGCCGGCGTATTAAACTTGAGAGTGATCGGCACGTTTTGGTTGATCGCGGTGATCCGGGCAGATTGGAGATCCCCGGAGACCTGGGTGGTATCGGATCGGAGTTGCTGATAAGCGATCCACGATTGAAAGTTCGGAATTGCGATCGTCGCCAATACGCCGATGATCACTACCGCGATGGCCAACTCTAAGATGCTGACACCCTTATCGTCGATCATTTCCCGTTCCTCTGAGCCGATTTAAAAAGCAACTTACATGCCAGTGCCATTGTTTTAGGGCCAATCGCGAGAACACATGAATATCAAGATGTTCCGATATGAATTTCATGCGCGATTGAGAGGTCACGGGGAGAATCGTAACTTAAATTACCCAACGGTATGGAGGCGGTTACATAGACCGACGGGTGTCGATCCGCGACCCGGTGGTTTTCACGAGTCTACGGAGCGCTCGGGGCGCACCGTCGGGTCAGCCAGCACGGTACTTGATCGTTCAGTTCGCCGACGAGCTGCATAAAGGAGGGAAAATGGGAGCGGCGATGGATCGCGGAGGCCGATGAAATCCACTTGCCTCCGACCCTCGCGACGGATCTGCTCTCTTGCCGGGACATGCCGAAGAGCGAGTGAGCCTCGGGGTGCCGTAGATTTCCCCCGGGGTCCATCTGTGAGATCGGCAAAACCGGAAGAAGCGGTCGCCGGCCGCGGTCCGCCGCGACAGAGCTAAGGTTTACGCAGAGGTGCGTGGCGGGTAAAATTCGCGCCCGATCTGCGATCTCCCCTGGAGACGGCAGCCGAGATCCGCCAGTAAGGAGGTTGAGTTTCTGGAGAGCCTTCCGACTTCATTTTTTCTTTGACAAGGATTCGCGTTTTTGGTACATGATTATCAGGTCGCGCCTTGGAAACAATGATCCCCCCGAGCAGAGCGACGTGTGGGAGAAGGAGCCCTGATCAAATTCCTGGCCAGAATGACCGTTTTCTCCGGAAGCTCGGTGCTGGTCTTGCTCCTCTCCGGATGCGGGCAGACCCCTGCAGACGCTCCCGCCCGATCCCCAATTGTCCTGGGAGGAGTCGCCAGAGTCACTCTGCTTTCTCCTGTTGCGATGAGCCTGGCGATCGGCCAGGAAACCCGTTTTGTCGCCGTCGCCACGGATGCATCAGGTAATACCGTCCCCGTCACGGACTTTGTCTGGTCGGTTTCTAACCCCGATATTGCCAGTGTGACCACTGTCGGGGTGGTCAATGCTGTTTCACCCGGAAGCGCCACCTTGACGGCTTCCTTTGCAGGGATTCAGAGCAATGCCGCGCAGATTACAGTCACTCTCCCGCCGAATTCCATTCGAATCACCCCGCTATCGGCGGATGTCAATCTCAACACTTCCCAAACACAACAGCAATTTGTTGCGGTGGCAGAGGACATCGCCGGAAATTCGATTCCCGGTGTGGTCTTTTCCTGGACTTCTTCCGATACAACCCTGGCCACGGTCGACCAGACAGGGCTTGCAACCGGTCTGGCTTGTGGCCGGCCCAAGATTACCGCGAGCGCTAACGGCTTGGCCGGTCCTTCAGCCACCCTGACCGTCCTCTGCTAAACTCCGGCGTTGCCGGCTCTTTCGCCCAAATCCTATCGCAACGGCATCTACCCCGAGGCGCTCGAGCGGTTGCCTGGAAGACCGGCGCAGAGAAGCCGGCCTTCCCTATTTCCCCCCGATTTTGTCCAACCCCGCCCTTGCACAGGCCTCGTCGAGATTTCCTCCGGGTGCGCCGCCGACCCCAATTCCTCCGACCACGTCGTCCTCGATCTTAATCGGCAATCCCCCGCCCAGGATGAGGATTTCGCTGTCCATGTCTCTTAATCCCTGGAGCTCAGGTTTTTCTTTGATCATCGCGGCGAGTTCCTGGGTGGAACGCCCCAGGCTCGCGGCCGTATAGGCCTTTCGAAAGCTGCTATGAACCGTATGCGGTCCGGCGCCGTCGGTCCTGAGAAGAATTCGTAAGACGCCGGATCGATCGACGACGGCCACGCTGACATGGTACCCGTCCTCGGCGCACTTTTTGATGGCTGCAGAAGCCGCGCTGGCTGCGATGTCTAAAGGAAGATAGGCCTGTTTTGGAAGCTCGGCCTGTGCGATGCCGACAGACAAAAATAGAAGCCCAATGGCAGCCCATGGTGCAAAGACTCGGTCAGTGCGTTGAAATCTTTCCTGGAAATCATCTCTTCTCATCATGAAGACCCCCTGTTTTTTCGGTGCTCTCCGGCCGGACCTTTCGTACGTTTCCTTATAACGTATCGATGCGCGGCTATTCAAGGGGAGACTCAGAAACGCATTCCTCGCCGTTTTGAGGTGGCTCGATCGGACTTGGGACCAATCACATTGGTCGGCTCCTTCTTATTCCCAAGGAACGGGTTTTCTAAAGGAAAATAGGGGAGGAGGCGGCTGAGTTCATGGGGCGCTGAATCGAATCGATCCATGCGAAAAAAGGCGGGCCCAAACCAAAATGTGAGGCCGGTGGATCCGCTGGGTGACGGCCGGGGGAGGGAGCAAAGCGCTCTCGAAGCGGTCGGTCCGAGCGATCCGGAAAATAAGGGTCGCTTATCGACTCTTCTTTATCATCTTCGACCAGCGGACCGCAGGCTCCGTTGTGAGGTTGGGGCGAGCGCAGCGGTTTCTCGCGGGGTGAGCGGTCGGATCTCTCCGGGGGCCAAGTCTCCCAAGGGGAGATTGCCGATAGAGACCCGAACAAGGTTCTTGACCCGATATCCGAGGGCTTCGCACATGCGGCGGACCTGGCGGTTTAGCCCCTCAGAGAGGGCCAATTGAATCCAGCACCCGGTGCGGGTCCTTCGCAGGAGCTTGGCGGCCGCAGGCCGGGTTTGAACGCCCCCTTCAAGGGTGACTCCGCGGGTAAGCCGGGCCAAGTCGTCCTCGTTGATATGCCGGTTGAGTTTCACATGATAAAGCTTGGAAACCTTGGATTCCGGAGCGGCGATCTTGTGGCCCCATTGAGTGTCATTGGTCAGCAGGAGAAGGCCCGAGGTCTCTTTGTCGAGTCGTCCTACTGGAAAGAGCCATGCCCTGCGCTCTCCGAGCAGATCGTAGACGGTTTTCCTTCCCCGTTCGTCCGAATGGGTTGTGAGCACCCCTTTGGGTTTGTGCATCATCAGATACTGGAAGGGCGCCGGACGTATGGTCCGACCATCGAAGCGGATCCGCTCGGCCTCAGGATCGACACGAACCTCGGGATTTCTGATTGTGCGTCCATTGACCGAGACCCGTCCCTCTTCGATCCATCCCCGTGCTTCGGCGCGAGAGCAGATTCCTAACTTGGAGAGGGCCCGGGTGAGGCTCACCTTCGGGCCGCCCTCTCTCGTGGGCGCTCTTGGGATTTCCAGGGCTTCCTTGGGCTTCATGCCTCGTAATAAAAGGAGACCGAGTTCCAGATCGTTTTCTGCCGAGACAATCGGTTAGCTCAGAAGAGGGACGATCAGAAGTGCGATGATATTTATAACCTTGATCATCGGGTTAATCGCGGGACCCGCAGTATCCTTGTACGGGTCTCCCACCGTGTCGCCGGTTACGGCCGCCTGATGGGCGGGGCTCTTCTTTCCCCCGAAGTTTCCTTCTTCAATGTATTTCTTTGCATTGTCCCACGCGGCCCCGCCGCTGGTCATCGAAATCGCCACGAAAAGGCCCGTTACGATACTTCCCACCAACAATCCACCCAGGCCCTGGGGACCGAGGCCCGGAATGATCCCCACGACGAGCGGGGCGAGAACGGGGAGGAGGCAGGGAAGCATCATTTTTTGCAGTGCCGCCTTCGTGACGATGTCCACGCATCTCCCATATTGCGGTTTCCCGGTTCCCTCCATAATCCCGGGAATCTCACGAAATTGGCGCCGGACCTCCTCTACCACGAGCCCTCCGGTCTCACCTACGGCCTTCATTGCATAGGAGGCAAAGAGGTAGGGGAGCATTCCGCCGAAGAAGAGCCCCACCAGGACCCTGGGATCGGAAAGATCGAAGAGGAAGGGGTGTCCTGGGGTGCCGAAGGAGCGGGCATATTCTGAGAACAAGACAATGGCCGCCAGGGCCGCCGATCCGATAGCGTATCCCTTCGTGACGGCCTTGGTGGTGTTTCCTACCGCATCCAGCGCGTCGGTCACAACCCGGACCTCCCTCCCGAGGTTCGACATTTCGGCGATTCCCCCAGCATTGTCGGTGATCGGGCCGAATGCGTCGATGGCGACTACAATTCCCGCCATGGAGAGCATCGCCTCGGCCGCCAGCGCGACGCCGTAGAGTCCGGCCAGACTGTAGCTGATGAGGATGACTGCCCCGACGAGAAGAACCGGCAAGGCGGTCGATTGGAGGGAGACCGCCAAGCCACTGATAATATTGGTTGCGTGTCCAGTGACCGAAGCCTTGGCAATATCTTTGACCGGAGAGAACTTCTTCGACGTATAATAGTCGGTGATCAGGACCAGTCCTCCCGTGACGAGGAGGCCCATGACGGCCGAGAGATAGTAATTCAAACCGGAGATCCCGCTCAAACCGTCCATAATCTTCACCGTGGCGGGATAGAACGCGATCGCGGCGAGGATCCCCGAAACCACAAGTCCCTTATAGAGGGCCGGCATAATTCCTCCGCCTGGTCCCAACCGTACGAACAGGGAGCCGATGATCGTGCAGAGGATCGCGATGGCTCCCAGTAGGAGGGGAAAAAGGGTGGCTACCGGATTTTGGGGAAACAGGAGATGGCCGAGCGCCATGGCGGCAACCGTGGTGACCGCATAGGTTTCGAAGAGATCCGCGGCCATTCCGGCGCAGTCTCCGACATTGTCTCCGACATTGTCCGCGATCACCGCGGGATTGCGCGGGTCGTCTTCCGGGATTCCGGCCTCCACCTTTCCGACCAGGTCCGCCCCTACGTCGGCCGCTTTCGTAAAAATCCCGCCGCCGATCCGCGCAAAAACAGAGATGAGGCTTCCGCCGAATCCGAGGGCGAGTAAGGCATGAATGGCCCGGTCTTCTCCAGCCAGAGATTGAGCGGCCCAGTAAAAGCCGGTGACGGACAGAAGGCCCAGACCCATGAGAAATAGTCCGGTCACGGCCCCCCCCCGAAACGCGACATTGAGCGCCGTACCGAGCCCCTTACTCGCCGATTGTGCGGTCCGGACGTTCGCGCGCACCGCGATGGCCATCCCTGCGAAACCCGAAACAGCTGATGCCACGGCCCCGATGAGGAACCCGACCGCGGTGAGAAGCCCGAAGGTTTCGGACCAGAACCCCGCAGCCCAGAGGACCACGAAAAGAAACACGGCGACGACGCCGATTGCCTTATACTGGCGCGCCAGGTAAGCGTTGGCCCCTTCTTGGATCGCGGCGCAGATCTGCCGCATCTTTTCCGTGCCGCTTGGAAGTCTCATGACCCAAGACGAGAGGTACAGACCATAGAGGATGCTCGCGAGGGCGCTTCCCAACGAGAACAGTAGCGTGAAGAGGCTCAAATCCATGAAACACTCCTTTCTGCTGCAAGCCGAAGCGGGGGATGCGTCAAAATTTAATTCAAATCGGGCAAATCGTGTTATTGTACGGGAAGGTTCTCAAAACTGTCAAGAATTCCTTTGCAGAGGCGCCCTTTATCGTGAGATGGCGAAGCGGGCAGCGCCCTTTGAGGCGCGCGGTTGAAATACCGACGTAGGGTGTTCCCGAAGCGCCGGTTCGTTTGCGCCGCGAAAGGGTTCACTTCCGAGACGGCCATCTTCCTCGCGCTTGTATCCCCTTTGGAATTGGTCTAGAATTTCTAGTCATGCGAAAAACAAAAATACCTCCCGTCGAGAGGACGCAGGTTGCCATTATCGGTGCCGGGCGCGGCGGAACGTCGATTATCGAAATTTTCTATAACGATCCCTTGGTCAAGATCGTCGGTGTGGCCGACACGAATCCGAATGCCCCCGGGATCCGGGTTGCAAAACGGTTGGGAATTCCTGTCACCCTCGACTATCGTAGGCTGCTGCGATCCAAAAAAGTCGATCTGATCATCGATGTTACGGGAAGCCGGGACGTCGATGAGGATCTGGCGAGAGCGCTACGCCCCAGCACCGCGGTCATTGCCGGACCGAGCGCCAAGGTGATGTGGCAGCTTATTGAGGGGCAGGTCAGAAGCAAAGAGGAGATCGAGCGCCATCTGCGGGAGTACCAGAGTCTCTATCGACTCTATGTAAAAGAGGTTCAAGTCGCGATTACCGAAGAGCGGACGCGGATCGCCTGCGACATTCATGACGGCCTCGTGCAGACGCTCGTCGGGCTCAATTACAAGCTCGATTTTTTGGTGGAGTTGATGCGCCAGGGGTCTTCTTCCACACTGGCCACCCTGGAGGAGACCAAAGGCCTTCTTAAGACGGCGATCGACGAGGCCCGAGAAGTCGTCTTTAACCTCCGTCCAATCTATCTCGACAAACAGGGATTGATTCCGACGCTGCGCAATTACCTGAAGAGTTATGAAAAGCAATACCAGATCCGGACCCATTTTTCAGTACTGGGGTCTGAGGATCGGCTCTCTTCGCGTACGAAGATCTTTCTCTTTCGTCTCTTTCAGGAGGCCCTCGCGAACGTTTATCGCCACGCCCGGGCCGGAAAAGTCGAGATTTCCCTCAGCATGGGAAAGAATCAGATCAACGCGGCGATCATCGATGACGGGATCGGATTCGATTCCAAGAGGATTCAGGACCAGCCTGAAAAGTTCGCTTCCTTTGGCCTGCAGGGGATGAGCGAGCGGGCCAAGCTGCTCGGAGGAACGGCCAGGGTGGAGAGCCGTGTGGGCCAGGGAACCCGAGTGATGCTGGAGATTCCTTTTTTGGAGGACAAGGGAATCGACTAAAAGGGCATCCGAGACGACGAGGGCTCAATCGAATGGAGACTCATTCCCGGCGTCCTGGAGGTATAGCGCACCTCCTCTTTCGGGGTTCACGGATCTTTTTTGCCCTCCCCCCTTTTCGCCTCCCTCCTTAGAGATGGTCTAACGGGCACCCGACGGTCTCCTCCCGAGCGAGCTCCAGCGTCTCCTGCGATTGGACAGCGCTTCTGAGCAGGTCGGGGGAGCGTCTCTTGGGCTGCACGACGCAAAATGCGGCCTGTCGCAAATAAGCTCGCGCCGTGCAGGCGCTTCGACGATCGTCATGAACCGGGGTAGAGGATCAGGGGCTTCAACACGAAAACGCTGCCGTCGATCGGCTGATTCCTTGCGAGGTGGCCCGATGGGGAAAGTCTTGAGTGAAGAGGACAAATTTATGAGCAAAATTAGGATCCTCATTGCCGATGATCATCGGGTCGTCCGGGAGGGCCTCTGCGCCATTCTCCAGACCAAGGAAGACATGCTCGTCGTCGGAGAGGCGACGGACGGGCTCGAGGCCATCCGAAAAGCGACGGAACTGAAGCCGGACGTCGTTTTGATGGATATCAGCATGCCCAAAATGAACGGGGCCGAGGCGACCCGCCGGATCAAGCAGGCGCTTCCTCTGATGAAGATTATTGCGTTGACCATGTTTGACGATGAAGAGTATATCTTCGACCTGGTCAAGGCCGGGGCGAGCGGCTATCTTCTCAAGGATTCCGATTCGACCCAGATTGTAAAGGCAATTCGGTCGATTATGCAGGGAGAGTCCTTCATGCACCCGAAGGTATTGCACAAGGTCCTCAACGAGTTCTCATTGCTCATCAAGGGGACGAAAAGGCCGGATCCACAGTCGTTGCTGACCGACCGAGAGGTCGAAGTCTTAAAATGGGTTGCGCAGGGGAAGACGAATAAGGAGATTGCGAACGAATTCAAGATCAGCGAGAAAACCGTTAAAAACCATGTCCGGAATATTTTTCAAAAACTGGGGGTCTATGATCGAACCCAGGCAGCGATGGTGGCCCTGAAAAAGGGGATCATCGATCTGAATATCTCTGCGGAGCGAAAAGGACCGTAGAGCAGCGTTGGGAGCGCGAGCCGAGTTGCGGCCCCGTACAGCCTGGAAGATCAAAAAGCGTTTTTCCCGCCGAGCGTCCGCCGCGTTTTTCGATTGGATTCGGATTAGGCGCATGGCTTCTCATGGCGCCTCCATCACATAAGACCAGGACCCCGTCAAAGTCAGGTTTAAGCGATAATTGAGCGGGGTTCGGGAGGCTTGCGGTCGGATGGAAGGGGTGTCGGGGGAAGGATGCGTCTGTCGTGAGATACGGAAAGGACGGTTTTGGGCGGAGGGGTGCATCGCTCTGGGGGCTGGGGCTCAAGAGGGGATGGGGCCATGGGAGAGATGGGATTCAGCAGCGCAAGCCGATCAAGGGACTAGCGAGCCGCCGATCAGCCGCCCAGCGGCGCAGGGCGGCCGTGATGTTTGGATAGCGACGCAACCGTCCGATGGCGAAGTGACGCAAGGTGGCCATCACCCGCGGG
>Ga0070733_10001201_pt1 | contig 19519 bp, 15 predicted proteins | sample Coa_R1_9_FD_66450 | JGI IMG/M metagenome (GOLD analysis project Ga0070733, IMG submission 66450) | Surface soil microbial communities from Centralia Pennsylvania, which are recovering from an underground coalmine fire - Coalmine... | ecosystem: Environmental > Terrestrial > Soil > Unclassified ... | reverse complement strand
TCTTTTCCACGCGGAGCGCTTCGGGCTGCAGTTGCAGAATTGCAGACGCGATCTCCAGCCCGCCGCCTGTGCCAGCCAGCGGCACCCGCACGTTGCGAAGTGTGACTGCTCCGGTCACCTGCGGGCCGGGAAAGCCGTTGGTTCCCGCCCACCTGGGCCACGAACCGGCGACCTGCAAATCAATATGCTGGGCCATCCCTTGGGCAGTCGTCCGCAGCGTCGAAATCCCCATTAGCTGCGCTGTCCGCAGGGCATGGCCGATATCCGCTTCTCCCTTGATTGTGACGTTGTAGCCAGTGCGATTCATCCACGCCAGGGCAGTCGTCCTGCCCCCGTCGACGGCAACCGGACCGGCTTCAACTCTGGGGCCATCCTCGACTCGGCCAGTCTCAAACGCAGTGCTCCTCGATCCTTTGTCCGTGCCCGGTTTTCCGCTGCCGAGGTGAAATGGGATCGTCACCGGTCCCAACTCAGCCTTCAGGCTCGCCGATTCCACGCGGAGCTCAGAGAACTCTCCGTGCCCCTCGGTACGCAGGGCCGTCGCTAGATCTTTCTCTACAAGAAAGCTCCCGTCCAGTACGCCGGAGGCGGAGAGATCCGCGGGAAGATTCTTCTTGCTGTGCTGCGCGAGCGCCAGCAGTGCGCCGGCAGGGACCTTCTCCGCAGTTACGGTCAGGTTGGACTGCGCCGGGCCAATCGCTGCAAAGCTCCCTTGCAGTGTGATCTGTCCGTCGGCCACCGGCGCATGGCAGAGTACGTCGCTGAATTGTTTCGTGCCCGAGTCGTATTGCCCGTCGCAATGCGCGGCCAGCCGCAGCGCTTGTCCGGTGGTGATGTCATAGCGGCGAAAATCCTGAACGGTTGCGTCCGTACTGATCTTGAGCTGACCTGGAGTTCCGCTGGCCGTGGCGTCCAATTGCACGCCTCCGCGCCAGCCCTGATCGCTCCCAGTGAAAAACTTCGTGAGCTGTCCCAGTTGTGGACGGTCCCATTCCAGGCTGAATTCAAGCGGAGTGTCGTGCAGTGATTCGGCCCGCTGCCAGGTGCCGTTGATCTGCAAAGTGCCCGTATCGTTCAGATTCAGGTCCGTCCGCACCGGCTGCGCCCGCAGCCGCACTCCCCAGGAATTATCGGAGTCTTGCCACAACGAGAAGTCCGCGTTCGTCAGCGCATATGGCTTCTTTTCCGGCCCATTCTTGAAGTTGATTCGCGCCGAGGTCGCCTCGATGTAGGGGAAACGGATGCGCGACCCCAGCTTCGTCTTCCCCGTCGGAGCCAGAGGCGTATGCGCGGTGCGCTCCAGCAGAGCTTCCAGATTCCACCCTCCGCCTTGCTCGTGTACCAGGTTGAGGCTCGGTTCGGTCAATTCGAGGCGGGAGATTTCAATGCGTCCCCGCAGCAGGGAAGTCAGCCGCAGCGCCGCGTTCACGTTTCCGGCCCGCAGAATCGGCTCCGCGCCGAAGGCCGGATCGTCATAAACGACCAGGTTTTCCAGGTCGAATCCCGGCCGCGGCAGCAGCCGCACGTTCACGGCTCCAACGTCTACCGATCGTCCCAGGCTTGCGCTCATCGAGACGATGATGCGGGACTTCAAGCGCGACGCTCCCGGCCGCAGCAGAAACAACAGCAGCACCAGGCCTGCCGTCACCGCCAACCACCGCCGTTTAGATGAGAGAAGTCTCACTGCGCCCTCATGCCACCGCCGAGGGGGATCATTTTACGACCTGGAGGGTTCGCTTCCAACGGGTCTCATCGAAGAAGTGAATGATGACTTTGCCCAAGAACAATATCCGGTCGCTCCACGCCGTCCGCTGATACTGATCCGCTGGCGTCTCAAAGGACCAGTAAATGAACATCGGGCGCCCGACAATATTCTCTTTCGGAATGAAGCCCCAGTACCGGCTGTCGAGGCTCACGCCGCGGTGATCGCCCATGGCGAAATAATGATCGGGCGGCACGACCAGATCCCCGCCCTGTATGTGCGACGGCAGGTCCACGATCCAGTTGGCGGACAGATTGTTGTCCTCGCCCGGAGGCACGGACGGGAATTCATTGCGATAGGGATCGAACGTATCCGCGTCGTGATCAACGTAGGGTTCGTTGAGGGCCACTCCGTTGCGATACACCACGCCATTGCGCAGATGAATGCGGTCTCCCGGCACGCCGATGATCCGCTTCACCACGTACATACCCGCAGTCTGCGGATCGGGATGCAAAAACACCACGATGTCCCCGAAATGCACGTCGCGATAGGGCAGAAGTGGGCCGACCCACGAGCTTTTCGGCGCGAACTGAATGCGGTTCACGAACACGTGATCGCCGATCAGCAGCGTGTTTTCCATGGAACTCGAGGGAATCTCGAACGCCTGCACCACGAACGTGATGATGAACAATCCCGTTACCAGCACCGCCGCCAGCGATGCCAGAAACTCGACCGTTGTTTCCTGCGGCTTTTCTTCCGCGCCGCTGGTTTCGACCGGGATGTCCTTTTTCGCCACGCGTCTTCTCGGTTACAAAGCACTCAATCTGAACATAAACTCTTGCCGGCGCACTTTTCAGCGCGCATCTCAGTGCGACGCTTTCAGTGTACCAGCCGCAATGTGCGGTTCCAGCGCGTGATCTGGAAGATGTGGGTCACGGCATACATCACGTGCTGGAGGCGGGTAGCGAAGCTTGCCGTATTCGGACGGTCCCAGTCCCGCACTGACCAGTAAATCAGCAGCGGGCGCCCGATGATGTTTTCCCGCGGCACAAATCCCCAATACCGGCTGTCCTGGCTGTCATCGCGATTGTCGCCCATTACGAAGTAATGGCCTTCCGGGACAATCAACTGGCCGTCCTCGACCAGTTTCCGCATCTCCAGCCACCAGTTGCCTTCCATGTTGATCGCCGGAATATCCACACGCGGGAAATTGTCTCTGAACACGTTATTCGGCGGTTCAAGATAATGGACGTACGGTTCTTCGATCGGCTTGCCATTAATGAACACTTTCTTGTTGATCAGCCGCAGGCGATCTCCGGGCACTCCGATCACCCGTTTCACGAAATGCAGCTTCGGATCCACCGGATAGTGAAACACCACGATGTCCCCGCGCGCGATGTTCTTGTACGGCATCAGAAAATTCCTTGTCCCGCCATAGCAGAGCTTATCCACCAGAAGGTAGTCGCCCACCAGCAGCGTGTTTTCCATGGATTCGGAAGGAATCTGAAATGCCTGCACCACGAACGTGATCACGAACACTGCGATCACAACCGTTCCCACCAGCGACTGCAGCGAGCCGACCAGGTCGCTGCTGAGAGTACTTACGATGGGGCGCTGATTGGAATCCATACTGATCGCTGGCCGGTCCTACTTTTCGGCGGAATGGGAGGATTCGTTGGCCGGAGCCGTCCCGCCCGGCTTTAACGCCAGGTAGGAAAGCAGTTGCCGGGCCGCGTCCTGCTCCGCGGTCTTTTTCGTCGAACCTTTCGCCCGCCCCACAAACTCGGGTGACTTGCCGTTTCTTGCGCTCAGGCGCGCCTCCACGGTAAACGTCTTGCTGTGTTCCGGACCCGCCTCTTCCACCAGCACGTATGCCGGCTGCGGCATTCCGAGACCCTGTACCCTTTCCTGCAGGGCCGACTTGAAATCGGTCACCGGCAGCGTGCCGCCTTCGCGTTCCATGCCCTCCAGTTCCGGAGCCAGAACATGCCGCAGAATAAAATCGCGTACAACTTCAAGACCGCCGTCCAGATAGATCGCGGCCAGCACGGCCTCAAGCGCGTCCACCAGCAGCGCTGTCTTGGCGCGTCCGCCGCTCTTTTCCTCGCCGCGTCCGAGGCGCAGATAATGCCCCAGTTCCAGCCGCTGCGCTACCCGGATCAGGTGCCGTTCGCTCACCAGGTGAGCCCGGAGCTTGGAGAGCTCGCCTTCGCGAAAATGCGGGAACCGCCGGAACAGTTCCTCGCTCGTCGCCAGCGACAGAATGGCGTCGCCCAGAAATTCGAGCTGTTCGTTGTCGTGAACGCGGTACTTGCCCTCGCCGGCCTGCTGGGATTCCTGCTCCCGCGCTTGCGAAGTATGCGTCACCGCCTGCTCAAGGATCGCGCGCCGCCGGAATTGATATCCCAGGGCGGTTTCGAGCGCAGTGATTTCGCGTTCCTTCATCGGTGAAATTCCGACATCTTGAAGTCTCCGCCGGCAGTAATGTCGATTCTCGAAACGCCGGCCGCCCCCGCTCCCGGAGCCCGCAGCGAAAGCGGGGCCGAGACTTATTTCGGAGCCGGTTGCCCCGGGGCCGTCCCGCTGCTCAATTTTGTCAGACGATCCTTTTCATCCCGTGCCGCTTTGCCGACTCCCGAGTCCGGGTGTTCCTTGGTCAGATCTACGGCCTGCTCCGCGTATTTCATGGCTTCGGGGACTCGGTTCTGCATATCAAGCGAGACTGCCAGCCGGAACACGGCTACCGGGTCGGGCTGTTGCGGGTATGCATCAATGGATTTCCTCAGAGCTCCCTCCGCATCCGGCCAGTGCTTGGCGTTGAAGGCCAGCGTGCCCAGGATGGCGTAAGCCTCCGAGCGCAGATATCCCTTATAAGCATTCAGTTGCTCCGGCGGATAACCCGTCGTCGGAACATCGGTGTCAATCGTGACCAGAGCGTGTTCGGCATCTTTCTTTGCCTCCGCAAGGCGGTCATCCTTGTCGAGATCGGTATCCCGCGTCCGCTCCGCCAGAATCTGCGACACGCCCAGCAGAGCCTCCGGATCGTCGGGATCGAAAGTCAGGGCCTTGTGCGCCATTTCGTTCATCTTGTCAGCATTATTGCCCTGCTGATATTTCTGCATCGCCGACTTGTACACCATGACGCGCAATTCACTGTCCGGGAACTTCGCTGCAAAGTCGTCGGCTGCTTTTTCCGCCGCCGCGCCGTCTGCCGATCCCATGGCGGCTTTGTAGGCGTCAAATTCCGCCTGCGTCTTGGCCTGGGGCGGACGCTTGCCCTGGGGGGCTGCCGCCGCTTGGCCGCTGGCCGGCGCTGTCGTCGTCGCGGCCGGTTTGTCGTTGCCTTGCCCGGCGAGTATTCCACTGATGCTCAGTACGGTTCCCACCAGCACAACGATCATTGCTGTTCGCTTCATGCCTTTCTCCTTGAGGCGCTGACTTTCCACAGACTCGTAACTTAAGATTTCCCGAAATTCACAAACTTGCATTCTATCGCAGCAGCCAGCAATTGTTGCCGATGATGGGAAGGCTGATAGTAGCTAGTTGAATCTTATCCTCATCTCGCAGGTCATCCCCGAAGGCCCGGGTTTGCGCCAGCGGGGCGAGGGGCCTCCCGGCCGAGGAATTTCCCAGGCATTCAAGCAGAAACCGGTAATCCCCGGTCCACCGGGTTATTGCGTTTTCGCCGGAGGCTCATACGCCTGCTGGAGTCCCCGCTCTGCCGCCGCCTTCACTTCGGGAAGTTCGGCGCCGGCGGTCAGGGCAGCGCGATATTCGTTCATCGCGGCTGCCCGGTCTTCCTTCATGTCGAGAATCCGTCCCACATACACGTGCGACCAGCCCACCACCTTCGGATCCTTGCTGGCCTGGATTGCCTTCTGGAAATTATCGAGCGCGCCCTCGCGATTCTTGTTGGCCACCGCAACCTGCGCCAGGATAAACAGCGCCCGTCCGGGATCTCCGATTTTCTTGTCAATGGCCTGCTGCGCCAGTTCCTGCGCGCCTTTTAGGTCTCCAACTTCCAATCGCTTTTCCGCCGTCGAGAGCAACCGGCGGTCTTCCAGGCGCGAAAGCTGCACCAGTTCCGGCTCGCTCGAACTGGCGAAGACCACCTCGTGAGCCGCCTTCTCCTCGCTCCGGATGTCAATTCCGTCCAGGATATCCCCATAGGCCGCCCGCAACCCGGCCGGATCCTTCTCGAATGCCACCAGCGCGTTGTAGAAATACCGGGTCAGAATATATCCCTGCTGCACGGCATCATCCACCGCCTGTACTCGCATCGCTTCCGGAGTTTTCTTGTTGCCGTTGGTCCGGATCTCGATCGCCCTTACGAAACACTCCGTGATCAGCAGGCCGATATCGCTCTTGAAACTATCTTCCACCGGGGCCCGCTTCACCGACTGCAGTAGCGGTTCCAGGCGTTTCACCGCGCTGGGATGCTTTTCCGCCATCGGATCCAGCAAATAGTGCAGATAAGTGTGCCGGATCTGCTGCATCTTCAGTGGCTCGGCCGCGTGCGGATCGGGCGAGGGAAAGATCACCACGTAATAGTCCGCGCCATAGTTGCGCGCATTCGCCTGATTTGGATCGCCCATGAAGTCCAGGAGAATCGTGAAAGTTCGCCCCAGGTATCCGCCGGTCTGCAGCTTCAGATAAATGTCGGTGTCGAAAATCATCTTGGCCAGCGGTTCGTGATAACGCTCCGTCAGCGCCGCGTAGTTGGCCCGGTGCCGCTCCCAGATGGAGTGCAGTCCCGCCTTGTCGTAGAAGCGCTCCAGTTGGGCTCCGAAGCCCGCCAGCGGCGCCGCGTCCGGCGGCATGTCGTCTTCCTTCACCTTGGGCAGGAAATGCGGCGGGCCGCCGAGATAGAGCGCCAGCGAAATATACTGCGAAAGATCGTGGACGTCGTCGCGGCCATGATGGTTCCCATACCATTCGCACATCGAAGTCATGGCGGTCTCGGCATCGTCGGAGTTTCGCAGCGTGCGTTGCACCTCCGACCGGATCTCTGCCCGCTCCGGATCGGAGTTCAGGTCCATGTCATAACCGCAGGCATTCATCGCGGTCAGCACGGTAAAAAGGATCTCGCTGGTATCGAGGCTGACCGGAGTGTTGTTGTCCGCCATGCAGATCGGGGCCAGCAGCCCGATCAGGATGGCCACGCTCAGGAAGCGAAGCCGGAATGCCGGTCGCGAATGGTCAGGACCGGATAACGGAGCCGAAATTAAACCGCGCTTCAGGATGGATCCTCCGGCAGGTGGTCGTTGATTTGCAATCGTCCGATTTTGAATCCAGGCGTCGGCAGCAAACTGAGCGGCCACTGGCAGGATGGCCCGGCATCAGGAGTGGAAACCTCATCAATTTTAAGAGGTTAGTGGCAGAGGGTCAAACGTTCGCCCAGGCGTACCCGGTTACCCCCGCACGCTGATCTTGGAGAACGACAGCACCGCCCGGCTGGGCGTAGGACGGCCCATGGAAAGCGCGGGACGAAACGTCGTGAAGATCAGCATCCGCTTGACCTGGGGCAACACATCTTTCGAGTCAGCGGGGTCGGACAGAATCCGGTAATCCTGCACCCGGCCATTCGCATCCACGTAGGCCTCAATCACCAGCGATTCGGCGTCAATCGTATCCACAGTCATGCCGAACGCGCTCGGCACCAGCTGCGGCGCCGTATTGACCATGACCAGAGGCACGTCATTGCTGGCCTGCAGCGACGACGGTGCTACGAAAAACGCCATCGCAATGCCAAAAATGATCAGCGCGCTCACGAAGCCGGCCGCCGCCGGAACCATGTGTGCGCGCACTGCGTTCTCCAGCCGCACCAGCATGCCCTCATACGGACGCTTCGTGTGCGCCACTTCCCGCGAGATCGCCACCCGCAGCCTCAAACCCAAATCCGCCGGGACCTTCGGCCGCGGGATGCTCGAAACCAGCTGCTGCGTCAGCCGCAGAGACTCATACTCCGCGCTGCACGCCGCGCACCCGGACCAATGCTCCTGCAGTGCCAGCATTTCTGTTCCTGTCACCATGCCATCCAGATACGGTGAAAAAAGCTGCTTCGCCTCGGCACAGCGCAGCTGGGTCGTCTTGTCCATGCCATTATTTCCGAATTGGCTCATGGATTTACCTCCGCTCTCCCCCCAGCAGAAACCTGTGCCCGCCCCACCTGAACTGCTTCTTTCAACGGATGATTACCCGGCTCCGGCTGGTTCGCGTCCGGTGCGGCCAGACCTAATTCGTGGCCCACCTCACGCACATAGGGCGTGAGCCGTTCCCGCAGCGCCTGCCGTCCCCGCGTGAGCCTCGACTTCACCGTGCCCAGCGAAACTTCCAGAACTTCCGCGATCTCTTCGTACGACATGTCTTCCAGGTCGCGCAGGATCAGCGTCGTGCGATACGGCTCCGCCAGCTTGCTCAGCTCTTCTTCCACCCGCCGCCGCACTTCATGATGCGCAACGTTGTCAAACGGAGACTCCGCCGGATCGGTCAGCGCCGCCTGTACCGCATTCTCCCCCGGCGCGCTTTCAGATTCCACCGGCTCGATCGAAGTTTCCCGCGCCTTGTGCCGGAACCACCACCGCCGCCGGTTCGCCGCTTCATGCAGCGCGATACGGTAAATCCACGTCTTCAAACTCGATTCGCCGTGAAAGTGCCTCATGCCGCGGAACACTTTCAGGAATACATCCTGGGTCGTGTCGGCCGCGTCCGCCGGATCGTTCACGATGCGGTACACCAGCCCGTACACCGGCTGCTGATATTGCCCCATCAGCCAGGCGTAGGCCGCTTCCGATCCCGCCTTCAGTTCGGCGACGACGGCCGCTTCTTCCTGCGCCCGTGCTCCGATCGCGCTTGCCAGATTCCCCAAGGTGGTCGCTCCCGCCACGACGGCGTCCTTCAATTATAGGATTTTCCGTCCTACCGTGAACCGATATTTCACGTGCCTCATGGGTCAGTCCGGCGAGCGGAGCCGGGACTTTCACTCACCATAGACTCCGCCCGCCTGTGCATTGTTCCCAGCAGTCAAGTGCTGCGTTTTCTTCGATATCCGGGAATGCGGTCAAACTGCCTGATGGCCCGAAAGCCAATTGTTCGCTCTCTGCAAGTCAGGCCCCCGGGTTACCGGCGATATCCTTGCGCCGTGTCGTCAATTCGGATGGTCATCAATTCAGGTTGTCATCCCGAGCGAGGCGTTTTTTGCCGAGTCGAGGGACCTGCTTCGTTCTTCCGGGCTGCGCATCTAAGATCAGCAAAGAGGTTCTCTCCCGTGAGCACTCCCATGAACGCGGCCCCCATGAGTGAAGACCCGATCGTCATCTCGCCCGGCCCGAGATTCAAGACCGCCATGCTGATCGCTATCGCCGCCGACGCCTTGCAGTTAATCGTCTTTCCGGCGTTCGCTGCCGGTGCTCTCTCGCCCGCCGACGATGCCCTCGACCTCGCCGTGGGCGGCATGATGGTCCACCTGCTCGGCTGGCACTGGGAATTTATCCCCTCCTTTGTCGCCAAGCTCGTCCCTGGTGTGGACCTCGTGCCCCTCTGGACTCTGGCCGTGGCCAACGTCTGGCGCAAGACCAGGCAGTCAGCCACAATCCCGGCCCCGCCCGCCGCCGACAAGCCGCCGCTTCTGCCCCAGCGTTGAAGCCCGACGATCCCATGGTCATTCCAACGGATCCCCAAAATTTTTTTGTCATTCCGACCGAAGGGAGGAATCCGCTTTTCAGGGACAAAAAAAAAGGGTGGGGATCTGCGTGGAAGAGCGGCCCTCGAGGGCCGCGTTTAGTCTCCAAAAAAGACCTGCGGCTTCATCCGCTGGGGGCGGGAATCGGGGACGGACTCACCCTCCAAATTTTGTCATTCCGATCCCCCAAAAAAATGTTTGTCATTCCGACCCACACCCCAAATGTTTGTCATTCCGACCGAAGGGAGGAATCTGCTTTTAGTCCCGCGGCTCAACTGCCTCCTCCCGAACTCCCCACCTTTCGAAAAGCGCGAAAGGTGGGGCAGCCGGCTCAGCGGCGTGAACCCCCTCCGCCCCACGTGACGAAGAGCTGAGGATAGCGCGATCATTGCCGCGAGATTGTCATCCTGAGCGAAGCGAAGGACCTCTGCACTTTCTTTCTCGTGCCCGTCAGACGGAACCGATTGGGATCTGAAATGCGGTTGCTAGGGCGGAGGCCGATGCAGTGGCCGGGGAAAGCAGGTTCCTCCTGTCTCGCTACGCTCGCGCGTCGGAATGACAAGATTCAGAGGAAAATTAACCGCCCGAAAGAAAATGCGGCCCGAAACTTCCGGGCCGCTGATTTTGTTCAACAAAGACAGCCGAGGGCGGCTGTCCCTACATGGTTCTCGCTGATGGCTGACAGCTTCTTACGTCCCTTCACTCCAGCCCGCCAGATATTCTTCCTGCTCCGGCGTGAGGCGGTCAATCTTGATGCCCATGGATTCCAGTTTCAGCCGCGCCACGCGCTTGTCGAGTTCGTCCGGAACGCGATAGACCTGCTTCTCGAGTTTCTTCGCGTTCTTCACCATGTACTCGACCGAGAGCGCCTGGTCGGCGAAGCTCATGTCCATGACGGACGCGGGATGGCCTTCGGCGGCGGCCAGGTTGATCAGGCGGCCTTCGCCGAGCAGGTTGATCTTGCGCCCGTCTTTCAGCGAGTACTCTTCGACAAAGTTGCGCGTCGTGCGCTTCGAGGATGACATGGCTTCGAGCGCGGGAATATCAATCTCGACGTTGAAGTGGCCGGAGTTCGAGATGATGGCTCCATCTTTCATCAGCGCGAAATGGTCTTTGGTGAGCACACTCTTGTTGCCGGTCACGGTGCAGAAAACGTCGCCGAGCTTGGCAGCTTCGGTCATGCTCATGACGCGGAAGCCGTCCATGACAGCTTCGAGAGCTTTGGTCGGATCCACTTCGGTGATGATGACTTCGGCGCCGTTGCCCCGGGCGCGGGAGGCCAGTCCGCGGCCGCACCAGCCGTAGCCGGCGACCACGAATTTCGAACCCGCCAGCAGGAAGTTCGTCGCCCGGATGATCCCGTCAATGGTGGATTGTCCGGTGCCGTAGCGGTTATCGAACAGGTGCTTGGTGTCGGCGTCGTTCACGGCGACGATGGGGAACTTCAGCACGCCTTCCTTCGACATCGCGCGCAGCCGGATCACGCCCGTGGTCGTTTCTTCCGTGCCTCCGATCACGCCTTCGAGCGCGTCAGTGCGCTTGGTGTGCAGGATCGTCACCAGGTCCGCGCCGTCGTCCATGGTGATGTGCGGCTTGTGGTCAATCGCGGCGATGATGTGGTTGTAGTACGTATCGTTGTCCTCGCCCTTAATGGCGAACACCGGGATGTTGTGGTCGCGGACCATGGACGCTGCCACGTCGTCCTGCGTGGAAAGAGGATTCGATGCGCACAGCACGACCTCCGCCCCGCCGTCGCGCAGGCAGATCGCCAGGTTTGCCGTCTCGGCCGTCACGTGCAGGCAGGCCGAGATGCGCACGCCCTGCAGCGGCTGGTTCTTGATGAACTCCTTGCGGATAATCTGCAGCACCTTCATGGACTGGTTCGCCCACTCGATGCGCTTCTTGCCCAGGTCGGCCAGTTCGACGTTCTTGATGTCGCAATTGACGGCGGCGGTAGACATGATCTCCTCGTTAATCTTGAAAGTATTCAGTGGCGCGCACGCGCGCAGAATCCGGTTTATGGAACTTCTGAATGATGGCAGCCCAGCTTCATTTTCGCAGAATCCGCAACGTTGGGGAACTGCTTTGGAGAAACTCGCGACCCCTTCCGGGGCACGTCTTTCGGGCTACGCCATCCTAGCCGTTTGGTTTTGATTTCCGACACGTGGCGAGGACCGATCAGCGACCTTCAAGATTCTTGAGCCGGTCCGACAGAGATTCAACTTCCGCATCCAAAGCGCGCAGCGCTGCGGCGTGGCTCCGCTGACGCAGTTCAACAGGCGACGCCCACTTGTGGAACTCAGTGAGCAACGTCGTTTCCACCTTTTCTAACCGTTCACTGATCCACTGTTTATCTTCGTCTGTAAGCACAGCCTAATTATAGGACAACAGCCGAATTTGATGACGGTTTTTCTTGATTTCCGAGCTCTACTTGCGCGCCGCCACCGGTTCCCGAACGCCCGCATCGCTCGCGAGTTTCGCGGCTTTGTCCGTCGCTTCCCAGGTGAAGTCGGCGTCGTTGCGGCCGAAATGGCCGTAGGCCGCGGTCTTCTTGTAAATCGGACGCCGCAGGTTCAGCGACTCGATGATCCCGCGCGGGGTGAGCTTGAAGTGAGAGCGGATCAGGTCCGGAATGATCGCCGGATCAACTTTCTCCGTACCGAATGTATCCACGCGCACGCTGACCGGATCGGCGACGCCAATGGCGTAGGCCAGCTGCACTTCGCAGCGGTCGGCGAGACCGGCAGCCACAACGTTCTTCGCGATGTAGCGCGCAATGTAGGCCGCGGAACGGTCCACCTTGGTCGGATCCTTGCCGCTGAACGCTCCACCGCCGTGGCGTCCCATGCCGCCGTAGGTGTCCACGATGATCTTGCGGCCGGTCAGCCCGGTGTCGCCCATCGGCCCGCCGATGACGAATCGTCCTGTGGGATTGATGTGGTACTTGGTGTCTTCGTCGAGCAATTGCGCCGGGATCACAGCCTGAATCACGTGCCGCAGAATGCCCGACCGCAGCTCGTCATTGCCCACCGTCTCGGAGTGCTGGGTCGAAATCACGACTGCGTCTACGCGTTTCACTTTTCCGGTGTTGTCGTATTCGACGGTGACTTGCGATTTGCCGTCGGGCCGCAGGAAGGGAAGCGTCCCGTTCTTTCTCACCACGGAGAGCCGCTGGGTGAGCTTGTGCGCCAGCGAAATCGGCGTCGGCATCAGGTCGGCGTTTTCGTTCACCGCATACCCAAACATCATGCCCTGGTCGCCGGCGCCGCCTGTGTCCACGCCCATGGCGATGTCGCCGGACTGCTTGTTGATGGTCGAGATCACGGCGCAGGTATTGGCGTCGAAGCCGTAGAGCGCGTTGTCGTAGCCGATGGCTGCGACGGTGCCGCGAACCACCGTCTGGAAGTCCACATATGCCTTGGTGGTGATTTCGCCGGCAATCACGACCAGGCCGGTCGCGGTCAGGGTCTCGCAGGCCACGCGGCTGGTGGCGTCGTCGGCCAGGCAGGCGTCGAGGATGGCGTCAGAAATCTGGTCGGCGATCTTATCGGGATGGCCTTCGGTGACCGACTCGGAAGTGAACAAAATACGATTTTTGGATGGCAAGCTGGTTTGGCTCCTTTGTAGCGTCGGCACGCGGCCTCGATCGGCGGCGGGCGGGGATTCCGGACTCTCAGGGACGGAACATCCATTCGGCCGCAGGCAATGACCCAGAACCGCGGCCCGGTGAGAAAAGTCCTTTTGAAAGGCTAACAGAGGGTGGGAGCGGGTGCAACGGTTTGCACCCCAACCGCCTCCGGGTCAATTCAAGAGTGGAAATGGGAGGTTGAATGGCTTCGCCGGCGAGCCCGCACTCGCACGAGAAAGGTGACCGGCGTAACCGGGGGTGCCTTACTAGTGTCTTGTCCGGTCGGGATGACCTTCCTAGCATTAGCTCAACCTTAGTTTAATTTTTCCCTGTGCTTGGGGCATGGGACGGGACGCTCAGCTGGCATGACGCCAGACGCTCAGCGAACCGGGACAGCACGACACTTCCAGATGCTGGAAGTTGGCCCTATCTCACCAAATCGCCAGGTAACGCGTGGGTTCGGGTCAGTCTACGCAGGGAGCAGCGGCCTGCGGTAAGCCGCCTCGCGAGGAAATCGCGAGGTCAATCCTTCGAGGAGAACTCTATGAGATTTCGTTTGGCAAAATCCCCTGCACTGATTGCAGCCGCGGCGGGCCTGATGCTGGCGATCATGTCAGCTCCGCTCAACGCGCAACCGGCCGATGAGTCCCGCGACCAGCGCCCAACTTTCGGCTACGACAAGGCGCACGAAATCACCGTCACGGCGACGGTCGAGCAGGTCGTGACGCATCACCTTGCCGGCACGCCCGCCGGCCTGCACCTGCTGGTGGCAACGCCGGACGGTTCAACCGACGTGCATGTCGGGCCCTACATGACAAAAGAAACGGTTGATGCCCTGCATGCCGGCTCCCTGGTGCAGATTACAGGCGCCATGGCGAAGCTCAATGGCCGGAGCTATCTGCTGGCCAGGCAGATGGTGTTCGGCGGGCGAACGATCAAAGTCCGCACGGAGAACGGCTTCTTGTTTGGCGGAGGTAATCCGCACAAAGGACATTCCAGCAAGAGCGCGTCGCAACTCGAAACCAACGGAGGTGCGCGATGAACTTCCGCAAAGCGATTCTGTTCGGGATTGGCCTGACGATGCTGGCTGCCCTGATGGCCTGCAACAACAGTTCGAATAGCACAAATTCCAGCACCACGATCACGGCGAACGCCGGATACACCGCGTCTGCCACCGTCGGCGGTTCTTTTGGCACGTTCGCGGTCACCGTGATGCAGAACGGGTCTCCCGCCAGCGGCGCCGCGGTGACGTTTACGTCTCCCTCGGTAGCCGACGGCACTTTTGCCGGAGGCACCAACAACGGAACGACTTTTGCCGCTACCACTGGAGCCAACGGCGTCGCTACTTCGGCGGCTTTCACCGCCGGCACCTTGGCGGGCGCTTATACCGTAACCGCGACAGTCTCCGGAGCCAGCACACCCGCGAGCTTCGGCCTGACCAACACCGCGGGAACGGCAGCTACGCTGGCGATCTCCGCTCCGTCTTCCGGTTCAGAGAGCGCGGCGGTCAGCACGGCGTTCGGTGCTTTAGCGGTGCTGGTCACAGACAGCGACAACAATCCGGTTTCGAGTGCATCGGTGACGTTTACCGTGACCCCGGGAGCGGGCGGGGCGAGCGCGGCATTCTCCGGTGCAACTCCGTTGACGGATACGGAAATGACGGGCAGCAACGGCATTGCGACCACGTCGCAAACGCTGACCGCGAACTCAACCACCGGCGCCTTTACCGTGGTCGTATCTTCAGGTTCGTTGACGCCGGTCACGTTCAACCTGACCAACACGGTGGCGACCTCGGTGCTGGGGGCGGGGAATTACGTGTTTTACCTTGGCGGAACCGATTCCGGCTCCGGTGACTGTGCCAACACTAGTGGGGAGACCTGCTCTAGCCCATATTTCACGTCCGGGACCATCCAAGTCGCCTCAAACGGAACCATCATGGGCGGAGAGTTGAGTTTCTCCGACTTCAACTACTACGTCCAGGACGGCGTCACGGGCGGTATGGTCAGCGCCAGTTCTGCGGCCGCCAGCGGCGATACCAACTTGACCATCACCATCAACACCGGGGACGTCAACCTCGGCCCCGGCGGCAGCACTGGAGCCGGCAGCGGCACGCTGGTTCTTGATGTAGCCATGATTTCGGCCTCAAAGGGTCTGGCCACGGAATACGACACCTGGGCCAGTTCGAACGGCGAACTGAACCTCCAGTCCACTACCTTGGCCGCTCCTTCCTCGGGGTATACCTTCGTTCTGTCAGGGGTAGATGGAGGCGGGATTACAGATCCGCTTGCTATCGGAGGCGTGGTGAATGTGGATGGCGCTAACACTATCTCGGGGACCGGAAGCGTTTTTGACGTAGACGACATTGGAAGCCTGACCACGGATCAGCTGTTCACCGCAAGCAGCGTCTCCAGTCCTGATCAGTATGGGTATGTAACCTTCACGCTGAACACAAGTGCCCTGCCGTCACCTGGGATCATTCTGGACGGCTACATGATTGATGCCAGCCATATCCGCCTGATCGAGCAATGGCTCAACGATAACCTCAACGCCACCATCGCCGGAACGGCACTCGGACAAACCGGGACCGGAACTTTCAGCAGCAGCTCGATTTCCGGTTCCACGTATGTAATCAGCACGGCAGGCGGCGATCCGGCCGGCGTCCTTCAGGCCGCCGGGCTGCTGACGTTCAACTCAGACGGCACTATGAGCGGCAATATCAGCTTCAACGATCTCGGCGCTCAGAGCCCGCAAGGAGGAACCACCGTCACCGGGGGAACCTACACGATTGATGCCAGCGGTACGGGCAACGACGGGGGTACAGGCCGAGTGACCGTAACCGGCCTAACCGACGGAGGCGCAACGTTCAGCTACAACCTGGAGCTCTACCTCACGGGAGACGGACACGCTACCGTGATCTCGCTCGATGGTGGCGATGTTCTCGCCGGGCTGAGCTGGCAGCAGGCCTCGGGCACGCTCAACGACAGCTCGTTGAGCGGTCTCTATTCGATGACTCTGGGACAGGTTGACGTCGTCGGCACGACCGAGGCGGAAGCGGACGCGATCGGTGCGTTCACAGCCACAGGAATCGCCGATTCCCTCAGCGGTTATCTCGACCAGAACGGCTCTCTGGTGGGAGGTCCGGTGCAAGCCGATCAGACCATCAGCGCGACCTACGCGGCCACGTCAACCAACGGGGTGCTCAACATCAACCCAACCGGCGGGGGCGGATCTCTGCTCACCGGGTATCTGATTGATGGCACTCAGGGTGTCATCATCGAGAACGACAACCAGGCACTTACGCTGGGCTATTTCGCGAATCAGTAGCCCAAGCGGAGGCTCAAACTCAGAGTGGCGCACTGCGGTGCGCCACTTTTTTTCGATCAAAAGCAAAGGGAAAAAGCGCTTACTGGCTGGAGAGGACGCGCATGCCTTCGTTATCGAAGACAAAGGTTTTGACCTCGGCTTCGGCGCCCTGGGGCGGGATCTCGGCGCCGTTCCAGAGGAAGCTGATGGCGGCGGCGTTGCCGACGCGCACCGAAATCTCATGATAGGCGCGCACCGAGGTGTGCGCTGGAGCGATCAGGTTTTCCTGAGTGACGGGCTGTCCATCGGCGGTGACCGAGATGAAGCAGTTTTCCGAAGCCCGGATCACGAGCGCGAGCGTGGGCTTGGCTGCGATAGCTTTCGTGGCCGGCCTGGCGGGCGGTGGAGCGGCGGAGTCATCGTTGACGACCACGGTCTTGACCGGCGCAGCGCTGTCTTTTGTAGTCGCGGTCTTTGCCGGGTTTGGCGCTGCGGATGCCGCGGGATCGGCATTGGCTGACGTCTTGGAGTCGGATAAGGTCTGAGAGTCGCGCGCAGGAGAAGCTGGTGCCAGCCCGGCTTGCGCATTTGCGGTCAGTACTGGAGCGGATTGGGCTGGTTGGCTTGATTTCGCGGCGGGCGAATTCGCGGTGGTTGAATTGGCGCCCGAATTGGCCGGGACTTCGCTGGTCGCCGGCGCGGCGGCGGCCGTGGCGGGCAGGCTCGAAGCACTGCGCGCATGATTTCTCCACAGCACCGCGATGAGTACCACGGCGAGTGCAGCGGCGAGCAGTTGCCACGGAATGCCGGAACCGCGGCGGTCGGGATAGTCGCGGCGCGGCGGGCGAACGTGCTCAGCGCGCGGAAGCTGAAGGTCCGGCAATTCCTCTTTCACGGAAGGCGGCGGACTGGCGGCGGGTTGAACTTTGGGCGGCACCGCGGACGGCTTCGGCGGCGCGCTAGAGGCGCTCGGCTTTGCGGCCGGTCTCGCCGGCGCCAGAGGACGATTCTCCGGCACGCGGGCCTGCTCGTACTGCCGGGCCTGCTCGTCAATCTGGGCCTGACGAAGGCACGCGAGATATTCGGTGATCAGGTCGGCGTCATTAAGTCCGAGATGCTTGGCGTAGGCGCGAATGAATCCTTTATTGAATACGCCGCCGGGGAGCTGGTCGAAGTGCTCCTGCTCGATGGCCGAGAGCATGCGCGAACTGATCTTGGTGACGTTGGAAACGTCATCGAGTGAGAGGTTCTTGGCCTCCCGGGCGGTACGAAATTTTTCGCCGAACTGGCCCACTGAAGAAGTCCTAGCGTTACCGGACCACCGTCGTGGTCCAGACGCGTCCATGATAGGACAAGGGCACGGTCCGCGCCACCGCCTGACCGTGGGGGCGGAAGGTTACGCTCAGGGTTACGCGCAAGGTTACGTTCGTGGCTCAGGCTAGGGCTGCGGGGCGGGCTGGGTTGACGCCTGGGGCTGCAAAGTGATGGTGAACTGGGCCTTGCAGGTGTTGGCCGGGTCGTCGAAGGCTTCACCGGAGCGGCCGTTGGAGGAGGCGCGGAAATAAATGCCGTGCTTCAAACGGTCGGGGAGTCCGGTAAAGCGGGCACGGCCGTCCACGTTAGTGCTGAGTTCAAGGTCGAGGCGGCGTTTGTTGAGGAATCCATAGGCGATGTGGACATTGATCTTGGCCAGGTAAACCGGGGCTCCGGCGGAGTCGTCCACGGTGAGGTCGGCCGAGCACGAGCCGATGCCGCCATCGAGTGTGGGCACGGCGTGAGGATCGGGCGCGGGAGTCTGGGAAAAGAGCGGAGTGGTCAGCATGAGAGCGCAGGCCAGTGCGGGGAAAGGATTTAGTTTCATGGCTATAAGCCTACGCCAGGGCTTGCGGAATAGAGAAGACCGATGCGAAGCGATTGATTGCGTTGGCGTTAGGGGTTCGGGTTACCAAGGTTCATTGCCCCTCGCCAAAGCGGATGAATATAATTTTTCTAACTGCCACTCCGTCAAGGGGTAATCGGAATTTTCATGCCTGAGGCCGGCACTCAATTGACGCGCCAGAGCCAGGAATTGGGGATTTTTCACGATGTGGCGAAGGCGCTCACGTCTTCGCTGGACCTCGACTCCATCCTGCAGACCATCATGGACAAGATGGCGGAATATTTCCGCCCGGATACGTGGTCGTTGCTCATGGTGGATGAGGAGCACGACGAATTGTATTTCGCGATCGCCGTGGGCGATAAGGCGGAAGCGCTAAAGGATGTCCGGCTCAAGGTGGGCGAGGGCATCGCGGGATGGGTGGCGAAAAACGGCGAGGCGCGCGTAGTGCCTGACGTGAAAAGCGATCCGTTTTTCGCGAGCCGTGTGGATGAAGCAACGAAGTGGGAGACGCGCTCGGTCATCTGCGTGCCGCTGCGCTCGAAGCTCCGGGTGCTGGGCGTGATCCAGTTAGTGAATGTGGAGATGGCGCAGTTCGGGCAGGCGGAACTGTTCTTTCTGCAGTCGCTGTGCGACTACGCCGCCATCGCAATTGAAAACGCGCGCTGGGTGGAGAAGATCCAGGAACTGACCATCACCGACGACTGCACGGGTCTCTACAACGCGCGCCATCTTTATAAGACGCTGGAGACGGAAGTCTACCGCTCGTCGCGCTTCGGATACGAGTTCAGCGTGCTGTTCATTGACCTTGACCATTTCAAGACCGTCAACGATACGCATGGGCACCTGATTGGAAGCAAGCTGCTGGCCGAGATCGGATATCTGGTGAAGGCGCAGCTGCGTCTGATTGACTTTGCCTTCCGCTATGGCGGCGACGAATTTGTGGTGCTGCTGCCGCAGACAGGCAAGGATCAGGCGCTGGTAGTAGCCAAGCGCCTGCGCGACGCGCTGCGGGCGAGCGCTTTCTGCCGCGACGAGGGTTTGAACCTGAATGTGCGCGCCTCCATCGGGCTGGCCACCTATCCGCACGACGCGCGCACTGCGCATGATGTGATTCGTCAGGCCGACGGCATGATGTACATGGTGAAGAACTCGACCCGCGACAATATCGGCGTGGCCCAGCGCGGAGTGCTGGTCTAGGAAGGCGGGGATAAGCCTCAGTTTGGCTGGGCTGGATCGGTTTTTGCTTCCGGCTTCGGCTCTTCCGGCTTCTTTTCCTCCGGCATCTTTTCCTCCGGCATCCAGGGATTAGCGTTGGCGGGAGCCTTG
>Ga0070733_10001199_pt1 | contig 19524 bp, 16 predicted proteins | sample Coa_R1_9_FD_66450 | JGI IMG/M metagenome (GOLD analysis project Ga0070733, IMG submission 66450) | Surface soil microbial communities from Centralia Pennsylvania, which are recovering from an underground coalmine fire - Coalmine... | ecosystem: Environmental > Terrestrial > Soil > Unclassified ... | reverse complement strand
CGTATTTACTGCGAATGTTGGAATAATCCATACCAGCGACGAAAGCGCTATGGCCAGTAAAGTCAGACCGATAGCTAGCCTCTTCTTCATAAATTCCCCCTGGCGCAAGCAAGCGATATACCCGCGCATATTTTAAATGCGTACCGTGATTACACAGTTATTGAACTACAGAACAATCAGTAACTGTACTGTAGCAGAAGGGTATATCAATTTAGTTATGAAGAGGTTAAGAATTAGTAGTGAACTTAAAAATGTGGTGATGTTCCGACAACATTTGCGGATACATCCACATTCATCAAGTGGATGTATCCGGGATTGACTTGATCGTGGAGGGGTTTATGCCCCAGTTTACTGGCCGAATTTCCGGTGTAAAGCATAAGATTCCACGAGCGGAATCTTATGCTTTGTACTCATCAAGCCACCGTTGGAGGATCGAAAATGGCTCCGCCTGTCGTGTAGCTCCAGGCGACATGACCGTTGATTTGATTCAAGGCATAGAAGGTTCCATTATATGTCCCCACGTAGACCTGGCCATCAGCGGCGGCTACTCCTGCTTTGTATATGTAACTTCCCAGGGAGTGAGACCAGATAAGCGCTCCGGTGTTTGTATTGAGCGCGTACATGGACTTATCTGCGCCAACGAAAACGCTTCCGCCAACAACGGCCGGTTGTGATTGAGCCAGGGTAGGCGTTTTGTAGCGCCAGACCAACCGATGCGTGCTGAGATTCACCGCGTAGATGTTCCCATCGTCAGAACCAAAGTAGACGACTCCATTGGCTATGGCGGGCTTAGACTCGATAGAGGTCCGTTCAGAGGTGTTGTATTGCCACAGCAAAGAGCCGTCAGCCGCATTCACCGCATCAAGATAGCCATCGATCGTGCCAAAGTAGATGACAGCATTTAAATCCTTCATATCGCTGTATACAAAGTAAGACTTTTGCCAGAGCAGAGTGCCGTTACTCGCATTCAGGGCATCTAAAGGACCGTCGGGCCCACTTGTATAGACCACGCTATTAATCACTAACGGCTTGAACCAGTTATTGGAGCCAATCGACTGGTTCCACAGAAACGAACCGCTGGTTGCGTTGAGGGCATACAAATTGCCATCCGCCGAGGCAAAGTAGACTGCTCCACTATTGACCGCGGGCGGATAGACTGACCCACCAGCCGAGTAGCTCCAGAGCATTGAACCGCTGCTGGCGTTGAGGGCGTAGAGAGTATCGCCCGACGGCACATAGGCGATTCCTCCTGAGATGGCCGACGGCCAAACCACCCCAACGCCCAGATTGTCGTGCCATGTGAGCGTTCCACTTTGAGCATCGAAGGCGTACATCACTTCGTCATTGGAGCCAATATAGGCTGTGAGGGAGGTAGGTGAAGCGGCAAGGACGCGGGCGCTGGTTCGACCAATGAAGGCCGCGCTCATCCCGCTGACGAGGCAAATTGTAAGCAGTAGGACGAAAATGGGCCGTTTAGCTGTGTGAGTCATGTTACAATCCTCCTTTTGTGAGAACAACTGTGAAAAAGCCTCTTCATCAAATCATCAGGTGTAACTGCCAGGAGCACAAGAAATGGAAGCCCAGAAATGGGGGTATGAGTATCATCGATACCAAAACGTACATTAAGAACTAGATGTATCCAGCCAAAGCGGCACGAAGAATGATTAATAGAACAATCAATACAAGTAGTGTAGCAGATAGGTGTTTCAATTTAATGGTTAAAGAGGTTAAGGATTAGTGGTGAACTTAGAAATGTGGTGATGCTCCAACAACATTCGCAAATATATCTACCGTCTTTGCGCCCGGTGAAACGAAGCAACGTGTAGAAGCGTGTAAAAGGGATAGGAAATGAAAAGGGTTCTCCTCTTTCAGATTCTCTGACAGCTTCTCTAAATAAGCAACAGGGGAGGCGATGTATCCTGCTCGTATTGCAGGTGTGATACCGCTCCTCCATAAAGGAATGGAGGCATGAAAATGGGCCGCTTTCTGAACGGTGTCCTGGTCGGTGTAGGGATTGGCCTGCTGATTGCGCCGGTGACAGGTGAAGAGATGCGTCGTCTTGTGAGCGAACGTTATAAGGAACTGCGTGACGCTCTGCCCGAAAAAGAGCAGATGCAGCGGGTCGCGACCAGTCTCTCACAGACGGCGAGCAGCGTGAAAGATGCTGCGCAACAGGCCGCCACCAGGGTGCAGCGGATGGGCAGCGCCCCAGGTGACCTGGAACAACAATCTGCTCAAAAAAAGGCTAAGCAAACAGGACAAGATGTTGTCCGTGCTACAAGGCACACGGCGCGCGCTCTGAAGCAGCGCGGGCAAACGGCGACGAAGCCCCGCGCCACGCAAGAGAAAGAAATCGTCTTTGTTGACCACATGAAACTTGATGAAAGGAAGTGAAAATAATGGCACAAACATCGACAGGAGATATGACTTCCTCATCGTTGCAGGAGACACAAAAGCAGCGGCGGAAGCAGGCCAAGCGGGCATCGAAATTGCGGCTCCTGACGGAGCAGGCCCGAGGGGATGTGCGAAAGGCCGAACAAAAGATGGCCAACGCACGAATTAATTACGAAGTCGCCTCGACACGCCTACGCACCCTTGAGGAAGAACTCAAGAAGATGCTTGAGAGTTCTGGAAACAAATAATCTTTCGCCTGAAGTTAGGGGTTACCGGGTTCGTGAGGCGAGCCTGGTTGACTTCTACTTGAAGCCGCGTTTTGAGGCTCGACGATCCAGGGGTTCTTATGTTGCTGGTTATAGTACGTGGCCGGCACGTTACTATCAATGCGCCGTTGGAGGCCGCTTGCTTTTGGAGATTGCGCAGAATGCTGCTTTCTGTTCTCGTTGAGAACGGAAATGCCAAGCAGCGCAATAATTGCCAGTAGTATCAAGATGAGAAGTGAGACATTCATAGCATCTCCTGGTGGGGAGTTCTGGATAGATGGACCATAGTTAAGCATAGTGAGATCTCCAGTTAAAATATAACATATTGTTATTCTGCTGTCAAGGTTTTTGAGGCTGATTCTGTTTTTTTGCGTGAGCTGCCAGGGCTGTTGCAAGGTCGTATAAGCCATGGCGACCGCAAGGGTCGCCACTACTATATGACGGCTCCCCAGGCCGTTGCGTGTAGTATAGTAGTGGCGACCCTTGCGGTCGCCATACCTGAATGCTTGTATTCCCGATCTTGCAACGATGCTTGTATTCCCGATCTTGCGACAACTCTGTCCGCCTGGCAATTGATTTGACAAAATTCGTAAGATAATGTATCATTAATAATGATTATGAGGTGGGTAAGTGAAAGGAAAAGAAATATATGAAAAGGAAACCGAGAACGCCTGCGCAAAATACGGGCGTGAATGACGCGAGCTTACCCAAGTATACCATCGGAGTAGTATCTCAACTTTTAGGTTTGCCTCCCCAGATGCTGCGGCGTTACGAAGAAGCCGGGCTGCTGGAGCCTGCGCGCCAATCGGGGAAGAACCGCCTCTATTCTGATCAGGACCTTGCTGTCCTCGAAGAGATAGCTGAATTATACGAGCAAGGGGTCAACGCGGCAGGTATGCGTCATATCATACAGATGCGCAGGCAGGTAGTTGTGCTTCAACAAGAGGTGAATAAAACACGCGAAACTCTGGTCCGCTATCAGGAAGAGCTTCAGCGTGTGGATATTACTTATGACGAATCCAACGGACGACCGTAGATAAGAGACGTATTTGGGAATATAATTCCCAGTGGGTCTGTTTACATATACAGAGTACGTTAGATCATCTAACAAAAAACGTGAGATGTTTGACTGTGTACCCGCTGTCTCTCCAGAAAAGAGAGACTAGCGGGACCTGGCATACAGAATAAAGGAGTTTACGATATGGCCAAAATAATTGGCATCGACCTGGGAACAACCAACTCTGTCGTGGCGGTGATCGAAGCTGGCGAACCGACCGTGCTTGAAAATAGCGAGGGGTCGCGCATTACGCCATCTGTTGTCGCAGTGACCAGAGGCGGCGAGCGCCTGGTTGGGCAGGTCGCCAGGCGCCAGGCGATCACTAACCCCGAAAATACCATTTACTCGATCAAACGCTTGATGGGTCGCAAATATGATGACGCCGAAGTGCAGCGCACCATGAAGAGCGTGCCGTACAAAATTACGCGCGCCGCGAATGGTGATGTTCGCGTCAGGCTTGGTGAGCGCGAGTACAGCCCGCCCGAAATTTCTGCCATGATCCTGCAAAAGTTGAAGACAGACGCGGAAGCCAAGCTAGGCGAGCGGATTACGCAGGCAGTGATTACCGTTCCTGCCTACTTTAACGATACGCAGCGCCAGGCGACTAAAGACGCTGGCAAGATTGCCGGGCTGGACGTGCTGCGCATTATCAACGAGCCGACTGCTGCTTCGCTGGCGTATGGGCTGGACAAGAAGAAAGATGAGAAGATAGCGGTCTATGACCTGGGCGGCGGCACATTTGACATCTCGATCCTGCAGCTGGGCGAGGGTGTCTTCGAGGTGAAAGCAACCAATGGCGATACACATCTGGGAGGTGATGACTTCGACCAGCATATCATTGACTGGCTGGCCGATGAGTTCCGCAAGGAGCAGGGTATTGATCTGCGCAATGATCGCATGGCCTTGCAGCGTTTGAAGGAAGCGGCAGAGCGCGCCAAGATCGAGCTGTCATCTTCGATGCAGACGGAGATCAATCTGCCCTTTATCACGGCGGATGCCAGCGGCCCCAAACACCTGGTAATCACCCTGACACGCGCGAAATTGGAGCAGTTGGTAGCAGACCTGATCGAGCGCACGCGCGGCCCGGTCATGAAGGCGCTTGAGGACGCGGATATGCAGGCCAGCGATATCAATGAAGTCGTGCTGGTTGGCGGTCAGACGCGCATGCCTGCTGTGATCGAGCTGGTGCGCAAGATCTTTAACAAAGAGCCGCACAAGGGTGTCAATCCTGATGAAGTGGTGGCTATTGGCGCTGCCATCCAGGCGGGGGTATTGAAAGGTGATGTTAAAGATGTGCTGCTGCTGGATGTGACGCCGCTCTCGCTGGGTGTTGAGACTTTGGGTGGCGTGATGACGCGCCTGATCGAGCGCAACACCACCATCCCGCTGCGCAAGAGTGAGGTCTTTAGCACGGCTGATGATAACCAGCCAGCCGTAGAGGTGCATGTCTTGCAGGGCGAGCGTGAAATGGCGCGGGACAACAAGAGTCTTGCACACTTCCGGCTCGAGGGTATTGCCCCGGCTCCGCGCGGCGTGCCACAGATCGAAGTTACCTTCGATATCGACGCCAACGGCATCCTGAACGTCTCTGCGAAGGACCGGGCAACCGGGCGCGAGCAGAAGATAACGATCACGGCCTCCAGCGGTCTTTCCAAAGATGAGATTGATCGCATGGTGCGCGATGCAGAGATGCACGCGCAGGAAGACCGCCAGCGCAAGGAGGAGATCGAATTGCGCAATCGCGCCGACAGCGTGGCTTATCAGGCCGAACGCACTCTGCACGATGTGGGGGATAAAGTCTCTGCCAGCGTGCGCGCTGATGTGGAAGACAAGATCAAAGCGGTGCGCGATGCCATATCCAGCAACGATATGTCGCGGGTGAGCAGCGCGACCAGTGAACTTGAAAGCGCCATGCAGCGCGTCGGCCAGGACATCTACAGCCAGGCCGGAGCCGGTACTGGTGCGGGATCGCAAGGGCCAATGCCTGATAATGATTCCGGCACTATTGAGGGCGAGTATCGAGAGATATAAACTACGCTTCAAGACTGTTTGTCATGGTGGGGTAGAATCCAGGGGCGTGGGCAGGAATCCAGGGCGGGGGCAAGCCCCGCCCCTACTATACGCGGTTTGGTAGCCTGATGCGTGTATAGTAGGGGCGACCCTTGCGGTCGCCCTGGTCACTGGCAGCATGCTACAGGCCGGAGCACATATATTTCAATGAAAAGAGTTTGTGAGGAAGGCACCTATGGCAGTTGATTATAAAGACTATTACAAAATACTGGGTGTGAGCAAGAATGCCACCGAGAAGGAGATTCGTTCGGCTTATCGCAAGATGGCGCGTCAATACCACCCTGATGTCAATCCAGGTGACAAGGCCGCTGAGGAGAAGTTTAAGGAAATCAACGAGGCCAACGAAGTGCTTTCCGATGCTGAGAAACGCAAGAAATACGACGAATTGAGCGAGTATTACCAGCAATATGGGAGTATGCCCGGTGCATCTGGCGGTGGCCCCGCTGGTACGGGCGGTGTGCGCTATGAGTATCGTACTGTTGACCCGGAAGATTTGAATGATCTATTTGGCGGGCAATCTCCATTCTCTGACTTCTTTGAGCAGTTCTTTGGCTCGGATTTTTCTGGCACGGGCGGCTCAGGCTTCTCTAATAGTGGTGGTCGCACAAGAACGGCGGGTCGCACGCGCCAGCGCGCTGCCGTAGGACAGGATATAGAGTCCGCTATTGAGGTGACGCTGGCGGAAGCCTATAGCGGAGCTACGCGTGTCCTGGAACTGACGGATGTCGATGGCAGTACGAAACGTCTCGAAGTGAAGATTCCTGCCGGAGTGGACGAGGGTTCGCGCATCCGTATCGCGGGTCAGGGCGGTCAAGGCACAGCGGGGCGCGGCAATCTCTACTTGCGCATACATATTGCGCCAGATGAGCGCTTTACGCGCGAGGGAACGACGCTGCGCATGACCATCGAGGTGCCATTGGCGACCGCTATGCTTGGCGGTGAGGTGCATGTATCAACGCCGGATGGACGTAAGCTCGCGCTGCGTATCCCGCCGCAAACAGACAATGGTAAAGCGTTTCGCCTGCGCGGTCAGGGCATGCCGCCCCTGGGGCAGCCAGACAAACGCGGTGATCTCTATGCCGAGATCTCGGTGGTGTTGCCCACGCATTTGAACGACGAGCAGCGCAAACTCTTTGAAGCGTTCGCGCGCTCGATGGGGTATGCGCACTAAGGTTACTCCGCCTGCTTTGGGGGCGGTGGTCGTCCCGGCAGCCACCAATTCCAGCGACCGAGCAGGCGCATCGTCGCGGGTACCAGCAGCGTCCTGATGATCGTTGCATCCACCAGCACGGCAAGCGACATGCCCAGGCCGATCTCCTTTGTCACCAGGATGGAGGTGAAGGTGAAGGCGCCCGTGACGATCACGAAGAGCAGGGTTGCATTGGTAATCACTCCTCCCGTTTTTTCCAGGCCGCGCGCGACGGCGTAGCGGTTATTGTGCGTGCGCAGCCACTCCTCCTGGATGCGACTGAGCAGGAATACTTCGTAGTCCATCGAGAGACCGAAGAGGATACAGAACAGCAGGATAGGAGTGATGCTGTCCAGGTAGCCATTCGCGGTGAAGTCCAGCGCATTACTGAAATGGCCCCATTGGAAGACGAACACCAGCACACCAAAACAGGCACCCACCGATAGGACGTTCATGAGGATGGCTTTCAAGGGCAGGAAGAGCGAACGGAACATCAAGAGCAGCAATACATATGTCGCGCCCAGAATAAAGAGAATGCTAAATGGGAATTTTCCATACAGGTAGCGGTCGAAATCCAGGTCGTTTGCCTGTTCTCCGCCTACCAGCACGGTCAGCCCCTGGCCCGCTGCTTTGTCACCGGCGCGCAGGTCGTCGATGAGCGCATTGCCCTGGCTGCTATCGAGTTTCGCATCCGTCGCGGCGCTGATGAGGGTGATGTTGCTGTTGGTAGTTGAGGTGACAAGTTGCGCGATGGCTGGATTCTGTTTGTATGCCCCCGTGCCGTAGAGCATTGCCAGTTCTTGTGCGGTCGGCGCAGATGCACCCTGTAAAGGCGGCAATTGCATCAGGCTGATTACGCCTGTTACGTGCGGCTGTTTTGCGATCCAACGCGACAGGTTATTCAGCTTTGCCAGGTTATCGGTGGTGAGTATGCTTGAACCCCGCGGCGCCTGCGCGATGATTGAGACAATATTTGTATTAGTTTCTGGGAATTGGGCATACAAGATGTCGATGCTCTGACGTGCTTCCACGTTCGTGGGTAGATAAGAGACGGTTGGCGTGCCAAGCTCGATAGAGAAGATGGGCCAGCCCAGGCCGATGAGCAGGGCCGAGACTGCCAGAATGATGAGCACGGGTCGTCGCATGACGGCCTCGGCCCAGCTTTGCCAGAAGCTCCGGCGCTGTTTGTCGCCTTTCTCATTGCTAGCTTCTGCCTGTGGGTGCGGCGCGGTTAAACGGCTGATATAGGGGATGCGTAGGGCGTTGATGCGAGGGCCAAGCACGCTGAGCAGCGCGGGCAGCAGTGTGAGCGCTGCCAGCATCGATGTGGCGACGACCACTGCGCCGCCGATGCCGAGCGAGGTCGTCAATTTAACACGGATCAACAGCAGACCCGCGAAACCGATCATCACGATCAATCCACTAAACATGATGGCTTCGCCCGACGTGGCGATTGTCCAACCGAGGGCTTCTGTTACACTGCGTCCGCTCGCCAACTCGTCGCGGAAACGGCGCGTCATGAAGAGACTGTAGTCGATTGAGATACCCAGGCCGATAATCGAAACAATGTTCAGCACGAAGATGCTCATCGATATGTGCAAGGCGATGCCATAAATGATCGCCAGGGCTATGGGCACGGCGACTATGGCCAGCAGTAAGGGCATAGCCGCGGCAACCAGCGTACCGAAGACGACTAACAGGACGAGCAGCGCAATGGGCAGCGCGGTAAATTCGGCGCGTTCAACGTCTGATGTGCTGAGGCTGGTAAATTCATTGTCCACGACAGGGTCGCCGGTCAGGTAGGCATGTGCAGCGCCGGCAGCGCTTCCCGCCGGCAGAAGCTTGCGAAAATCGCTTAACTGATCTCCACCTGGATAGATGCTCAAGTTGACCGTCACATATATCGTGCGTCCATCCAGACCAGCATTGCTCTGGCTCATCGCGGTAGTGTAACGATATCCGCGCGCGCGGCTCATGAAATTGTTCACTTCCTGCTGGTATGCCGGATCGCTTACGGGTGTGTGATCAGATCGAAATACAACCAGAAGCTGGGCTGCGGGATGAGGCAGCTTAGCGGCGATAATATTGTCCACTTGCGCCGACTCGCTGGCATTGTAGGAGTAGCCGCCGCCATTCAAGGCATCACCAATTTTTCTCGTGAATGGAATACAGCAAGCAAGCATGATCACCCAGAACGCTATGACGAACCAGCGAAAGCGATAGACGTGGCGGCCATACGCCAGTCCCAGGCGATAAAGCTTGTGAGTTTCAAGCGGACGTTCAGGTGTGGATGTTGGAGAGGTGAATTGCTCCTCTTTTTGCTCTTGTATCCGCATGTATCTAGTCTTCCTGCTTCAATCCATCCAGCATTAAACGTATCGCGGCTTCCCCCAGAGAAGCCCATTCTATCGCCTCAGGGTCGATTAACCAGCGCACGATCAAGCCCTCGAATACAGCGTCGAGGGCTGTAGCCGCCGCCAGCGGGTTGACGGGACGAAATTCTCCCCGTTCAATCCCTTGCTGGATCAATGCAACCAGCAAATCATGAAAGTTCTGAAAATACGCTTTGATAAACTGGCGCACCCCCTCCTGGTGTAAGGCAGCCGCGTAAAACTCAAATAAGATAGTTACCATGCCGGACATTTCTTGTAGACCTTGAATACGGTCTCGGATGAGCTGTTGCAAACGTTCACTTACCGTCCCATCTGCTGTGAGCAGTCCCTCGACCAGTTCAATGTCCGTCGCGAACAGCCTTTGCGAAATGGCGGTAATGATCTCTTCTTTGCTTTTGAAATACCAGTAGAGGGTGCCTTTGCTCAGCCCTGACTCCTGTACGATATCGTCCATACGAGCCTCGTGAAAACCCTGCCTGGCGAAAACCGCCATAGCCGCGTCCAATATCTGATGCTTGCGCGCTTCACTTACATCCTGTCGTGGCATACTTACACTTTTTACCTTTTAGGCCAGGTTCAAATGAACGTGACAGTTCCTCAGCAACAGAAAGGTCCAGCGCTGTCATACTGAGCCATTCACTTCGCTCAAGGGTAAACTCCGCGAAGGATCAGCGCAGCGAAGCATCTGTCTCGCCGGGCACAGAGATGCTTCGCTGCGCTCAGCATGACACTGGATGACCGTTCAAACTGTCAAGGACTCGTCTTCACCATTGAACCTTGCCTTAACATTACTAGACTGACCAGTCAGTCTAGTATAGAGATAGCATATTGTAGAGAGATAAGTCAAGGGTTTTCTTAGAGAAGTTGTCTTATGTAAGACGCATTGAAAATCTTCTCTACGTGCTAAGCCCAACAATATATTCTGGCCTTAAATGTGCATAGATGGGTTGGAATACGATAAATTTGCCATATTCTGAATGAAGCCTGAATTAAGGGAGAGTAAAGTGTGCAGGTGTATACTGGTATTGTGGTGGGTGATGGTCGTCAGGGTGCCAATTTGTTCTGATGAGTGGTGCTCCAGGATAGACCTGTAGAGTTATACTCCGGGCACGCTGTTGCAGCTTATGCTCCAGCGTGGACTGTTGCAGTGTTACTCCGGGTATATCGACTGTCGAGCGCGCTCAGGACAAACTTCGATCATCGCCGCCACGAAAAAGCCCGCCGCCAGATTCTTCCAGTCCTCCTCCCCTTTCGCGACAACGATAGATCTCCTGCCATGCTCGTCAGGTAAGCTTGATATATTCCTTTTGCTCATGCGCTGATTTAAGCCAATCAACAAGGAAGTGGACATCGTATATTCATAAGTGGACCGTCCCAGTTCACCTTTTATAGGTGGACTGGGACGGTAGCTTACTGGCAGCAGATTCTTAGCGCAGAATACTGGCATAAGTATGTATCATGGCCTGCCTTGTTGCTGTATGTGAATCCTGGTTACTGGATACACCGCACGTAGTGTTATCTTTCACGGTCACGTTCACGGCATACTGAATATCGATCTGGTACAGGTAAGGCTGAGTGGTAGTAGGAGTGTAACCGACACCGCACATTTTATTGTCAATGATGCGGTCGCCATTCCCTTGATCTGAAATGGCCGCCTGATACGCAAAAGTACCTGCTCCGGTAGTATTGGTCACCGCATCGTCACTACTGGTATTCCTGGCCATATAATTGTTGGTTGGATGTGTTGGCCACAGGCAGTTGCCGGGATTATTTGGATCAACATCCAGGTTGGACGACCAGACACCCACATCATTATTCGTCACGGTGTTACCGGTAATATTCGTTTTGACTTGAAGTGCTTCACTGTAGCACGATCCTCCGAACAAAAGGATGCCGCCAGAGGATGCACCACCCGGTCCAGTATAGGAGTTATTACTCACATTGTTATTCGTAATACTCCCTTTCGCACCCGCGCCAAGTTCAATACCGTTTTGGGCAATGAAATTAACCGGTCCCAGTCCGATCACAGTATTACCCGTGATCTGAGCGGAGTCCCCAAGTCCGGTGACAGCAATTCCACCCTTCTGGTAACGGGTCACCCGATTGTTGGTGATCGAACCGGTTGCTCCACTATTGTAAGCGAAGTAAATGCCGACTCCATGCTGGGTGCCATTGAACGGCATCTCGCCGATATCATGGATAAACGAATGCTTGATGGTTACTTTCCCACCATTGTTGACTACACCGAAGTAGTTGGCTCCATAGATTTCAGAGTTAGAGATGGTTCCCTTTGCGCCGGGACTGTAGTACACGCCGATATTGCAGGGGCTTGCATTAAGTACGGCAGTATAAGTGCCGGGCGGATCGATCACTGCCGCGGTCAGGTTAATAGCATCTCGAAAGAAACCAGTTGGCGTGCAGACAGTAGCAGCTCTAGCGCCAATGACAAGAACCATGCCAAAACAGGCAGCGCCCACTAACGCAGCGGCTGGGATTAAAGCCGCCAGAGCATAGAAGAGTTTCCTCATGAAATACCTCACTTCATAGCAATAAACTTACAAGCTGGAAAAGGTTCGCATTAAACGACATCAGAAAAATCGATTGTACCTCATCGATATTAATATAGCACCACTTATATAATGACGTCAATGAAAAAAAATCAATAAATCACCAAATGAAAACATTGTAATCAATAAATACATATTTGAAATATAATGAAATACAAAGGAATATAATAGATATAGAAGAAACAAAATGATACATTTTCTTACTCGCTGCTTTACATTGCTTTGTTTTGGATTTTAGCCTGGCAGACCGTTCCTGCTTTGGTGATGCCAGAGTAGTGACGCCAAGTGATGCTTCCAGTCATGCAGTAAAAAATGAATACCTGGGTATCTACAGGTAATCTGGCGACGCCTGCAAGTTTTGTTGACACAAGCCAATTGCCGGGAGGCGCATTCTATGATACTTTTGCAACCGCGGATGCAAAGTATGGCAGCGATGCGGTAACTGGTATCCAGGTGGTTGCGGACGGCGAATGGTTCTTTACTAGTGGGCAGCAGACTGTCCTGGTGGATAATGTCATGATCAATAATAAGACCTATGGCTTTGAGCATGCCAATGATTAATCGCGTTCAGTTCCACCAATAGGCGACCGCAAGGTAGCTCCGCGCCGCTGCCAGGGCGACCGCAAGGGTACGCCCCTACCCTGTACGAACGGATGCCCACCCTGACAGGGTAGGGGCGTGGGCTTGGCCCCATCCCCTGGGGTAGCGTGGGGTATGGTCATGCATCGCAATTGGAAATCCCCTTAAGTTGGTGGGCATGGGGCGAACCTGGACCTCAGCTTCTTTCTCTACTATGCCGGTTGCTTTCTTTACAAAGCGTCCACTTTCACTTCATTCTCAACATCTTCTTCGACTTCGATCTCAGGCCCGGCGGGTTCGCGGATATCGATGGCTAGCCTGCCCTCGTCGGCGCTGACATGCACGGTAGCTTGTTCCGGGATGTTGCCGAGCAGGATGCGCAGGCTCAGGGGGACGGTGAGCATTTTTTCGATGACGCGGCGCAGGGGGCGCGCGCCCTGGGTCTGGCTGAAGCCTTCTTTGCAGAGCAGGTTGATGGCGCTGTCGTCGGCATCCAGCGTCAGTCCCTGTTCCAGCAGACGCGCTGCCAGTTCGTTCATCTGCAGGCGAGTGATGGCGCGCGCCTGTTCCACGCCAAGGGGTTGGAAGATAACCACCTCGTCGATACGGTTAAGGAACTCAGGGCGGAAGGTCTGGCGCAGGCGTTCCATGAGACGGTCGCGTTGTGACTCCTCCATGGCCCCTTTGCCTGCGCGGAATCCGCTGGGCATGGAGCGGCCAAGCATGTCGGTGCCGACGTTGGATGTCATAATCCAGATGGCGTGCTGCGCGTCTACAGTGTGACCCTGGGCGTCGGTCAGACGGCCAGCGTCGAACACTTGCAGGAAGAGATCGAACACTTCTGGATGGGCTTTTTCCACTTCGTCGAGCAGCACGACGCAGTGCGGCCTGCGGCGTAATTTGCCCGTCAATTGGCCTTCCTGGTCGTGTCCAATGTAGCCAGGAGGCGCACCGATCATGCGCGAAACGGCGTGCTTCTCCATGTATTCAGACATGTCAACGCGTATCAGATGCTCATCGGAGCCGAAGACTTCAGCCGCTAGCGCGCGTGCAAGCTCGGTTTTGCCAACACCCGTCGGGCCTAAGAAGATGAATACGCCGGAGGGGCGATTGTGCTGCTTGAGGCCGGCGCGCGCAACCTGGATGGCCTGAGTGACACGCGCGATAGCTTCGTCCTGGCCGATGACGCGCCGCTTGAGCAGGGCCTCCAGGTTGAGCAGGCGATCGCGCTCTTCGCGGCCAGGCGCGCGCACGGGTATGCCGGTGCGATGTGAGATGACTTCCGCAATCATCGACGGGGTGATCACCGTTTGCTCGGCGAAGGCATCATCCAGGTCGTCCAGGTCATTGAGGTTATCCTGATCATGCGCATTATCATCTTCGGCCAGGTACACACGCGCCTGCGAGCAAGCCTCGTCCAGCACGCTGCATGCTTTGTCCGGCAGGCGTAAATTGGGAAGATATTGGGCGGAAAGATGCACTGCCGCGAAGAGGGTTTCTTTGGTAATGCTGACATGGTGATGCTGTTCGTACAGGTCGCGCATGCCCGTCAATATAGCCAGGGCCTCATCGACCGAGGGTTCCTCGATCATGATAGGGCGCAGGCGGCGTTCCATGGCGGCGTCTTTCTCGATGGTGCGATATTCCTGCGGGGTCGTCGCTCCTATACAGCGCAGTCGTCCGCCGGCAAGCGCGGGTTTGAGAATGCCCGCCGCGTCAATGCTGCCATCGGTGGCGCGGCCTGTGCCGATCAAAAGGTGCATTTCGTCGATAAACAGGATGATATCGCCGCTGCCCTCCGCCTCTTCCAGCACCTTCAGCAGCCGCTCTTCAAATTCGCCCCGGTACTTAGTGCCCGCGACGAGCGAACTGGCAGAGAGTTCAATCAGGCGTTTGCCGCGCAATTCGGGTGGCACTTTGCCATCGACGATGCGCTGGGCCAGCCCCATGACGATGGTTGTTTTCCCCACGCCCGAATCACCGATCAAAATGGGGTTGTTACGATCTTTGAGCATCAGCGTCTGGATAAGCAGGCGCATCTCTTTTTCGCGCCCGATGAGCGGCTGTAATTCCTTCATGCTGGCCTGCTTCGTCAGGTCGCGCCCCAGGCGTTCCAGCGTCGAGTTGCCACTTTTGATGCTGCCTTCGGGGCTGATACCGACCGGTAACTCTATAGGGGCGGCGGCCGGGTTTGCGCTCACCGAGGGGACGAGTTCGAGCAGCGCGCGCGCATTGCTCGACAGGATCATTTCGATCAATTGTGATGGATTGATGCCCATTTTGGTGAGCAGTTCGTAGGTGACGCCGTCTTTTTCGCTTAACACGGCCTGGGCGATGGCGCGTTCATCGATGGAGGTGGAACCTGCATTCAGCGCGTTTCTTTCGGCGGTTTGCAAAATCTCTTTGCAGCGGCGCGTTGGCAATATGGGCGTCTCGCTGGTAGCTTTGCCATTGCCCAGCGCCAGGCGAATCACGTCGCGCACTTGCTTGGGAGAGAAGTTGAGGCCGCGCAGCGCATCCTGCGTACAGCCGCCGTCAAGTTTGGTCAGGGCAATAAAGAGGTGAGGCGTTCCGAGATAGTCCTTATGCATGCGCCGCGCTTCCATCAGCGCCAGGCTCAGTACTTCCTGCAAGAAACGGCGGTCGAGCGCATTGGATGAGCCAAACACGGGCTGCATCATGGTATCGTCCAGCGCGTCGAGCGGCAATTCGAGGTTGCGGTCGCGTCCGCCGGGAGGATTGGCCACCAGCACAATGGTTGGATCACCATACAGCATATAGCTTAACCAGGACAGATCATCCGGGTGTCGCTGGGCCATGTTTGAGCGCGCGCGGCGCAGTGCCTCACCAAGCGAGGCGCCATCTGCCACTTCCTGGTAAAAGAGCACGGTAAACTCGCGCGCTCGCTGCGCGTTCACAGCCCAGCGCATAGCGAGAACAGCGCTCGCTCCCGACGCCATCAGGTTAGAGATAGCAAGCGCTTCGATATCATATGGAGGCAATGTACCAACATGCGCTCCGTCATAGTAACTCAAGATGACCAGGGGATGCCTGGACAGCGATTGCAATAACTGTTGCGCGGCGCTGTTGTCCAGGCGCGAGTTGCCTGCCAGCGCGAGGGCTGGTTCGCCCGTAGAAGCTGCGGCGGGTACCGGTCCGGCATAGTGTATGACTTGCGGCATGTCGGCGCTGAGGTGCATGCGCATCTCCAACTGGTTAGCCTGCTGGCGATAGAGGATGATACGCGCAATCGACTCTGGCAAGGTGGTGCATAGGGTAGCAACTTCTTCTTCCGCAGCCGGGCATTCGCCGGTTGGATTGACGAGAAACAGAGCGGTCAGACCCTGCGCTTCGCGCCGACCGGGCTTGCGACTTTTATGCATGGCGGTATCTGGCGTTAACCGCTCGGTCTGGAGAGCGCGCTGGGATTGATTGCGCGGCATGTTGGACTGCCGTCCGATGCTCATATGCTGGCAAATAAAGTGACCGGGCGCCGGTTTGCTATCGTAAAGCAGTTCCCAGGGAATATCTGGTGTGTTGGTGTTCAAAAGCAGCGGAGCGTCGAGATGACGCAGGCTCTCTTGTATCCCGGCTGGAAGCAGTGTATCAAAGAGGAAGCGTCCCAGGTTGATGTAGGTATCATGGCTGCCGCTGCGCCGCGCCAGGCCCTTCACTTCGCCCGACTGTATATATTGAGAGGCCGCTTGTAAAGTGCGGCGCAAGCGTTCTTGCTGTTCGGGGGTGAGTTCTGTACTGGTTTCCAGAGGGCCGGATGCCAGGCCATTAGGAAGCTCAAGACGAAACCGAAAGACGCTATCGTTGCGAAGAATATGCAAAGTGGAAAGCTGTTCCATAGTCTTAGTATTTCCTCAATTGTACTCAACCACGATCTTCGATCACCACAAACATAGGCTCTCTCTACACTCAATTATGACGGTAAAAAGAGGTTTCGGCAAAAGCAGTATACGTGTCAACTCATATTAGTGTCAATAGTTGTGTACATTATACCTTATCTGCCGTACAAGCATGCGATGCGCGCAGCGTGCTCTGCGATGTTGTCGCGTAGTTCCTGCGGCTCTATGACCTCAACAATTGGGCCGAGGTCGAGCAGGTGTGAGCGCGCCTGTACAGGTGACTCAAAATAGAGCAGCAAGGTAATGCGTCCCTGTTCGTCCGGTGGGTCGGATTGCTGCGCCTGCGATTGTACCCATTCGCCAAAGACCGATGAGACTTCTGCTATGTGTTCAGGAGTGATGCGCAGCCTGACCGGGAAACCGTAGCGACTCTTCTCAAAGGAGGCGAGCCAACTGGTCCAGAACGCGAAAAGGTCGAAATCGACGGGCCGCTCGAAGTGCTCACCGGTTAGCTCAACGGCTTGAATGCGCGAAACGCGGTAGACGCGCATCTCGCCTCCTGACTCGACGGTCGTGCCTACCAGGTACCAGATGCTGGCTTTTGCTACCAGCCCATAGGGGTCGACAAGGCGCTGGTTAATAGTATTATCTCTGCCGCGCAGGTAAGTCAGGCGAAGACGGCGATCATTCCAGGTAGCCTCTTGAAGCAGTGGTAATAGCGGCACGGGTTCCTCCTGTTGAAACCAGCCGGCTGCGTCAAGGTGGATACGCTGGCGGGCCAGTTCAGCATGGCGGCGATAGACCGAGGGGAGTGCGGCCAACAATTTGAGCAGCGCATCTTCGCGCGCCTTGCCCAGCCCCAGGTCTTTGAGCGGACCAGCCGCGCCGGACATGAAGAGGGTGTTTATCTCGGCTTCGGTCAGCCTGTTCAGGTTGGTACGATAGTCTTCCAACAGCGACCAGCCGCCGCCAGGGCCGCGTTCCGCATATACCGGCACTCCGGCCATACTCAACGCCACCAGGTCGCGATAGATGGTGCGCTCCGAAACTTCCAATCGTTTTGCCAGCGATTGCGCCGTGACACGTTCCCTGGTTTGTAGAAGTAAGAGCAATACCAGCAACCGATCTGCCCGCATATATATCCCTTCGTATCTAGCAAAATAACGCTACTGAAAGGATACCATAGAATCATGACAACAGATGTCAGGATTTTGTAGAAGCGAGGGAGAGCTTTAGACATCATCCAGGGCGGGGACAAGCCCACGCCCCTACCCTGTACGGTGGCGCAAAGTGAAATGTTTGTGCAAATGTTTTGCAGGTAACTGCACCGGGCAAGCGCATTGGAAAAATGTATGCTTCTCTCATCTATATAATTGAAAGGAAGTGTCTTAATGGTTCGGTTGAGAATGCAGAGGCACCTTCACGAAAGGATATTACTCAGATGATGGTCCCGCCTCCCAATCCATACTATGAAGAAATAAGAATGAAAGAACGCATAGCCAATAGAGACCAGACCATTCCAAAGTTCTCCAGGAGAGCGGCGCTCGTGGGACTTGCTATTGTTCTCATCGTTACTATAGGAGGTATCATCCTTCTCTATACCCTCCATTAGAGATTCTCTCCCCTTTCCAATAGACCCATTTGTGTCCGCTAATCTCGTCCACAATACCCCATCTTTGCGTAATGGTTTGTAGAGACGCAATTTATCACGGTTACAATAGTAATGATAGGATATGCAATAATGGCAGCAAAAGGAGTATTGAAGAGAGGTAATGGCAGCGCAGTTCAACTTTACGCCGATGGAAGAGGCCGACGCGCGCGCCATCATCGCATGGCGTTATGTTGGTGAGTATGCTATCTATAACTGGGAAGGTGAAGATGATGCGGCGGAGTTGCTGGACCGGCGCAGCCCTCACTACGCGGTCAAAGATGAGCAAGGCAAATTGATCGGCTTCTTTGCTTATGGATCCTCGGCGCAAGTATGGGATAGCGGCGAACCCCATTTGTATAGTGAGAACAATACGATTAGCATAGGTATGGGTATGCGGCCAGATGTGACGGGAAAAGGTCTGGGATTGGCGTTTGTACAAGCAGGACTGGACTTTGCCAGGAAACAATTCAAGCCCGACTTTTTCCGACTGTACGTGCTGACTTTCAATGAACGCGCCATCAGGGTATATGAACGAGCGGGCTTTGAGCGTATAGGGATATATACGCGGCGGAGCGCAGTGTATGGTGATCGCGATTTCCTGGAGATGAGACGCAGAGCCTGACGCTCAGATATCACACCAGATTGTAAAAAGAATCAGGAGGTACCACACTATGGCTGAGGCAATGGAAGAGTTATTGACCGTGCAGGAAGTCGCGGCGCGTTTGCGAGTCAACGAGGCTACCGTGAGACGCTGGATCAAGAACGGCGCGCTGGAGGCTATCAAACTTCCACACCGGGGCAAGCGTGAGATTTATCGTGTCAGGCGATCAACTCTCAATGCGGTGCTCAAGTACCTTGATGTATCAAAAGCGTAAGTAGCCTTTTTCATAATGCAGGCGCACCAGCGCTTTGCTGGTCTGGTTGTAAAGCATTATCGTTCGGGCGGTAGTTCTGACCATATATTTGGGGTGATGTTTGGCTGATAGGCTGAGAAGCGGTCAAGCAGGATGGCTGGGGACTCTTCGCGCATGATAATGCTGGTGTGCAAAGGCGGAATGAAGCCCTCCGCCGAGGCATGGGTGATGAGCGCCAGCAGCGGCGTGAAATAGCCCGCCACGTCGAGCACGCCAACCGGTTTGCTATGCAGGCCAAGCTGCGCCCAGGTGAGAATCTCGAAGAGTTCGTCGAAGGTACCGAAGCCACCTGGGAGGGCGATAAAGCCGTCGGCGAGGTCGGCCATCAACGCTTTGCGTTCGTGCATACTATTCACTTCATGCAGTTGAGTTAATCCTCTATGCCCAATCTCGCGGCGGAAGAGGCCACGGGGGATGACGCCCATTACTTCGCCGCCGCCTGCCAGCATTGTGTCCGCCAGCACGCCCATCAAGCCTACGCTTGCGCCGCCATATACCAGCCCCAGCCCGCGCGCAAGCATCTCCTGCCCAAGCGCCTGCGCCGCCTGCTTATATTCTGGCCGCTTGCCGAGATTTGAACCTGTGAAAAC
>Ga0070733_10001197_pt1 | contig 19544 bp, 13 predicted proteins | sample Coa_R1_9_FD_66450 | JGI IMG/M metagenome (GOLD analysis project Ga0070733, IMG submission 66450) | Surface soil microbial communities from Centralia Pennsylvania, which are recovering from an underground coalmine fire - Coalmine... | ecosystem: Environmental > Terrestrial > Soil > Unclassified ... | reverse complement strand
GTGGCCTGGGTCACCGCGACCTGGAGCCCCCGCCCGGCCTGGCCCGGGTAGTGCCCGGCGACCAGGCGGGAGTTGCGGGTCAGTGAGTCGCGGAAGGTCAGCTCAATCTGGGGCACCGCACCCGGCTGCGATATCGCGCTCGCCGGCGGGTTGAGCAGCGGGTTGTACGCCGTGGTGAGGGCGGTCCAGTCCGCCGCGGCGGGGGCCATCGGCAGATGGGCGGCGGCGAGCTGCTGAGCGATCTGGCCGGTTGCCGTGGTCACCTGGCCGAGCGCGAGCGGGCCGCCGTTCGCGTTCTCCACCGTCTGCCAGTCCGCGGTCGCCTGCACCGACCGCTGCGCCGCCGTGGCGGTGGCGAACATCCGCTGCAGGGCGCGGGTGCGAACGCCCAGGCTCTGCCGGGGCCCGGCCACCGCGGCGAACATGGTCACCCCGGCCAGCAGGCCGAGCGTGACGGCGGCCGGAATCCCGGTGCCGGCCGCGGCGCTCAGCCAGGACGCCAGCCTGCGCCTCATGCTTCCTCCACCGCCCGCAGCCTGGCCGCCGGATCCGGCCTGCGGGCCGCCGAGACGGCCGCGACCATCGCTGGAACGGCGGCCACGACGGCCGCGATGACCGCCGCCCTGGCCCAGCCGAACTCGACGATCACCGGCGGGAACGGCCTCGTGGCGCTGGTGGTCAGCGTGACGGCGGGGATGAGCAGCCGCGCGACCAGGCCGCCGAGCAGCAGCCCGACGGCGGCTGCGGGAACGCTGAGCATGAGCTCCCTGGCGCAGTTCAGCCGGGCCTGCTGCGCCGCCGACATGCCGAGCGCGGAAAGCAGCGCGGCCCGGGCGCTGCCGGCCGCGGCATCGGCGATCACGCTGACCGCGAACCCGGCCGCCGCGAGCAGTGCGGCCGCGAACGCGAGCGCGAGCAGGGCCTGCTGCGGCACGACCGACAGCGGGTCGGCCAGCAGAGCGGCGGCCAGCCGGGCGCGGCTCGTGACCGTTGCCCCGGCAGGCAGCCCGGGTGACACGCCCGGTGCCGGCGTCGCCAGCCACCACTGCGGCACGCCGAGCGGCGGCGCCGCCTGGGCGGCCAGGATGCCCTGCACCGTGGCCTGGTCGGCGATCAGCGCGCCGCCGGGTCCCGCCGTGGGGAAGCCGGCCACGGACGCGACGATCCGCATCGGGATCGTGACACCGTTCACCGGGATCCGCACGACCCCGCCCACGGTGGCCTGGCTGACGTCCAGGTAGCTCTGGGTCGCGATGGCCGGGATCACCGGGGTCGTGCGGCCGGCCGCGGTGAGCAGCACGGTCGCCTGGACCGGCTCGGGCACCTTGGCGCCGGGCAGGGTGACCTCGCCGTAGCCGGGGCCGAACGTCAGCCGCTGCGCGCCGGCCGGCCCGGCGGCCCAGGCGCCGCTGGACGGCGATGCGCCGGACGGGTAGAGATTGGGCGGCAGAACGGCCGAGACCGCTGTTCGCCAGCCGCGCAGCGCGGTGCCGGTGGCGAACGGGGCGGCGAACCCGCCCGCCCGGGCCGGCGAGCCGGCGGCGCTGGTCACCGTGAACGTGGCGTCGCCGTGCGGGTTGGTCAGCGGGACCTGGTAGCCCACCGAGATCGCCAGCAGCCGCAGCGGGTAGCTGGCCTGCCCGCCGGGCGCGAGGGTGGCGACCAGGTCGTGACCGTGGCCGTCGGCGGCGAGGGTGCCCGCCGGGACCTGGTAGACCACACCCGAGCCGTCCTGGATGGACAGGCTGACCGTGGCCGGCGCGATGTGGGAGCTGGCCGGCCCGAGGCTGGCCGAGATCCGCAGCCGGGCCGGGCTGCCGGGCAGGGCGATCCCCGGTTGCGCGGCCGGGCTGAGCTGGCGCCAGAGGGTGGCCGGCGGCAGCTTGGACAGGTCCGGCCGGAGCAGCACGGTGGCGGCGGCCCGCCGGGAGTCCAGGACGATCAGCGACGAGCCGGTGGCCGGCAGCGCCGCGACGCTGACCGGCTCGGCGCTGGTGACGCCGCTGGTGTGGGCGATGGCGCCGGCCCGGCTCAGCGGCAGCGGTGATGGCAGGTTCACCCGCACGTCGGCGCCGGTGGCGAAGGCTGCCTGGTCGCTCGCCGAGCGCTGCCAGCTCTCGTGCTGGGCCAGCGCGAGCGTGCCGGTCGCCACGCCGAGCACGACGAGCAGCGCCACGCTGGTCTTGCGCACCGGGTTGCGGCTGATCTCCCAGACCGCGAGCGTGCCGAACAGCCGCCGCCCGTTCCCGGCCATCCGGTCACCGGCCTTGGCCAGCGGCGGCAGCAGGCGCAGCAGGACCACGGTGCCCGCGGCGACCGCGAGCGCCGGCGCCACGGCGAGCACCGGGTCGACGCCCAGTCCGCCCGAGCTCGCCAGCACCGAATAGCGGCGGAGCTGCCAGCCGGTGAGCACGGCGAGCACCACGAGCGCGCAGTCGCCGCCGGCCCGGGCCAGCGCGGCGACCACGGCGGGCCTGCCGCGGCGCGCCCTGGCCACCTCCGGGGAGAGCGGGCGCAGCGCCGGGCCGAGGGTGATGGCCACGCAGACCAGCGCGGTCGCCGTCGCGGCCCACCAGGCGGCCGCGGTGTCCGGGTTTATCCGGAGTCCATCGGCGCGCAGCGGGCCGGTGCTGGCCAGCAGCGCGGCGAGCCTGCCGCCGAGCAGCGCGCCGGCCACCACGGCGACGGCGGCCAGCAGGAGGGATTCGGCGGCGTTCAGCGCGACGAGCTGGCCGCGCGAGCCGCCGCGGGCGCTGAGCAGGGCCGACTCCGGCTCGCGCCGGGCGGCAAGGACCCGCGAGGCCAGCGTGAGCGCACCCGCGACCAGGACCAGCAGCAGCAACCCGCCGATGACCAGCAGCGACCTGGCCACGACCACGTTGGCGCCGAGGCCGTCGAGCAGGCCGGGCAGGCCGGTCGTGACCTGCAGCCCGCCGAACCGGCCGGACTGGGTCAGGTTCGCCGCCATCGCCCTGATCCGGCCGGCCAGCTCGGTGAAGCCGCCGCCGATCCGTCCCAGGGCCGGCCCGGCGACCCAGGACGCGCCGCCGGTGGTGAGCTGCCGGCCGGTGAAGGCCTGCGGCGCCACGATGAGCGGGCCGTAGGTGGCGAACCCGCCCCCGGCACTGACGCCGGACGGGCCGATGAGGTTCAGGCCCCGGTAGCTGGACGCGCCCCTGCGCGGGCGGAAGATGCCGGTCACCCGGATCCGTGCCGTTGCTCCCGTACTGCGGTCGCGCAGCTCGAGCAGGCGTCCGGCCTGCAGGTGCAGCAGCGCGGCGGCGGTGGCTGGGAGCGCGCCCTGCAGCGGCGTCCTGGTCGCGGCCGGGGTGGTCGGCCAGGTTCCGCTGACCAGGGTGGTCATCTGCCTGATCCGGTCCGGGGCGGCGGCCTGGGTGAGCGCGATCTGGCTGGCGATCCTGGGTGCCAGGCCGGCCGGCAGGGCGAGGGAGTCCGACCACAGCGAGCCGTCCAGCGTGACCGGGACGGTGCCGAACGCGGCCCGCAGCGCGGCCCGGATGGCGGTCGTGTCGGAACGGGCCTGGGCCAGCGTGACCGCGCCGTTGATGGAGATGGACGTCGCCGGGGCGGTCTCGATCTGGCGCCGGGCGGCCTGGGTGAGCGCCTGCCCGGCGAACGAGGCGAGCGCTGCGGCCAGCGCGGCGGCGACCGCCGTGTTGAGCAGGACCGCACCCAGAACGAGCCAGGAGGCGCCCATCCGGCGCACGACGACTGGTACTCCCCTGCCTCGCATCGCTCCCCACGATGGTGTTGATGAGCGGTTCCCGCAACAGACATCCTGGCAATCGTTGCCCGACCGTAATGTGCGTTAACGCCCGAATGCATTTCCTGGTAGTCACACTGAAACAACCTGAGTAGTCACATTGAAACGACTCGAATTGACATCGTCAAATGACCTTGCTACCACCGGTAGGGCTGGTGCTGATCAACAGGCAAGTTCTAGGTTTGCAGCAGGCGGAACTTCTCTGCGAGGAGGCTGTGCATGACCCGCATAACCGTCAAGGTTGACGGCGTCAGCTATACCGACGACGTCGAGCCTCGATTGCTTCTTGTCCATTACCTGCGCGATGTCGTGGGAAAGACCGGCACCCCCATCGGCTGTGACACCACCAACTGCGGCGCCTGCACGGTGCATATGGACGGAAAGTCGGTTAAGAGCTGCTCGGTACTCGCCGTCCAGGCCGACGGCTGCGAGATCACCACGATCGAGGGAATCTCCAATGGCGAGTGGCACCCGTTGCAGAGCGCCTTCCGTGCGGAGCACGCACTGCAGTGTGGATACTGCACGCCCGGGATGATCATGGCAGCCGCCGACCTGCTGCGGGAAAACCCGGACCCGACCGACCACGAGATCCGGGCGGGACTGGAAGGCAACCTGTGCCGCTGCACGGGTTACCAGAACATCGTCCGCGCGGTGCGGCGCGCCGCCCAGGAGACCAGGACGGGGGCGACGTCATGACCACGGACACACAGGCACCGGCCGCCGCCGAGATCGGCAAGGCCCGGGTCCGCAAGGAGGATGCCCGGCTGGTCACCGGCCAGACCAACTGGACCGACAACCTGACCCAGCCCGGCATGTTGCACATGGCGTTCGCCCGCAGCCCGCACGCGCACGCCCGGATCACCCGGGTGGATCTGTCCGCGGCCCGGTCGATGCCGGGCGTGATAGCCGTGTACTGCGGCGCCGACTTCGCCGCCGAGCAGGGCAGCCTGCCCTGCGCCTGGCCGGTCACCCCGGACATCGTGATCCCCGACCACCCGCCGATGGCGGCCGAAGAGGTCCGCTACGTCGGCGAGGCGGTGGCCTGCGTGGTCGCCAGGAACCGGTACGAGGCCGCGGACGCGGCGGCGGCCATCGACGTGGACTACGAGCCGCTGCCCGCGGTGCTCGACATCCGCACCGCCCTGGACGAGAGCTCACCCAAGGTGCACGCGGCCGGCAACAAGAGCTACGAATGGTCGCTGGCCACCGGCGACGTGGACGCGGCCTTCGCCGGCGCCCCGGTGGTGATCGAGCGCAACTACCGGCAGCAGCGGCTGATCCCGGCCGCGATGGAGCCGCGCGCCGTGCTGTGCGCGCCGTCCGGCGATGAGTTCACGATCTGGTCGGCCACCCAGATCCCGCACGTGCTGCGCACCATGCTGGCCCTGGTGACCGGGATCCCCGAGCACAAGCTGCGGGTGATCGCGCCGGACGTGGGCGGCGGCTTCGGCTCCAAGCTGCAGGTCACCGCCGAGGAGGTGCTGACCCTGCTGGCCGCCCGCAAGCTGGGCAAGCCGGTCAAGTGGACCGAGTCGCGCAGCGAGGGCAACCTGACCATCCACCACGGCCGCGACCAGTGGCAGCGGATCCGGATCGCCGCGGAGCGCGACGGCAAGCTGCGCGGCCTGACCGTCGACCTGCTCGCCGACATGGGCGCCTACCTGATGCTGGTCACCCCCGGCGTGCCGTTGCTCGGCGCGTTCATGTTCCCGGCCATCTACAAGATGGACGGCTACTCGTTCCGCTGCACCGGCGTGTTCACCACCAAGATGCCCACCGACGCCTACCGCGGCGCCGGCCGGCCCGAGGCGACGTTCGGCATCGAACGGATCATGGACGAGCTCGCGGCCGAGCTGGGCATGGACCCGCTGGAGCTGCGCAGGCGCAACTGGATCAAGCACGAGGAGTTCCCGTTCGAGACCATCGCCGGGCTGACCTACGACTCGGGGAACTACGAGGCGGCCACCGCCCGGGCACTGGAGCTGTTCGGCTACGACGAGCTGCGCAAGGAGCAGGAGCGGCGCCGCGCCGGGAATGACCCGGTGCAGCTCGGCATCGGCGTCTCCACCTACACCGAGGCCTGCGGCCTGGCCCCGTCCCGGCTGCTCGGCCAGCTCAGCTATGCCGCCGGCGGCTGGGAGCACGCCAGCGTGCGGATGCTGGCCACCGGCAAGGTCGAGGTGGTCACCGGCGCGAGCGCGCACGGCCAGGGCCACGAGACCGCCTGGAGCCAGATCGTGGCCGACGCGCTCGGCGTGCCGTTCGAGGACGTCCGGGTGCTGCACGGCGACACCCTGGTGGCACCCAAGGGCATGGACACCTACGGATCCCGCTCGCTCGCGGTGGGCGGCGTGGCGGTGCGCGGCGCCTGCGACAAGGTGGTCGAGAAGGCCCGGATGGTCGCCTCCGCGCTGCTGGAGGCACCGCCCGAGGAGATCGAGTTCTCCGGCGGGACGTTCCAGGCCCGCGGCGGCGGCGGTCCGGCCAAGACCATCCAGGAGATAGCGTTCGAGGCGTTCTCCGCGCACAACCTGCCCGACGGCTTCGAGCCCTCGCTGGACGCCGACGCGACCTTCGACCCGGCGAACTTCAGTTTCCCGCATGGTACGCACCTGTGCGCGACCGAGGTGGACACCGAGACCGGCCACGTCCATATCCGCTCCTACGTGGCGGTGGACGACGCCGGGGTCGTGGTGAACCCGCTGATCCTGGAGGGCCAGGTGCACGGCGGCATCGCCCAGGGCATCGGCCAGGCCCTGTTCGAGGAGGCCGTCTACGACGACGACGGCAACCTGCTGACCACCACCCTGGCCGACTACCTGCTGCCGTCCGCCACCGACCTGCCGGACTTCGTCACCGACTACACCCAGACCCCGGCCACCACGAACCCGCTGGGCGTCAAGGGCATCGGCGAGGCCGGGACGATCGCGTCCACACCGGCGGTGGTCAACAGCATCGTCGACGCGCTGCGCCCGATGGGCGTGCGCGACATCACCATGCCCTGCACACCGCAGCGGGTGTGGCGGGCCATCCAGGCTGCTTCCGGCTCTGCTTCAAACACCGATGGAGACGCGCGATGATTCCCGCCAAGTTCGACTACACCAGGCCAGGCTCGCTGGACGAGGCCGTTGCGGCGCTCGCGGACGGCGGCGACGACGCCAAGGTGATCGCCGGCGGGCAGAGCCTGCTGCCGCTGCTGCGGCTGCGGCTGGCCTACCCGAGCCTGCTGGTCGACGTGGGCGGCCTGGACGAGCTGCGCGGCGTGCGTGACGACGGCGGGTCGCTGTGGATCGGCGCGCTCACCACGCACTACCAGCTCATCCACGACCGGCTCATCGGCGAGCACTGCGGGCTGCTGGCGCAGACGGCCGGCACGGTGGCCGACCCCGCGGTCCGGCACCGCGGCACCATCGGCGGCTCGCTCTCGCACGCCGACCCGGCCGGCGACCTGCCCGCCGTGGTCGTCGCCCTGGACGCGACGCTGACCGCGCGCGGCCCGGCCGGCGACCGGGACATCCCGGCGGCGGACTTCTTCGTCGACTACCTGACCTCGGCTCTGGGCGGCGGCGAGATCCTGACCGGGATCAGGGTGCCGAAGCTGGGCCAGGGCTGGGGATACCGCTATGAGAAGTTCCAGGCGACGGCGCAGTCCTGGGCGATCGTCGGGGTGGCCGCGCTGGCCCGCCGGTCCGACGGTCACGTCGCGGAGGCCAGGGTCGGGCTGACCAACATGGGCTCGGTCCCGGTGCGGGCGCGGGCAGTGGAAGAGGCCGTGGCGGGCGCGGAGGCGTCGCGCGAGGCGCTGCGCTCGGCCGCGGCGCTCGCGGCCGAGGGCACCACCCCGCCGTCCGACCTGCACGCCAGGCCCGACTACCGGGAGCACCTGGCCAGGGTGCTGACCGGACGGGCGCTGGCGCACGCCGCCGGCGCCTGACTGCTGACCTTGCGGTCTCTTGCACGGCCGGTCAACGAGAGGCGGATAATCGGCGGATAGAACGCCCCGCATGACGCATTGGAAGAGAGTTCGCAGCGATGGCCATTGAGCTAGAGCACTCCTTCGCCGTTCCTGTTCCGCCCGACCAGGCCTGGGACGTGCTACTCGATGTCGCGAGGGTGGCGCCCTGCATGCCGGGCGCCACCGTCGAGGAGGTGGCGGGCGACGTGGTGACCGGCAAGATCAAGGTCAAGGTCGGCCCCATAGCGCTCACCTATGCCGGCAAGGCAACCTTCACCGAGCAGGATCCGGTCACGCACACCGTGAAGGTCGAGGCGGCCGGCAAGGAGACCCGGGGCGCCGGCACGGCCTCGGCGACCGTGCATGCCACGCTCGAAGACGACGACGGGAACACCCGGGTCCGGGTGCACACCTCGCTGAACGTCACCGGGCGGCCGGCCCAGTTCGGCCGCGGCGTGATGGCCGAGGTCGGCGGCAAGCTGATCGAAAAGTTCTCGGCCAACCTGGCCGAGCAGCTCGCCTCCGACAGCGGGCCACCGGAACCGGAAGCCGCCGAGACGGTCGACGGCCGGCTGTCCATTCCCATCCAGGAGCTCAACCTCCCGTCCCGCTCGTCCAGCATCCTCAAGGACGAGGGCATCGACACGGTGGGCGCGCTGGTCTCCCGCACGCAGAGCGACCTGCTCGCGATCAAGAACATAGGCGAGAAGTCGGTCGAGGAAATCCAGGAGAAGCTGCGGGACCTCGGCCTCGCGCTGGCCGGCACCGCCGCGGCGGCGGCGCACGGCGCGCCGGACACCGCGCTCAACGGTGACGACCTGCAAGCCACCGGCCAGGGAGTGGACGGCGGCCCCCGGCCCGCCGCCGGCCTGCCGCGCGAGGATACCGACGAGGAAGACGTGCTCAACCTCCTGGACGTGGCGGCCGGCCCGATCCTCAAGCGCGCCATTCCTGCGGCCGGCGTGGCGGTCGCCCTGGTCTGGCTGGGTTTCCGGCTGCGCCGGCGCGGGCGGCGGCAGGCCGCCTCCTGAACGCGATTCAGACCGGGGTCAGATGCCGGAAGGGCGCTGCATACACGGGCCCGGAATTCGGTCCGCATCCCACCGGGCCCGGTGCCCCCGTCAAAAATCCCATAACTCAGCCGGCTGCGGAATCGTGGTCAGCGGCGCGTAGAGGACCGCAGCCCCCGCCTTGCCCTTGAGCAGGACATCTGGCCGGGGAATCAGCGTGACCTGGTTACTGAGCAGGTCGGCGGTGTGCTGAGCCAGCAGAATGGTGTCGCCGGTCTGCCGGGTCGCGGCCTCGACCCTTGCCGCCACGTTGACGGCGTCCCCGATGACGGTGAACTCCAGCCGCCCCGCGCCGCCCACATTCCCCGCCACCACGGGCCCCGAGTTCAGCCCGATCCCCACCCGGAGCTGGCCGCTGCGCACCGATTGCTCGATCTCCAGCGCGGCAGCCAGGGCCGCGTCCGCGTGACCGGGCTGGCGCCTGGGCGCGCCGAACACCGCCAGCAGGCCGTCCCCGACGAACTTGTCCACGTGGCCGCCGTGGCTGTGAATGACCGGCACGACCTGCTCGAACAACTGGTTGATGGTGGCGACGACCACGGGCGCGGGAGCGCGTTCGGCGAACCCGGTGAAGTCACGGATGTCCACGAACATGATCGTGACTTCGACTTCCTCGCCGGCCAGGCTGGTGCCCTCGGCAAGGATGTGCTCGGCCACCACAGCGTCCACATAGGTACCCAGAGCCTCGCGGATCCGTTCCCGCTCGGCCAGGCCTTGCATCATCTGGTTGAACCCGGCCTGCAACTGCCCGACCTGGGTGCCGTCATAGACCGGTACCTGAACGCTGAGCCGCCCGGCCGCGACCTGGGCCAGCGCACGCCGCACGGAGTTGACCGGATCGCCGGTCGCCTTGGCCGCGAGCGTCACCACGACCAGCCCAACCACCAGGCCCGCCCCACCCATGGTGACCATGGTGAGGGCGAGCCTGGATGGGGTGGCCTTGAGGCTGCCGGCCAGTTCAAGGATGCCGATGGTGACCAGGCTGGCGACCGGGAGGCCGGTGCTCATGCCCCAGGCGAGCACGGCGCGGACGGCAACGCCGGGGACGGCCAGGCGATCCGGGGCTCCCTGGGCCAGTGCCCTGGCGGCGGCGGCCCGGAACAGCCGCTCGGCGATCAGGTAGGTGTAGGACCCGGTGATCAGCCCGGTCAGGGCCACCGTGATCCCCACCTCGAACCCGGCCGGCCAGGACCGCCAGCCGTTGATGAAGCCGAACAGGGTCGCCGCGCCGAGCCACGGGATCACCTGAATGACGAACAGCCGCAGCGGAGCCCGCAGCACAAGCAACTGTTCGGCCGGCGTGGCCGGCCGCTCCGCCTGCAGCCAGTCCCGCAGCCGCAGCAGCGGCCGGGTCCCGGCCAGGATGCCGGCCGGCACGGTCACCGCGACGTAGCCGGCCGCCACCAGCGTATTGATCAGGCGCACATGGGCGACGCTGACCCCATGCGGCAGCGGCACCACGAGAAACGTGATCAAGATAACGGCGGCCACCCCGGCCAGATTGGTCGCCACGATGACGGCCGTCACCACCAGCCGCCCGGCCCGCCACATCGAGCGCCCCGGCTGCTCGTTGTCCTCGGGCCGGACGAGCCCCACGCACCACCCGCGCAAGTCCCGAGCCAGGCCCATGGCACGAACCCTATCTGGCCCGATCTTCGCCAGGATTTACGGTCGACGTGTGACACCTTCTGTGACTGACCGCGCGTGGGCGGCGGAACTGGATGCTGGTGACCCGATCGCGGAGTTCCGGGACCGGTTCCTGTTCGGCGAGGGCGGGCCGGTCTACCTGGACGGGAACTCGCTGGGCAGGCTGCCGCTGGCCACTGCCGAGCGGATTGCCCAGGTGGTGCGGCAGGAGTGGGGTACCGGCCTGATCCGGTCCTGGGACCACTGGGTGTCCTATCCCGCTCAGGTCGGTGACCTGCTGGGCGAGCACCTGCTCGGCGCCGCGGCCGGTCAGGTCACGGTCAGCGACTCGACCACGGTGAACCTGTACAAGCTGGCCTGCGCCGCGCTGGACGCCCGCCCGGGGCGGCGGGTCATCGTCACCGACGATGACAACTTCCCGACCGACCGCTACGTCTTCGAGGGCATCGCCGCCCGGCACGGCAGCAAGCTGCGGATGATCCACACCGACATGGACGCGGGCCTGGACGAGGCGGCGCTTCGCGAGGCGGTGGACTCCGATACGGCCGTGGTCAGCCTCTCGCATGTCGCCTACCGCAGCGCCGCGCTGGCCGACATGGAGCGGATCACCAGGCTGGTGCACGACACCGGCGCGCTCATGCTGTGGGACCTGTGCCACTCGGCCGGCTCGGTGCCGGTGCGGCTCGACGACTGCGGCGCCGACCTCGCGGTCGGCTGCACCTACAAGTACCTCAACGCCGGCCCCGGCGCCCCCGCCTTCCTCTACGTGCGCCGCGACCTGCAGCCGGAGTTGCGCCAGCCGATCTGGGGCTGGTTCGGCCAGCGCGACCTGTTCGCCATGGGCCCCGGCTACGACCCGCTGCCCAGCATCGACCGGTTCACCGCGGGCACCCCGCAGATCATCGGCATCGCCGCCGTGGAACAGGGCGCCAAACTCCTGGCCGAGGCCGGGATCGACCGGCTGCGCAACAAGGGAATCCAGCTCACCGAGTACCTGATCGCCCTGGCCGACGCCTGGCTGACCCCGCTCGGCTGCGCCCTGGCCTCCCCCCGCGACCCGGCCCGGCGCGGCTCACACGTCTGCATCTACCACCCACAGGGCCGCCGGATCTACCAGGCCCTCACCGCCCGTGGCGTGCTCATCGACTACCGCGAACCGGACCGGATGCGCTTCGGCCCGGCCCCCATCACCGCCCGCTTCACCGACATCTGGGACGCCCTCGACCAGACCCGCCAGGTCATCGAGACCATGGCCCGGGAGGAACCGCTGATCACACGGTGACCATGACGCAGCAGTGGCCGGCCAAGTGTGGCGGGACGGGCGCAAGCAGGCCAACCTCGCCAGGCTGCTGGCCGGCATCGGCATCGAGGAACTCGGCGGACAGGACGGCAAGCGCGTTGGCGAACTACTCGCGCTAGCAGGTTCCGCAGACGTGGCCGATGCACACGTGGCGCTGATGACTGCGCATGCCGACCTCGTCCTTACCAGTGATCCCGTCGATATCCGCAAGCTGCTGCAAGCTCGCCGGGTGCCGGCGCGAGTGCAGACGGTGTGAGGGGCCTACTCCCACTCGATGGTGGCCGGGGGTTTGCTGGTGATGTCCAGGACGATGCGGTTGATGCCGGGGACCTCGTTGGTGATCCGGGTGGAGATCCTGGCCAGGACGTCGTCGGGGAGCCGGGCCCAGTCGGCGGTCATGGCGTCTTCGCTGGCGACCGGGCGCAGCACGACGGGGTGGCCGTAGCTGCGGCCGTCGCCCTGCACGCCGACCGAGCGGACGTCGGCCAGCAGCACGACGGGACATTGCCAGATGACCCGGTCCAGGCCCGCGGCGGACATTTCCGCGCGGGCTATGGCGTCGGCGGCGCGCAGGACCCCGAGCCGTTCGGCGGTTATCTCGCCGATGATCCTGATGCCCAGGCCCGGGCCGGGGAACGGCTGCCGCCAGACGATCTCGGGTGGCAGGCCGAGTTCGGTGCCGATCTGCCGCACCTCGTCCTTGAAGAGCTGTCGCAGCGGCTCGACCAGGCGGAACTTCAGGTCCTCGGGGAGGCCGCCGACGTTGTGATGGGATTTGATGCTGGCCGTGCCGGTGCCGCCGCCCGATTCGACGACGTCAGGGTAGAGCGTGCCCTGGACGAGGAACTCCACCGACTCGCCGTGGCGGCCGGCGTCGGCCGTGATGTCCCTGGCGGCGGCCTCGAAGGCGCGGATGAACTCGCGGCCGATGACCTTGCGCTTGGCCTCGGGGTCGGTCACCCCGGACAGGGCGTGCAGGAAGGTCCCGGCCGCGTCCACGGCGTGCAGTTCGACCCCGGTCGCGGCCACGAAATCGCGGCGGACCTGCTCGGCCTCACCCTGGCGCAGCAGGCCGTGGTCGACGAACACACAGGTCAGCCGTTGCCCGATGGCCCGCTGGACCAGGGCCGCGGCGACCGCGGAGTCGACCCCGCCGGACAGGCCGCAGATCGCCCGGCCGCCGCCGGCCTGCTCGCGGATGCGCTCGGTCTGCTCGTCGATGACGCCCCGGGTCGTCCAGGTGGGGCGGCAGCCCGCGGCCCGCAGGAACCGGCGCAGGATCTCGGTGCCGTGCTCGGTGTGCACCACCTCGGGGTGGAACTGCACGCCGTACCGGCCGCGGGCCGGATCTTCCATGGCGGCGACAGGGGTCTGCGCGGTGTAGGCGGTGACGGCGAATCCCGGCGGCGGCGTCACGGCGGTGTCGCCGTGCGACATCCAGACGCGCTGATGCTCCGGCAGGCCGTCCAGCAGGGTGCCGCCGGGCAGTACGTCGAGGCCGGCCGCGCCGTACTCGCCGGACCCGGTGTGCTTGACCGCCCCGCCCAGCCCGGCCACCAGGAGCTGGAATCCGTAGCAGATGCCGAGCAGCGGCACGCCCGCCTCGAGCAGCCCGTCCGGGGCGGGTGGGGCGCCGGGGGCGTAGACCGACGAGGGGCCGCCGGACAGGATGATCGCCTTCGGGTTCTTCGCCAGCATCGCCGCCGTGGGCATCGAACTCGGCACGATCTCCGAATAGACCTGGCACTCGCGCACGCGCCTGGCGATGAGCTGCGCGTACTGAGCGCCGAAGTCGACGACGAGCACGGTGTCGAAGTCACCGGCGGCGGTCACGGCGTCACCTGTCTTTCTGATCGGGGCTCCGGCCTCGGGGCCACCAGGATCCGGGCGATGCGGCGCCCGTCCAGTTCGGTGACGGTGAGCTTGTGCCCGTCGGCGTCCACATCGTCCCCCTGGGCCGGGAGCCGTCCCAGCCTGGCGACCATATAGCCTGCCACGGTCTCATACGGTCCCTCGGGCAGCCCGATCCCGGTCTGCTCGGCGAAGTCGTCCAGGTTGAGCAGGCCGTCCACCTCCAGCTCGCCACTGCGCAACTGCCTGGCCTGGCCGCTCTCGGTGTCGTACTCGTCCCAGATGTCGCCGATCAGCTCCTCGACCAGGTCCTCCAGGGTGACGATGCCCGCCGTCCCGCCGTACTCGTCCACCACGATCGCCAGGTGCGCCCGGTCGCGGCGCATCTCCGACAGCGCGGAGAGCACCAGCTTGCTGGTGGGCAACTGCTTGACCGGCCTGGTGACATCGTTGACCAGCACGGCCCGGCCCGGCTGGCCCTGCGGCGGCGGGCCGAGCAGGTCGCGGACGTGCACGAAGCCGATCACGTCGTCGTAGGAGCCGGTGTAGACGGGGAACCGGGAGTGCGGCTGGCCGGCCACGGCCTCGGCGGCGTCGGCGAGCGGCATGTCGGAGGCCAGGAACTCGACCTCGGTCCGTGGTACCAGCACCTCGCGGATCTGGCGCTTGCCCGCGGCGAAGACCTCACCGACGATGTGCCGCTCGTCGGCGCCCAGCGCCGGGGTGCCGGCCACCAGGTCGCGCAGCTCATCCTCGGTCATCACCTCCCGGGTGGTCGCCGGGTCGCCGCCGAGCAGGCGGACCACCCCGTTGACCGACTTCGACAGCAGCCAGACCAGCGGGCGGGCCAGGACGCTGATCCGGTCCAGCAGCGGGGCGGCGAGCAGCGCGATCGTTTCCGAGCGCTGCAGGGCGAGCCGCTTGGGCGCGAGCTCGCCCAGCACCAGGCTGAAGAAGGAGATGCCGATGGTGACCGCGGCCAGCGACAGGGTGGAGGCCAGCGCGCTGGACATGTGCTGGTGGAGCAGCCACGTGCGCAGGTCGCTGGCCAGCGTCGCCGCGCCGAACGTGCCCGACAGCAGGGTCGCGATGGTCACGCCGATCTGCACGGCGGACAGGAACCGGTTGGGGTCCTGGGCGAGCTTGGCCGCCCGCTGGCCGCGCTTGCCCCGCTGGCCGATCGCGCGGACCTGGCCCTCGCGCAGCGATACGAGTGCCATCTCGGCGGCGGCGAAGAAGCCGCCGGCGAGCACGATGAGCAGGACGATGAGAATGTCCCAGGGGACCTGGCTCACGTCTTGTTTCCCGACCTCGACTGCTCCGCCCGCGGCCGGCGACCCGCCCGGCCCCCGCCGCGGCACACTCGCCCGGTGCGTGCGCTGGCCCAGTCTATGCGGACCGGCGCAGGTAAATCGCGTGCCGTTTGGACAACAAGGGCATGGACATGCCAACGTATGAGAGCCGTGGGACGGATCTGGAAGAACAGCGGAAAGCTCGCCGACGGGCGCGAGATCATCTACTTCGATGAGTCGCCCGGGCTGGGGCGGGCGGAGGTCAGGGACGGCCGCAAGCTGGCGGCCATACCCAGCAAGTGGGGGCCGCCGGAGTCGGGTCTGCGCTGGGATCCGCTGGCCGGCGAGTGGGTGGTGATCGCCGCGCAGCGCCAGGACCGGACGTTCCTGCCGCCGCCGGAGGCCTGCCCGCTGGACCCCTCGGCGCCGGGCCGGCCAACCGAGATCCCGGCCGCCAGCTACGACGTCGTGGTGTTCGAGAACCGTTTCCCCTCGCTGCGCGGCGCGGCCGATGGCCGGCCCGCGCCCGGCCTGGACACCACGTCCGGCCTGATGGTCGAGTACCCGGCGCACGGCCGCTGCGAGGTGGTGTGCTTCACCGCCGATCACGATTCGTCCTTCGCCCAGCTCAGCCCCGGCCGGGTGCGGACCGTGCTGGAGGCGTGGGCGGACCGCACCGAAGCGCTCGGCGCGATGCCGGGGATCAGCCAGGTCTACTGCTTCGAGAACCGCGGCGAGGAGATCGGCGTCACGCTGCACCATCCGCACGGGCAGATCTACGCGTACCCGTTCGTCACACCGCGGACGCGGCGGATGCTGGAGATGGCCGCCGCGTACACCGCGCGCACCGGCGGCAACCTGTTCGACGACCTCACCGCCGCCGAGGTGGCGGCCGGCACCCGGATGGTGACCCGCAACGGGGAATGGATCGCGTTCGTGCCCGCCGCCGCGAAGTGGCCGTACGAGGTGATGATCTTCCCGGCCCGGCGGGTGCCGCGCATCACCGAACTGGACGAGGCGGCCAGAGACGGGTTCGCCGGGCTCTACCTGGACGTGCTGCACCGGCTCGATGCGCTGTTCGGGGCGCCGCTGCCCTACATCGCCGCCTGGCACCAGGCGCCGTCCGGGCCGGGGCACGAAGAGTTCGCCGCCCACCTTCAGGTACTGTCGGTCCGGCGCGCGCCGGGAAGGCTGAAGTACCTGGCGGGCAGTGAGTCGGGCATGGGCGTCTGGATCAACGACATCATGCCCGAGACCGCGGCACAACGGCTCCGGGAGGTGCTATGAGGCTGCTTGTCACGGGCGGCGCGGGATACGTGGGCAGCGCGGTTGCCGCGTACCTGCTGGAGGCGGGTCACGAGGTGGTCGTGCTCGACGACGAGTCCACCGGCCACGCGGACAACGTGCCCGCCGGGGCCGACTACGTGCGCGGGACGATCCAGGACGCCGCCGCCGACGTGCTGGCCGAGGAAATCGACGCGGTCCTGCACTTCGCGGCGAAGTCGCTGGTCGCCGAGTCGGTGGCGAACCCGGCCACGTACTGGTCGAACAACCTCGGCGGCACGCTCGCGCTGCTCGAGGCGATGCGCCGCACCGGAGTGAACAGCATCGTGTTTTCCTCCACCGCGGCCACCTACGGCCAGCCGGAGCGGATCCCCATCGAGGAAGGTGACCCGACCAGGCCGGTCAACCCCTACGGGGCGTCCAAGCTCGCCGTCGACGTGACGCTGACCTCCTATGCCAGCCTGACCGGGATCGGCGCGGTCAGCCTGCGGTACTTCAACGTGGCCGGGGCCTACCGCGAGCCCGGCGACCGGTGGCTGGCCGAGCGGCACTCCCCCGAGACCCACCTGATCCCGAACATCCTCAAGATCGCGCTGGCGGTCAGCGGCGACCCGGAGGCGCAGGACGCCGTGGCGACAGCGGGCGGCGCGGCCGAGGTGCAGATCTTCGGCGACGACTACGACACGCCGGACGGGACCTGCATCAGGGACTACATCCACGTGGCCGACCTGGCCAAGGCCCACCATCTCGCCCTGGGTGCCTGCGAACCCGGCGAGCACCGGATCTACAACCTCGGCAACGGCACCGGGTACTCCAACCGCGAGGTCCTCGCGATGTGCCGGGAGGTGACCGGCGTGGACATCCCGGCCACGATGGCGCCGCGCCGGCCCGGCGATCCCGCCACGCTGGTCGCGTCCGCGGCGCGCATCCATCACGACCTGGGCTGGAAGGCGAAACTCGACCTGCGGTCGATGGTCGAAGACGCCTGGGCGGCGACGCAGGCGACCATACGATAGCCGGTCACGGCCATGGATGAGCCGCGGGGCGCGGCCGGCTGGTTCCGCGACCGTTACGGCACCGGCCCCACAGGTGTGTGGCATGCGCCAGGGCGGGTGAACCTGATCGGCGAGCACACCGACTACAACGACGGGTTCGTCCTGCCGTTCGCGCTCGCCCAGGGGGTACGCGTGGCCGCGTCGCCACGTGGCGGCGACATACTCGAACTGTGCTCGCGCCAGTTCCCCGGCGACCCGCTGCGGGTGGAACTCGGGTCGCTGGCACCGGGCAGCGTCGGCGGCTGGGCGGGATACTGCGCCGGGGTGGCATGGGCGCTGCGGGAGGCCGGTTACGCCATCGGCGGCGCGCGGCTGGCCATCGACTCCGACCTGCCCAACGGCGCCGGGCTGTCCTCGTCGGCCGCCATCGAATGTGCCACCGCGACCGCCCTGACCGGCCTGGCCGGCGCCGAGGTGGCGCTGCCCGGCCTGGCCAGGCTGGCCCAGCGCGCCGAGAACGACTTCGTCGGCATGCCGTCCGGCATCATGGACCAGGCCGCCTCGCTGGAGTGCGTGCGCGGCCACGCTCTGCTGCTGGACTGCCGGTCTCTGGAGATCTCCCAGATCCCGCTGGATGTCGCGGCGGCCGGCCTGGAGCTGCTGGTGCTGGACACCAAGGTGCGGCACGAGCTGGCCGACGGCCGGTACGCCGACCGGCGCCGTGCCTGTGAACGGGCGGCCGGACTGCTCGGCGTGCCCGCGCTGCGCGACGTCACGAGCCTGGACATGCTCGACTCGCTGGACGACGAGCTGCTCCGCCGCCGGGCCCGGCACGTGGTCACCGAAAACCAGCGGGTGCGCAAGGTGGTCACGCTGCTGCGGACCGGAGCCGTCGCGGAGGCGGCGTTGCTGCTGAGGGATTCACACCGGTCGCTGCGGGACGATTTCGAGGTCTCCTGGCCGCAGGCCGACGTGGCCGTGGACACGGCGCTGCGCGCCGGGGCGCTGGGCGCGCGGATGATGGGCGGCGGTTTCGGCGGCTCGGTGCTCGCGCTCGTCCCGCCCAGCGTGTCGGGCGAGGTCGTCGCCGCGACCGAGCACGCCTTCCGCCGCCGCGGCTGGCAGCCACCCGAGGCGATGCTGGCTTCACCCGAAGACGGCGCACACCGTATCGCCTAACAGTGTCTTATTTGGAAGTCGCGTTACGCAAAATTACTTTGACTGGTGGCTGTGCCGCTGACCGGCCCGATCGCTCGCGCAGGCCCTCCGGGCCCACACTCGCGATGCGGTTTTGCATAACGCTCCGGGCGTGACGCAGGCGGCGGAGCGCTGGCAAGATGTCGGCCATGGCGTTGTACGACGAGGCACGCGCTCTTTCACCGGAACTGTCCAAATTGCGCCATGCGCTGCACCGTGAGCCTGAGATAGGCCTGGACCTGCCGCGCACCCAGGCGAAGGTCCTCGACGCCCTGGATGGGCTGCCGCTGGAGACAACGCTGGGCAAGGCGGCCAGTTCGGTGACGGCAGTACTCAGGGGTGCCCGGCCAGGGACGACCGTGCTGCTGCGCGGCGACATGGACGCGCTGCCGGTGACCGAGCGGACCGGCCTGCCGTATTCGTCCGAGATTGACGGGGTGATGCACGCCTGTGGGCATGACCTGCACACCACCATGCTGGCCGGGGCCGCGCGGCTGCTGGCCGGACGGCGTGGCGACCTGGCCGGAAACGTCATCTTCATGTTCCAGCCCGGCGAGGAAGGTTACTTCGGCGCGCGGCACATGATCGACGAAGGAGTGCTCGACGCGGCCGGTGAACGCCCGGTCGCTGCCTATGCCCTGCATGTGAGCGCTGCGCACTACCCCCATGGGATCATCGCCTGCAAGCCGGGGCCGATGCTGGCCGCCGCGGACACCATCGAGGTGACCGTGCACGGACGCGGCGGGCACGCCTCCGCACCGCACAACGCCGCCGACCCGATCCCGGCCGCCTGCGAGATGGTGACCGCCCTGCAGACGCTCGTCACGCGCGAGTTCGACGTGTTCGATCCGGTTGTCATCACGGTCGGCACCTTCCACGCCGGCACCATCGACAACGTCATTCCCGACAATGCCTGGTTCAAGGCCACGATCCGCTCGTTCTCGCCGGCGGCTCGCACGAAGGTGAAGGACCGGGCGATCCGGCTGGTCCGGGACATCGCCAGCGCGAACGGCCTCACCGCGACCGTGGACTACATGGACGGCTACCCGGTCACGGTCAACAACTCCGGCGAGGCCGCATTCGCCGAGCGTGCGGCGGCGGCCCTGTTCGGCCGCGAACGCTTCATGACCCTGCCGAACCCGATCACCGGCGCGGAAGACTTCTCCTAC
>Ga0070733_10001196_pt1 | contig 19563 bp, 20 predicted proteins | sample Coa_R1_9_FD_66450 | JGI IMG/M metagenome (GOLD analysis project Ga0070733, IMG submission 66450) | Surface soil microbial communities from Centralia Pennsylvania, which are recovering from an underground coalmine fire - Coalmine... | ecosystem: Environmental > Terrestrial > Soil > Unclassified ... | reverse complement strand
CGGCTCTCGCCATGGCGGGCCAGGTAGTGCACCACTTCGCCGCCGCCAGTCGAATGGCCGACATGAATCGCATCCTTGAGGTCGAGATGTGCGGTCAGCGCCGCCAGGTCGTCGGCATAGTGATCCATGTCATGGCCGTCCCAGGTCTGGCTGGAACGCCCGTGTCCCCGCCGGTCGTGAGCAATCACGCGATAGCCGCGTTTGCCGAAGAACAGCATCTGTGTGTCCCAATCATCGGCGGACAATGGCCAGCCGTGGCTAAATACCATGGGCTGACCCTTGCCCCAATCCTTGTAATAGATCTCCGTTCCGTCTTTCGTTGTAATCGTAGGCATGGGAATTCTCCTTGTGTGTTTAAGTCGGCCAGAATTGTGGACTTTGCCGGTCTGCAAGCATTTCGAGCGTCAGTATTGTCCGAGCCTCAGCAAAAGGCCTAGAATCACAGATCTCCTTTCGAACTGAATCGGATGCGACGCGAGGCAATACAGCAGAACAATATACGCCAGTTTTCGTCCAATGAGTGCTGCGATGTCGGCTTGTCGGAATTCGAAGCTATTTCCGGGCTTGCTGGCCCTCGCTTGAGGGCGGGGTGACGAGCAATCCCGAAGTTGTTCCGGGCCAGAAGTCTGCTTCGAGGAAACTTCACCACATAGCTAACGATAAACGCGCTTAGCGTCATTCGTGCGATTGATGACGATAAGCCGACTTATCATTACCGATACTCGGAGTGCACGCCCCAAGGCGAATCTTTTATCCTCAATGGGCGTACGCACCCCACCATCACGGAGATTTTAGATGCTCAGACTCTTAATCGTTGCGTTCTGCGCCCTAGCTCTGGTTCCTAAGGCGAGCGCTCAGCAGTTTGATTTTTCAGGAACTGCCGCACAGGATCCAGCGATTCTATCCACGGCGGTAACAAACCTGGCGATTGAGGTTCTGCCTGTCTACAAAGAAGCTGATCGAGAGACTTACCTAACGAACCTAGCTGCTCTGCAGGCCGCTGCGGGTCGGTACAACCAAGCTGCTCAAAGTTATGAAGCACTGCGCGACTTCCGCCGCTCCGCGCACATCAACAACTCCGAATGGCGCGACCTCCAGTATGAGATCTACGATCACGCGAAAGCCACGGCGAAAGAGCAAAAGCTGCCTTTCGATGATTCTTACCGGCAGACCTTTCGTGCCACCTTCGCAAGATTGAACGACGTAATCTCGGCAAGAGCGATGCCTCTGCTCAATGTCGTGGACGAAAGTTGGATGACACCTACACTTCAGAGTGAACTCAATGCTCAGAAGGACAAAACCAACATCACGCTTGATGTCGCCGTGTCCCTGATACGCGATTACGAGGCAGTGCAGGCTTACCGCGAGACCACCGCATTACGGCCCGCGCTGATTGCAGAAGACGATAGCCGGCGCTATGTCATCGCGAAAGACATCCAGGTAAAGACAGCAGACGGTGCCACGGTCTGTGCGTTTGTAGCCCGCCAGCGAGCTTCCGTTGGGCGCCTTCCTGCACTTTTCTTCTTCTCGATCTATTACGATCCTGCCGATACTCTGAACGATGTGCGCCTTCCGGCAGCGCGTGGATATGCAAGCGTTGCGGGGCTTACGAGGGGTAAGGCGTGCAGTCCGGACAAGCCGGTTCCTTACGAACACGACGGCGCGGATGCAGCCTCCGTCATCGATTGGATTACAGCGCAGCCATGGAGCGATGGCCGCGTCGGTATGTATTCAGGTAGCTACAACGGATTCACGCAGTGGGCGACGGCGAAGTACATGCCAAAGGGACTGAAAGCAATGATGAATGGTGCTCCGGCCGCGCCGGGAATCGATGTTCCGATGGAGGGGAATGTCTTCTGGAACTTCATATATCCTTGGCCGCTCTATACCACGAACGCGAAGAGCAACGACGATAAGACCTACGGTGATTACACGCGCTGGCAGAAGCTCAATCACGACTGGTATGTAAGCGGACGGGCCTATCGCGATCTGGACAAGATCGATGGCACGCCGAACCCGGTCTTTGACCGCTGGCTCGAACATCCCAGCTACGACTCCTACTGGCAGCGCCTGGTGCCCAACAGGCAGCAGTTCGCGCACATCGACATTCCCGTGCTCACCACAATTGGCTACTATGCTGGAGGACCCGGAGCCGGCCTCTTCTACTTCAGTCAGCTGGAAAAGTACAGCCCAGGTGCTGACCACTATCTGCTGGTTGGCCCTTATGGCCATATCGAAGCGCAGTATGGTCCGTTTGGACTGCTGGGCAATAGCCTCGCATCAATATCGGGTTTGAAGCTTGACCCCGCAGCCGCGGTCGACCTGGTCGATCTTCGTTATCAGTGGTTCGACTACGTCTTCAAGCAGGCTCCGCGCCCCGGCTTGCTCAAGGACAAGGTAAACTATGAATTCACTGGTGCTAATGTCTGGAAGCACGCGGATTCGTTGGCGAGCATGACCGGCGGAACGCGGAGGTTTTATCTGAGTGCAGCGAAAGCTGATCCAGGGTATTGCCTCAGTGACCGGAAGGATATGCACGAGGGCACAACGGACCTCCGAGTCGATCTCGCTGACCGTAGCGATGTAGACCGTAAGGCAGTTGGCGGCGGCATTTCCGACAAGGAACTGGACACATGGAACGGCATCGAGTTCATCAGTAATCCGTTGACGAAAGCCACCGAGATGAGTGGACTGTTTTCCGGCCATCTCGACTTCACGACGAACAAGAAAGATTTCGACTTTGAAATCGACCTCTATGAGCTGACACCGCAGGGCGACTACATTCAGCTTGCGCCGTACTGGTCGCGCGCCAGCTACGTTGCAGACCAGAGCAATCGACACCTTTTAGCTACGGGTAAACGGCAGCATCTCGATTTCCAAAGCATTCGCCTAATGAGCCGGCTACTCCAGCAAGGAAGTCGTGTAGTCGCTGTCGTGACTGTCATCAAGTCTCCGGACCGCCAAATCAATTACGGTACTGGAAAAGACGTAAGCGCTGAGACGATACAAGACGCCGGTGCGCCATTGGAGATTCACTGGAGCAATACCAGCTATCTCGACCTGCCGCTTGGAAGATAGCCTGGTTTTCTCCTCTCGACGAAAGCCCCGGAAAATAAAGCCAGAAATCAGTAACGAGAAACGCGCATCTCGTCACTCATCGATCAGTGACGAGATGCCGACTTTCAGGACTAGGCTCAGTCAGGGAGAGCTGTCTTTCTGAGGAGACAGCGAATGTATGCATGGCATCAAACACGACAGGGATGGAGGAATTACGTTTCGATGCAAAAGCGCAAACTCGGCAAAGATTTGACTGTCTCCGCTCTCGGCCTTGGCTGCATGAGCATGACTTCGGCTTACGGTCCTGCCGCAGACAAGAGCGAGATGATCCGCTTGATGCGCGCCGCCTACGACGAGGGCGTTACCCTCTTCGACACGGCTGAAGCATACGGGCCGTTCGCGAACGAAGAGCTTGTCGGCGAAGCTCTGCAGCCTATCCGCGAAAACGTGGTGATGGCAACGAAGTTTGGTTTCGACATCGACCCGGAGACCGGCAATCGAGGGCCTGGAACAAATAGCCGCCCCGAGCACATCGAGGCTGCCGCTAATGCTTGCCTGAAGCGGCTACGCACCGAATACATTGATTTGTTCTATCAACACCGTGTTGATCCGGATGTGCCGATAGAAGACGTGGCCGGTGCGGTGAAGAAACTGATTGCCCAAGGCAAGGTAAGGAACTTTGGTCTTTCCGAAGCTGGCGTGGACACGGTCCGCAGAGCACATGCCGTACAAGCGGTTGCGGCGCTACAAAGCGAATACTCGTTGTTTTGGCGCGGGCCGGAAAGTGATGTGCTGCCGATCTGTGAGGAGCTCGGCATTGGATTTGTACCGTTCAGCCCGCTTGGTGCCGGATTTCTCACGGGCCAGATCGATGAAAACACCAAATTCGACCCGAGTGATTTCCGAAATCACGTGCCTCGATTCTCGCCTGAGGCACGTAAAGCAAACATGGTGCTCGTCCACGCGGTGAAAGCGGCAGCAAAACGTAAGGGCGTGACTTCAGCCCAGATTGCCCTGGCCTGGTTGCTAGCGCAGAAGCCATGGATTGTGCCGATTCCAGGCACCACGAAGGTCGCCCGCATGGAAGAGAACCTTGGCGCGGTGAACGTCGAGCTTACAGAGGGCGAGTTGAAAGAAATCGAGAATGCAACTTCTAAACTTTCCCTCGAAGGCGCCCGCCTCCCCGAAGCCATGCTGAAGATGACTGGTCGCTAAATGCCTTTTGCTCCTCAGTGAGGAGCTCTGGAGACAGGCTTCGAAGCACGCTCACACTTCAGAAATTCTCGAACGGCGGCCTTGACCGATGTGACGGGCGGATGTCAAACTGTTGCTGGCAGGAGTTGATAGAAAGCGCTTCGGCGTGGTTTTCTCTTCTGCGCGCGTTCGCCGTACAATAAACGTACAATGGAAGCGGGATTGTGGGGCATTTGGGCCTTTAGGCCGAACGTAAAATCAGTAAGTTGCGTGTTATCAATGTGATGGAGTAGTTCAAATCCCCCCTTCCGCACCAGCAACTCATTCGTCTTTCTCGGGGCAGGCGAGGTTCGGCACGGCGGAATGACTTCTAGCTGCCTCCGATCATAATCGGAAGTGTTCCCTCAATCGCCTTCGGTTTACCCCACTCACCGGAGCATCCAGAAAATCGAGATTCCTGGAGGCACATCCGCAGCGATCTTCTGCGCAACGAAAGATTGTTCGAGACGATTAGAGACCCTCGTCGACAACCTTCCAGATTCTACGCGTTCCAAGAACGACTTCCTGCCCTTCCCGATCATCGCAGCTCGCGAGCCCACGTCACGATTCGAAGGTGAGCGCTCGGCTTATCCTGCGAGCGAGCCGCAAGCTTCCTCAGGTTGCTGCTCAGCGCAACAACCTTGTGATCGGCCTTCAAGAGGTTCTTGAGCATTGGGCGGCCCATAATGCTAAGGCCGATGAATCCAACTCTTGATTGATTTCCCTTCTTTCGTGCGAACCCATCGTGTCGTTCCTCACCGCATGCGAAACCTTGCGGCGACACTCTCGGCTGTGCGAGCCAGAAGACCAACATCGCTGCCTACAGCTGTGAAGTTAAATCCGAGCGAGATGAGACGTTCGACTGCGTCGGCATCCCCTGACAATGTACCAGCAGATTTTCCTGCTGCCCGGATGCGTTCAGCGGCATCTTTGATGGCGGCCTGCACCTCAGAATGGCTGGGATTGCCCAGCTGACCGAAATCCCCCGCAAGGTCGCTGGGACCGATGAAGAGACCATCCACGCCTTCGACGGCCGCGATTGCTTCAATTTCCTTAAGCGCAGCTTTGCTTTCCAGTTGCACCAGAACGCAGGTGTCGAGGTGCGCGTTCGCGTGATATCCCTGAATGCGGCCGTAGTCGTTCGCGCGTGGCCCAGCCGCGATTCCTCGTATACCAAGCGGGGGGTAGCGGGCAGCGGCCACAGCCTTGCGCGCCTCTTCTGCGCTCTGCACGAAGGGAATGAGGAGCGAGCGTGCTCCGATGTCGAGTGCGCGCTTTATCATCACAGGGTCATTCCATGGCACACGGAAGACGGGCTCGGCGGTACCTCCGCGCATAGCCTGCAGTTGCCCGAGAAGAGATGCGATATCGTTCGGAGAATGTTCACCGTCGATGACGATCCAATCAAAACCTGCGCCTGCGATGATCTCCGCCGCGATCGGACTGCACAGTCCGCTCCACAACCCGATCTGACGCTGAAAACCTGCGAGTGCTTGCTTGAAGGCGTTGCGCGGAAACGTTCCTGGCCACTCGGGCATAAGCTTCATCTCCTCTGTTCATTGGGCTCTGTCATCAGACTGCTGCTTCAGCGGACGCGACCGTGGCTAGCTCAAGGCGTTAAATTTCCCCGACGATTGGGCCGTAGCTGATGATGGCGCACAGCGCGGGCAAGCTTACGAAGATCAGCAGGTCATTGAACCAGCCGGACTTTTCGACGAGATACCCGATAATAATCGGCGTCGTAATACCAGCCATATTGCCGATGAAGTTGAACAGGGCTCCATTCATGCCAAGCATTCCTTTCGGAGAAGTATCGGAGATGACGGTCCAGCCCAGTGCGCCGACACCTTTGCCAAAGAAAGCACGCCATATCGGGCAAAGTACTTGAGATGAACATCATTGGTAGGCGCGCTCAGGCATCCCAACTTCATCAGAGCCGGCGCTGAGTTGGGTCCTGAGCTCGAAGCCGTAGAGGCGTGCCCACGGGCGACAACCAATCCTGCTGCACCTCCTGTGGCGATGAAATGTCGCCTGTTCATTTAGTTTCCTCATCTCGAAAAACTCTCTTTGGGGAACTCATCATCTTCTGGTTCAAGTACTCATCGTCGTATCCAGGTAAAGGCAATTGGGTGTTCATGTAACTCCTGGAACCGGATCAGATAGGTGTTCCAGTCTGCCTCGGTCGGCATATCCGCTTTGGACCAGCCCGACCCGGCGAAGTAGGTGAAGGACTCGCCCGAATGCCGCTTGAAGATCATTAGCGCATGATTCGCCGCGGTCATGCTCATCGCATGTTCGGCGGGCAGTGCCACCAGGCCCGTGGCAATCCTGCCCGCGGTTGGCTTCTGTGGCGTGTCCCATACGGCGGCAATGCTTTTCCCTGCGGGCAAGGTGGGATCGCCGCCTTGGTGTATGGCGATACCTGCCGCCAAATCAAGGGGCGCGTCTCCGTCGAACGTAAAGGTCGACACAATTTTGTTCAGGTGGGAGCCCGCATCCAGAGTGATGCGCTTAGTTTCGGAAACAGTTTTACCGCCTGCCTGCCACGGCGCGTAGGATACCTCGAATTCAAAACGGATTGGCCCCGCAGCCAGGATTCTGGCGACCGAATAGTTCTTTGAGACGATCAGCTTGCCGTCAGCCCAGACGGCGGTGCCGCCGCAGCCCCGGGATGGCCCCACGTCGTAGGAGTCGAGACCGACTCCGTTGTCGTTGTGGTACGACAAGGCGGGATTATGCGTGACGGCAGCCTCACGGTCTTGCTTGTAAAACCGGTCTACAACAAAATTTGGGATGCGCTTCGACCACACGTCGATGCCGGAGGAGATCTCGCCTGTCGCCTCCAGTGCCGGGCCGTAGATTCGATAGGCTACAAGTTTATTCTCCCAGGCAAAATCGTCTTTGCGCTCAGGAATCGCACGGCCGAACACCAAGGGCTCCTGCGGTGTTGCGGCAGGATCCAAACTAAATCCGACATTCATCGTCCCGTTAGCCGGCAATTTCACCAGCAGGAGCAGAATGTCCGGATCGGCGCCAGGCCGACTGCTGTAAAGCTGGCTTGGAATGATTTGTTTTGTCGCAGCATCTGTAGCCACGAGCGACTGCACTTGCTTCGCGGAGAAACGCACGTGGCGGGCGAGTTGGTCTAACGCAAGCTCGACTACGCCTTCGGGGTGATCGATGTTGGCTGGATTGGTAAGGCGCAACTGCTGCGCCCATGCGCCGGGCGGAAGAGCACTGAACAGAATCGCGAGGACGGTTCCGCAAAAATAAATGGACAGCCCAGGTCGACAACTCCGGCAATGCGAAGACAAAATGTGCCAATCGGAATGCTCAGCCATCTATGCAACTCCGCTGTCAGATAACGATTACGCTGGGTCCTCAATGCGAGTGAGCTTCGGCACGATCAGATACAGAAGCAGCAGCGCAAAAAGGTAGGCGCCCGCCGCAAGCGAAAACAACAGCGTGTAGCTGTGGGTGGCCTGAAGGATCCATCCAGTCGCAATTGAAAAGAGCACTCCTCCAACCGAGCCCGCCGTTCCGCCGATGCCCACAACAGATGCCACTGCTTTCTTGGGGAAGAGATCGGAAGGAATGGTAAAGAGATTTGCGGAAAACCCCTGATGCGCTGCCGCCGCGACGCTCAACAACGCGACGGCGGACCACAGCGACGGCAGTCGATTGGCAAACAGCACTGGCACGGCGAGACAAGCGCACAACAGCATGGCAGAGAAGCGCGCGTTGGCCATGGAAAATCCATGGCGATGAAGCAGGCCAGGAAGCCATCCTCCACCGATGCTGCCAATGGCCGAAGCGTTATACACAATCACCAGCGGCAACCCCAGTTGCAGCAGAGAGACGTGATAGCGGGCATCGAAAAACTTGGGCAACCAATACAGGTAGAACCACCAGACTGGGTCCGTCAGGAACTTCGCTACCGGAAAAGCCCATAACTGGCGATAGCGCAGGAGCTGGCCAAGCGGTATGGGGCGCGACGATTCGATAGGATCGCTTTGAATGTAGTTCAACTCAGCTGGGATCAGGCGAGGGTGTTCCGATGGCTTGCGGTAAAAGGTCAGCCAAATGATGAGCCAAACGAGGCTGAAGGCGCTCGTAACGAGGAACGCGTAGGGCCATCCGAACCGCACTGTGATGAAGGGAATAATCAGCGGAGCAACAATGGCGCCAAGGTTGGCGCCGGAGTTGAATATTCCAGCCGCCAGTGAGCGTTCCTTGCGCGGAAACCACTCCGCAATCGTCTTGAGAGCGGCGGGAAAGTTTCCAGATTCGCCAAGTCCAAGAAAGAAGCGCGCGGTTCCAAAGCCCAACGGCGTGCGGGCTAGCGCATGCGATGCCGCGGCGAGGCTCCAGACGGCCATTACGATGGCGTAACCCACGCGCGTACCAACCCTGTCGATCACTCTGCCTGCCACCAACAGGCCAGCGGCATAGGCGATCTGGAACGTGGCGATGATGTAGCCATACTGGGCCTCGGTCCAGCCGATGGAATGTTGCAACGTGGGGGACAGGATTCCAAGCACTTGCCGGTCCATATAGTTGACCGTCGTGGCGTAAAACAACAGGGCGCAAATGGACCAACGCAGGTGCCCGCCCGCACTCTTGGCATTCATCCCCTGGCCTCCATCCTTCATTGACTGTCCTGCGGGCGCTGCTGCTTGCGCCGACTGCCCTCTTACAAAAGAGGGCCTGGAAAAATGGAATTGATTATAACGTTATTCACTTGTGGTTCAGGGCGGCGTTCCTCGAACGGAGTTCCAATTTCATTGGTCGTGAGTAAGTTAATTCAGTCATTTAATTCAATGCGACGATGGTCTATTCCAGAGTCCATACAAACCCCCAAAATAGCTGTGGTATCGTTATTGTTTTCTTGTGCCGGGCGCCGGGGTGGTGCTAGCTGTGGCGGCACCGCCATGCCGGCCAGAAAGAGAGTATGAGCCCGTGAGGACCTTGCAAATGGCGGACGCCATCCGCTATCGAACCATGACCACGGAAGAGTTGCGGGAAACGTTTCTGATCGACGATCTTTTTCATCCGGGACAGATTGGCCTGGCTTATGTCGATCTTGACCGCACCGTCATCGGCTCGGCGGTACCCACGGGCGAACCGCTCTTCTTGCCCACCGACGATGCGCTCAAGGCATCGTACTTCACTGAGCGGCGGGAACTCGGCGTTCTGAATATCGGCGGGGCCGGTGTGGTCAAAGTCAACGGCGTTGCATTTGAACTGAAGAAGCTGGATGCTCTTTACGTTGGCCGTGGAAATGAAGAGATTGTATTCTCCAGCGCGGATCCGGCGCACGCGGCGGAGTTCTATCTGCTGAGTTATCCGGCTCATGCTGCGCACCCGACTGCGCTCATTCGCTCTGCCGAACAGGCAAAGGTTACACTCGGCGCCGCGGAAACCGCGAATCTGCGCGAGATCACCAAACTCATTCATCTGGAGGGAACCAGGAGTTGCCAACTGGTGATGGGCTTTACACGGCTCGCTTCCGGAAGCGTCTGGAACACCATGCCGCCGCATACGCACATGAGGCGATCGGAAGTTTACTGTTACTTCGACCTGGAACCCGGCCAACGAGTCGTTCACCTGATGGGCCCGGGCAAGCAGACGCGCAACCTCGTGATCGCCAACAAACAAGTTGTCGTTTCTCCCGGCTGGTCGATTCACGCCGGAGTTGGAACCAAGAACTATACGTTCTGCTGGGGCATGGGTGGGGAGAATCAGGTCTACAGCGATATGGACGCCTTGCCGATTGCGGATCTGCTTTAGCCGAAAAAGGAATCGGGCCGGATATTGCAGAGATTTCAGTCTGATCGCGAAGACCGCGCCGGTGAGGAGCGTCTCGCGGGCTAAGCGTTCGCCAGTGATGTCAGAACCGGGGATGATTGCGGCAGATCTGTTTCTGAGGGGATTCATGAAACTGACGATAGCAGCGCTGTTTTTTGCCGCGTCCTTGGTTCCTTTCGCCGGTGCACAGAGCCTCACGGTGGATCATCTGACGCAAAATCAATTGATCGAGAAAGCTCAGGCGTTAAACGCGGTGGCACAAGGTCCCGAGGGTGTAGCGAGCAGCAAGTTGAGTGAGTATCCAAATCACTTCACGATGATTGCGCTTCGCAGCAGGAATGGCGGGGCGGAGATTCATGAGAACGATGCCGATTTTTTCTTCGTCGTACGGGGAAGCGCAAAGCTCTTGACCGGCGGCACGGTGCAGGGTAGCAAGACCGTGAGTCCTGGAGAAATCCGAGGCAAATCAGTGCTGAACGGCGTTGAGACAACCCTGAATCAAGGGGACATCATCCACATCCCTGCAACCGTGCCCCACCAGCTTCTCCTGCCCGAGGGCGGAACTTTCCTTTATTTCGTCATCAAGGTCAAAGAGAAATAAGCAACAGGATCTCGTTCTTAATGTGCTCGCAAAGAGTGCGAAAAGAGTGGCTGAGGCTCGCCTATTCCTTGGCCGGACAGCCACACGATCGGCGAGTAATCAACTTGAGAGGAAAGAGCATTTTGGCAGTCTGTGTCTCCCCGCACCCTATTGTAGATTCAGAATTTTCTTGAAGAGAAGGTCGGCAGCGCGCGCCATTCCAGTTGGAGTTTGACACACAACGGTAAGTGGCGTTCCCAGATGATTGTAGGTGGTCTGCCGCGCCTTCTTGCTCTTGGAATTTTCATTTTTGCGAGGAAGTGCCGCGTCGCGTTGGAGGCGCACTTTGCGCGAGCAGATCGAGTTCCGATGCCGCCAGCAAGAAGCCGCCGACTCCGTACACGGAACTCGCGGAAGGTTTGAACTTGCCCGGCTGTCCATCGATGGGCTGGATCGACCCCAGGCGGCCATCCGAATAGATGTGCGCCAGAATTCCGGCCCAGGCACGCGTTACCACGGGCTCGAACTTCGCCCGGTCGAGAATGCCGTGGTTGATGCCCCACGCCAGCGAATAAGTGAAGAACGCAGTGCCAGAAACCTCGGGCAAGTCATAGGCTCCAGGATCGAGTAGACCGCTCCGCCAGAGTCCATCGTGGCCTTGAATCACGGCGATCCGGTCGGCCATCTCTTTGTACTGAGCGATGTACTTCCCGCGGCTCGGGTAGTCTTTAGGCATGACCTCAAGCACTTTGGCAAAGGCGGCCATGACCCAGCCATTGCCTCGCGACCAAAAGATCTTCTGGCCGTTCTTCTCCTTCTGCGTGAAATAACGGCTGTCGCGGAAGTAGAGGTGCTCCGCCGGGTCATACAAACTCGCGGAAGTCTGCCACCACTCGCGATCCATATAGTCCAGATAGCGCCGGTCGCCGGTTGCGGCAAACATCCTGGCCAGTACCGGGGGAGCCATGAAAAGCGCATCGCACCACCACCAAAGCAACTTCTCCGGATCATCGGGCCGAACGATCAGGCGATCCAGAATCACTTTGGTATTCGCGATCCTTACCGGTTCGTGCTTCTCGAGATACAGATCCATGTAAGACTGACCCAGGGCCATATCGTCCGCATGGGGAAATCGCGCATCCACCAGTTTCCAATCGAAGTGCGCCGCCATCTTCACGATTGCATCGTGATAGCGGGGATCTCCAGTTACCTTCGATGCGGCCAGCAGACCGTCGTATAGAGCCGCGTACGTCCATTGCTGGTTGAAGATTGGTTCTGCCCGTGCAAGTTGCCAGTCAGCCACTTTCTGGGCAGCCTTGCGGATGGGTGCGTGCGTTAACGCGGGGGAAAGATCAGTGGCCAACGGGCCAGGGTCGTCCGGCGAATCTCCCGCCGACGCCCGTTCCACAGACAAGGGTGTCCCCGCCTGGGCATCGGCCGCCTTCGATTGCACCACCTGACTCGCAGTCAACGCAGCGAGTCCTGCAAGAACCGCAAGTACGGATAAGGCACACCAGACACTGCCCTTCACTCGGTCATTCACTCGTGCAGCCTTCGTCATTCCGATGTCCTGTCAATGCAACTCGTAGAAGACGTCGGTGCGTCTCAAATCAAACCGATAAGGGCCGAATCGAACCAGGAGTTTCGCGAACAGCTTCTCGGTCTGATCGGAAAAGCGGAATCCATCTGGCCGAAGTCACTTTTCGCCCACCGCCACTAAGGCCGACGAGCCATAATACATCAGCCAGAATGACGTACTTTATCAATTCTGTGAGATGGTACTGATCTAATCAGATCAGTACCCTGTGAGATTAAGATGTTGATCGCTAAGGCGAAAAGGAAAATGCGGAAGACAGATCAGATCTCCAGAAGAGCTTTCTTGAAAGCTGCTGCGGCGGCCGGTTGTGCGAGCGCTGCCAACTTGACGTTTGGCCTGTCAAGGCGCACGGGATGGTCTAGTTCCTTCCGGCTCGTGGCCGAAACGGACCGCGAGCGGGTCTTGGAAGCCGCGGCCAAATATGTTTCTCAAACGCCCCTCACGATCACAGCGTTCCCCGCCAAGGGGAGTGCAGGCGGATTACACGATTTCTATTCCCAGGCAGACTACTTCTGGCCTAATCCGAAAGACCCGAACGGGCCATACATCAACCGTGATGGCCAGAGCAATCCGGAGAATTTCGACGAGCATCGTAAGGCGATGGTGGCGCTCTCCATCCAGATGCCCGCTCTCACCGCCGCCTGGCTCCTGACCGGCGACCGCCGTTACGGACAGAAGGCCTGCGCTCACCTTCGCGCATGGTTCATCGCACCCGAAACAAGGATGAACCCGAATCTGCTCTACTCTCAAGCGGTTCAAGGGTCTTCGACCGGCCGCTCCTACGGCATTATCGACACTCTACATCTGGTCGAAGTGGCCAGGGCCACGAGCTTTCTGACGTCCGGAATGCTCAGTGCGCAAGAAGTTGCCGCGGTGAAAGGTTGGTTCGCCGGCTATCTGGACTGGCTTTCTCACAGCGAACGGGGAGTGAAGGAGCGCGATACCACGAACAACCACGCCTTCTGCTGGGCCTTGCAGGCTGCCGAGTTTGCCCGGTTGGCGGGCGATGATACCGCGCGTAACGAGGTGTACAGGCGCTACCGGGATGTTCTGCTACCTAATCAGATGGATGCGAGTGGATCCTTCCCTCGGGAACTGGTACGCACCAAGCCATACAGCTATTCGATCTTCAACTTCGACGTGATGGCGGGACTCTGCCAATCGCTGAAAGGACTCTCCCCGGATCCGGCGACTTTCCATCTTACGGACGGGCGCGGGCTCTGTAAGGCCGCGGATTTCATCTACCCGTACCTTAAAGACAAGAACACGTGGAAGTGGGCGAAGGATGTTGAGCATTTCGACGCCTTGCCCGTTCGTTCGCCGGGCTTGCTATTCTCTGGCCTAGCTTGTCACGAACAGAAATACATCGATCTCTGGACCACGTTGAATCCAGATCCGACGGACAAGGAGATCATCCGTAACTACCCTATTCGCCAACCTCTTCTTTGGGCGTGATTAAACAGATGGAGCGGTCGGAATCATCGGTTGTTCACCGGGCATCCACAGCCAGAATCAAGGGGTGCTCCCGTCCTTCCATCGATGACGTTGACCTTCAACAGTGCCTCGATATTTAGGTTCGATTAATCTCTTCCAAGGTCATGAGGCAATGCAAGAATCCGGTTGGCGTAGGTCGATGGCCGAACCTAAACCCTAAAATGAATTGGACCTATGGCGAGCGTGGTCTTCCTGAAGTTCCGGCGGAATGGCGGAAAACCGACATGGCGGAAACGGGGGCTGTTGAAGCGAATCGATTGACCATGAGTGGTTGCGTTGGGCCCTGCTGACGTGCCGAACGTGGTCGTGCTCACAACCTCATCCAGTACGGAATGGCTGGGCAGCATTGTTTAGTTCGACCAGGAGATGGGCTTCGAAGCAGGCTGACGCTTTCATGGATTTTCTAATGTCGCCCTTGACCGATCACAGGGCGGATGTCAAACTGTTGGTGGCAGGATTGGGAAGATATTTCGGTGTAGTTTGTCTTCTCCCGCGCGTTCGCCGTAGAATAAACGTGCAATGGACGCGGGATTGTGGGGCATTTGGGCCTTTTCGCCGAATGCAAAACCAAATAAGTTGCGTGTTATCAACGTGATGGAGTAGTTCATTATCCCCCATCCCCACCCTGAATTTTGTCCGGCGAACTAGCCCACGCAGTCAGGAAAATAACTCATGATTTACGGCTTAATCGTAACCATCCACATCATCGTCTGTTTCTTCATTATCATCGTTGTGTTGCTGCAGAGCGGGAAGAGCGGAGACATTTCCGCAGCTTTCGGCGGCCAGGGCAGCCAAACCGCATTCGGCCCGCGTGGCGCGGCCAGCGCCCTTTCCCGGGCGACCACGTGGTCGGCGATTGCCTTCATGATCACCTCCATCACCCTGTCGGTCTACTCCACCAGGAGCGGCGGCCCGGCTTCCGTTCTGGACAAGTTCAAATCTCAGCCCGTCAAAACGCAACCCGCACCGGCGCAAACTCCGGCCACACCGCCCGCTAAACAGAAATAGATCGTATTCAAGCCGTTGGTTCACGAAGGACTTCATTCCGTGAGGTTTTCCTTCGTGAACCTCAGTGTCTTTCGTGGTCTATGGTTTTCCCGGAGTTGGATTTCAACTCGCAGGGTGCTACCATCCGTGTTAGGCGTTTAGGCGCAGGAGGTAGTCAGATGTCAGATCGGGACGGCAACAATTTCGTTTGGTTCCTGGCAGGACTGGGTTTGGGAGCGCTGGCAGGAGTTCTCTATGCACCGCGCTCGGGCAGCGAGACGCGCGAAGTTCTACGCGCGCGCGCCGAAGAAGGACGCGACTACGTACGCAGCCGCGCACGTGAAGCCCGCGATCAGGCAGCGCAATGGGCCGACCGCGGCCGAGAGGTGGTCAACACTCAGAAAGAACAGTTCCGCGCCGCATATGAAGCCGGCCGCCAGGCTTATCACGAAGCCACGACCGAGACGGGCGCGCCGAAAAATTTATAGGCGCTTGCTTTCCGACGCACGGTCGGATTGACCGGGCGGAGGCACTTCTATGGACAAGCTCACTTCTGTCTTTATCGCTCTGACCGGGATTGCGGTCATGTTGCAGGCAGGTATCCTGCTGGCCATGTACCTTGCCATGCGTCAGAGCGGCGCCCGCATTGAGGCTATTGCCGAGGAAGTAAAAACCAAGGTCCTACCGACGGTGGAGCACGCCGAGGCATTCCTGACGGAGATCCGCCCCAAACTGCAAGTGATTGCCGACAACCTGGAGGACTCCACCACACTCATGCGGGCCCAGGTGCAGCGTATCGACGCGACCGTCAACGATACGGTGGACCGCGCCCGCCTGCAAATTATCCGCGCCGATGAATTGCTGAGCCGTACGTTAGATCGAGTGGAAAAAACCTCTGACATGGTGCACGAAACCGTCATCTCGCCGGTGCGCCAGCTTTCCGGCTTGATGCAGGGGATCACAGCCGGTCTGGACTTCTTGTTCGGCGGTCGCGGACGCAAGAACGGCGCCAGGCGCGAAGACCGTCGTCCGGTTCCGCAGGACGAAATGTTCATCTGAACTTGCGGGCATGAGACCGTATTTCACTAACTTCCTTTTAGGACAGGCATATTCCCATGCCGCAATTTCTGTCCCGTCCTCGCCTTCGCGCGATGGCTCCTGTTCTGACCACCAGTGTTCTCATTCTGCTTTCCTTTTCCCTTCTGGCACAAGACAAGACCGTCTGGAGTGATCGGGAAAAACCGATCGTCGAACAGATTCGCGCCCTGCGCAAGCTCGACGACGCTTTACGCGCCGGCACGACCAAAAGTCTGGCGCTGCAGATTCGACAGCTGCCCGCCGTCCCCAATAAGTTGAGGCTGGCCGGTGCGCTGGCGAACCTTTCGACTGAAGGCGATTTCGGCGGCGACACGTTGCAGGAAGTCACAACCACGCTGGCTACGGCTTTGCGCGAGCGACCTCCCGCAAAAGAGCATGGCAATCCGAACGAACTTTATGTCGAAGTGGCGTCGCTCGTGCGCTACGAGCATATGGAGGCTGCGTCGGACAATCCACAGTTTGCCGAAGCTATGGCCAAGCTGGAAGCCGACGATGCCAAACGCCAAAACGCCGACTTTACGCTCACCGACTTGCAAGGGAAAGCCTGGCATTTTCAGGATCTGCGGGGCAAGGTCGTGCTGGTAAATTTCTGGGCAACCTGGTGCCCGCCTTGCCGCAAGGAAATGCCTGACCTCGACGCGCTTTTCAAGAAGTTCAAGGATCAAGGCTTCGTCGTGCTGGCGATTTCCGATGAAGGGGCGGCAAAGGTCGCGCCGTTTATCAGCGAAAGAAGCATCAGCTATCCGGTCCTCCTCGATCCGCACCGGAAGGTGAGCGACCTGTTCCAGGTGGAAGGAATTCCCAAGAGCTTCGTTTACGATCGTGGCGGCAAACTGGTCGCGCAGTCCATCGACATGCGCACGCGGCGGCAATTTCTCGAAATGCTGGCGCAGGCGGGATTGCAGTAGTCACGTAGAGGCGGACGAATGCGTCCGTGGCCACGTTTGAGGTGGAAATATTGTGCGATATCTGGTTCGAGCCCGCGTAAAACCCGGCCGCGAGGCGGATCTGCTCGAGGCCATCGAGCAGCAGACCTTGGGCCAGGGCTCCATCGCGGAAGGCGAATATCTCCGCAACATGCAGGATGCGCAGCTATGCGAAGACCAGACCGCCCGCTGGGTGGAAGTCTGCTACTGTCCGACTCCTCTGCAGGAAGAGCGGCCCTACTGGGAGCAATACTTCGATCTCACGAAAGTGCAGGACGCACATGACCGCAGCAACTGCCGCGACGAGAATGGAACCGAACCCTGGGCCTGCGGCGAGTGCGATTGCACCGCACGGCTGGAAGAAAAACTAAAGAGCACGGGCAAACCGTTCATCGAATTGCTGCGTGCCAAGCCTTAGGAGGCAACGCGGGTTTTCTTCGCGAACTTCGCGGCCTCTCTTCGCGTCCTTCGCGTTCAAAGGCTTTTGATTTGCGGATCGAGTAAACTCATGAAAGCTCCGGCAAAGTTGATTCCAGCTGCTTCAGATCCTGCGCTACTTCCCTCAAATTGAAAACGAGCGCCCAGAAAGGCAGCATGCGATCGAGCGCGAACGGAGAAGTCGCGCGCTGCTCGCGGAGTTTGGCGAGATCGGCATCGAGGTCGAGAATCGCGGCGTCGAGTTCCGTGGAGTTCAACGGTTTGCCCGGGCTGCGTACCGCTTTCGCCAAGGACGTGAAAACGCGTGCGGTTTTTTCTGCCAGCGCGGGCAGCGACGGCACCAGGCCGGGCCCGAGTTGGGCGTGCACAAAGAGCACGCTGTCTTCCGCCATCGACGTCAGGCGGCGTCGAACCTGGTCGGCGAGTTCCACGCTCCGCTGGTACGCGCTCTGATTGAAGCGCGAGAAGGCCAACTCGCCGCGGGCTTCGTCCATTTGCTGGGTGATGCCGCGCCGCAGGTCGTGCAGTTGGCGGTCGAGCTGGTGGACCTGCTGTTCGTTGTCAATTCCATGCAACGCGGCGTCGGTCACCGCGCGGTAGAGCGCGCCAGCGCCGTCGAGGATGTTGGCGATTTTGTCGCGCAGAATTTCGCGCGCACGCACCGGCCAAAGCAAGGCTCCAACGGCGAAGGCGACGAACGATCCCAGCAGCGTGTAGAGAACGCGCAGCCAGCCGATTTTGAAAGGTGTGCCCTCGATGCGGCCCAGAACGAGGACGATGGCGACGGTGAATCCCGCGGCGCTGAAGCTGGGATGCAGCACGGTGAGGTAACCGAACAGCGTAGCCAGAACGAAGAGCATGACGCCGATGCGAACCACTCCGGGTCCGAACAAAGTGAACAGGAGCATGGCGGCAACCGCGCCGGCGGTCGAGCCGATGGTACGGTAGAGTGCCGCCTTCCACGACGCGCCGACGTTCGCCTGGGTGACGACCAGCGCCGTGAACACAGCCCAGTATCCCTGCGGCAGATGCCATCCCGCGTAAATGGCGTAGGTAATGGCGCCGGCGAGTCCAGTCTTGATTCCCTGCTTGAGGGACGGGGATTGGCGAGACCAAAAGGATGGTGAAGTTTGTGGAAGTGGGAGTGCAGGATTTGCGGAGGCCATGCGGGGGATTATAAGCGGGGCACGTGCTCCGGCTCAGTTCTCGACGGGGTCGAGTTGAATGTCCAACTTCTGATAAGCCCCAGACCTGAGTCGAATGGATTTCCCTGCCCCAGCACTCTCATCCCATTCTTGAAATCCCTCTGAGGAAACATGCACGCGGACTTCAGTATCGGGAGGAATCACTATCGCGCAGCTGGGAGCCAGCCACGAGCAGCCTGGACGATTAAATGTGACCCGAAGGCTCAACCCTAAGCATGGCCCTTCTGCCACCTCGACGCTAACCGCAACCTTCGGAATTGTGGCTCCGGTTTGTCGGTTCGTTAGATTGAACTCCAGGAAGGCTCCTCTTGGGGGAAGTTCTAATCGAAGCTCAACGTCACGATGTTCGGGCGTAATCTCAACCTGTGAGCGACTGTCATCTCCCCAATTCATGAAGTAGGAGTAGCCAGCCCGTTCGTCGGCGGCGAACACAGTGTACTTACCCGGTGGAAGGCCTGCAAAGCGAAACTCTCCCGACTGGTTTGTGATTGCGTTCGGAGGAGATCCAGCAATCATGCAAAGGGTTTGGGGAGCCGGACACGGCCGGTTGGTTACTAGCATCAGCCTCTTCGCTCTGTGCCCGTCCGGATCGATCGCAACTCCATAGATCGTTCCCTTGATTCCTTCCTCGGAGTTCTGCCCAAGCATGCTCGTAGACAGCAGCAACACAGCAAGGATGATGCGAGTCTTCATGTCACACTCCTTCCCTCAGTGAACGCTGAAGGCGAGAGATTCTTGCATGTATAACTTGAGTGCTGATTCTTGCTACGCGATCCAGCCGCCGCCGACTACAACATCGCCGTCGTAGAAAACTGCAGCCTGTCCAGGCGTGATGGCACGCTGCGGCTCGTCGAAGGTGACGAGGATTTCGTCGTCGCCAACGCGATCGGTCGCTACTTTTTCTATCACCGCCGCCGCGGGCTCGTGGCGGTGGCGAATCTTCACTGACACTCGCATGGGCTCGACTAGATCTTCGACTGCGATCAGGTTCACGCGCTTGGTGCGCAGGGTGCGGGAGTAGAGGTGGTCGGCGTCGCCGACGGTGACCTGCTTGTCTGCGCCGCTGATCTGGATGACATAGAGGGGCGAGCCGGTGGCGACGCCGAGTCCCTTGCGCTGGCCGACGGTGAAATTGTGAAT
>Ga0070733_10001195_pt1 | contig 19568 bp, 18 predicted proteins | sample Coa_R1_9_FD_66450 | JGI IMG/M metagenome (GOLD analysis project Ga0070733, IMG submission 66450) | Surface soil microbial communities from Centralia Pennsylvania, which are recovering from an underground coalmine fire - Coalmine... | ecosystem: Environmental > Terrestrial > Soil > Unclassified ... | reverse complement strand
GTTTCTTCCGGCAGATCCTCGACGGCGTGCTGGATTGCATCGGGAACCACGACGTCCGGAATTCCCGAATCTCTCACAATCCCGCGAGTGGAGATGCGCATTCGCCCCGGCGGCGCGACGACCCGGTTGCACCAGTTTCCGAATCCGTCCCGGTAGCCGACGATCGGGACGGCGGGGTCGGTGATCACATTGTCCGGGATCACGATGTCCGATGCCCGTGAGTAGTGGATATTGATCGTCAGGATCATCGGCGTCGCTTGAGGGAAGGTGTAGATGAATTCGCAGCCGATCTGTATCTTCACTATCTCGCGCCCGCTCCGATTTGCAAAGCACGCGAATGGCCGTAAGTTGGCACGAGGAGATTGGTCCGCCCCGTGCCCAAGCTCACAGCGGCGGAATCGTGGGGCGGACGGGAGCGGACGATCGTTTTGCGTCGTCTGCCGTAGATGGAAATTAAAGGAAGGCGCTGGAGCAATGAACGAACGCAGCAACGAAAATAACTTTGGTCACCCCGGGAACGAAGGGCCGGATCCCGGCAGCGTTCGTCATCCCGCCCACATCGACCAGCGTCCTTATTGGAAACGCGCCCATCGCGATTGGCGGATCTGGGTCGCACTGGTCGCAATGCTCGTGGCAATAACGATCTATATCCTGAGCGAAGACTTGGCATTTCTTCCGCACGGCTGACGGGCGTACCGTTTGAATGGTGGCCTCTTCTACCGTTAAGGATGTCCCGCTCCCGGCCGGGCTGACGAGCGATGAAGCGCGCCGCCGGATCGAAGCGTCCGGCCCCAACGCAGTGCCCGATACGGCCATGCGTCCGCTTCGCCGGGCGCTCACCAAATTCTGGGCGCCCGTTCCGTGGATGCTCGAAGCGGCGAATCGCGCTGGGCTTCTGCGCGGCTTCGTCGATGCGCGGAAAAAGAAGGGTTCGGCATTTCTCCAAACGTCGGAGCGGCGGTCAATTCGTATGAAGCATCAACCAGACAGTCACTTTCTTCAAATTCCCGGCCCGACTAGCGTTCCTGACGACGTTCTGGGGGCCGTCGATAACCCCACCATCGACCGCGGCGGTCGCGGACCTGAGGTCCCAAAAAGGGCAACGAACTGCTCCTTCGGGAGCACGGGGACGAAGTGTGCAACAAAGCGTAGACCAGCGAGGTCTGGCGATTTCAGGAAGCGCGGAGCAACCACACATGTCGGTTCATGACATCTGCATTCTCGTCAAACGCAACTCCATCGAGATCGCGTCGACCCTCGTGTTTCTGGCGATTCTCCTCAGGGGCGTTTGGGGGGAACTGGGGTTGCCCGCGATCCCATGGAAGCAGATCCACTTCCGATAATCCGGCGTTACGTCCAATTCCGGGCCGCCCCCCCCGCCGTGTTCCCTGCTTTCCTCTTTCGTCGCGACGGGGCGAACCCGCCGCCGCCATCGAGTTAAACTGAAGATCGAAAGGGGCCGCTTTGCGGCCCCATGCAGGGGTCGTGGGCGACTATATCCAGATCAGGATGCACAATCCTTGCATGGATTGAATCACCACAACTGTGATTGAGATTTTTCTGGTCATCACAGTTCCCTCCTCTCTCCGAGGGATTGGATTTCACCGACGAGCGGCACTCGTCGGTGAGGTCCTCGGCAAAAGATCATTTAGCGCGTTTTTTCACAGGCGTTTCCTTCGCGGGAGTGCTGTTATCAACGACGAGCTTGGGCTTCTTACGCACACGGCGGGCGGCATCTTCCGCTCGTCGCTCTTCCCGAGTATTAATAGCTTCGACGGCAAACGGCGTGGCTGCGGCGATAAGACCGTTAAATTCATAGGCGTTGGAAGTTTGCCCGCCATGTTTGGCGTCGTACCGCGTGACCCGTCGAATAAACCCAGATCTTTCCATCTGGGCAATGCGCCGTCTCACGGTACTGGGGTCCACGCCCATGCATTCAGCCAGCGTCGTTTTTGAGGGATGCGGCAGATTGTCGTTGTACCACCAATGTTTGGCCAGTTGCAGGAGGATATTCACATCGATGGGGTCAAGGCCAAGAGCCTGTTGTTTTTCGAGGATGATCGAGGGCAGCACTGTCCAGCCAGCATCCATCAAAGGGGCAGTCCATTTTTCCTCGTTGCGCCGAAGCAGACGTTCATTCGTAGCAATTTGTGCAGCAGCCATAAGCTCACTTTAACGGGCCAAAGAGCGTAGGTTCAAGTATACCCCAGAGGCGGCAGCGCCGCTGGGCCGGAGGCGGATTCGCTCTCGGGCCAGAGGCTGGAGTGCACGTGCCCCCACGCCTGACGCGCCCCCCAAAGCAGTAAACATCTATAAGCAGGACGAAGCATAAGCAGCATCAACAGTCCCATTACCCAAAGACAATTAAATAACCCGGAGGCCCCGATGCCTCGGGGGTAGTGCGCTACACTTTGATTGACACTTCTGGGAGCATCCCTGCCGTAAGGCATATTCCCGGCGGTTAAGAGTTACGGAAGGGGGGAGGAAAACACCTTCCCCCTTTGCTTTTCTGAGCCGCTCCGATTCCGGGGGTTGCTCAAGTATTCAGAAAACCTTTCTTTAAAGCTATGTCTGCCGGGTCGCCTCCGTCACCGCCAGCACCACCCTCCCCCTACAGTGCAGGCCTTTTAGCCGCCATTCCGCGCACGATCTCGAACGAAAGATTAGGTCGGTATTTGCGGGCGACCACTCAGGACATCCCGAATGCGCTCAAACTGTATGAGCATAACGTTCACCTTTCAGAGGCCCTGTATGGACTACTGCACGGGATCGAAATTGCAACCAGAAATTCCATTCACGTCACTTTGACCGCCAGCTACGGGAGCTCCAACTGGTACGACTATGCGCCTTTAACACCGTACTGGCAGAGAGCCGTACAAGAAGCGAAAACGCAGGCAGGCGCGGGAGCGACAGCAGGGAAGGTGATCGCTGAACTCACGTTCGGGTTTTGGGTTGAGCTTGTGAAGCAGCACAATCACCGAACTCTTTGGGTTGGAAGGAAATTGCATCGAGCGTTCCCAAACGCAAGAGGGCGCACTCGCGGGTATATTCACGACCGGCTAAAGGTCGCTCAGAGACTTCGAAACCGCATCTCTCACCATGAGCGTGTGTTGACATCACGAAATACCACGTATACCGGGTTTGATTTTCTTACTCTGGCCGAACTGCTTGAGATCGCCGATTGGGTGTGCACCGAAACAGCGGGCTGGATAAGAACGCGTTTTCGATTTGCGGAGGCGCAAAAAATTCTCGCGGACGTGAGCGCCTTGGGCTTTTCACTTTAAACGCTGGCCCGCACCGCATAGCCCCCGCCGTGCTTTCGAATCGCCATCTTGTGGCTGGCGGAGACCTGCCCGGCGCTTGTCGTAAATCTGCGTTGTGGTGATGTGTTTGTGGTCGAGTAACTCCCAAACAGCTTCAATGGGAGCGCCGGAGTCAAGCCCCAGGACATCGTCCAACCGGAGCGTTGCCGTAGAACATTGCGGTTCGTCGAAACGGCTGTGGGTGTTCTTAGGCGTCACCGTGAGCGCCCCGGTCTTGCAGTCGAATACCTGTGCGAGCTTCCGAAACCACGTACTAAGGCGGCCGGGCATGGCCAAGACCCGCCGATCAGTTGGATTTTTCCACGACTACGAAGGTGATGTCGTCCGTTTGCGGCATGCCCTGAGTGAAATCCTCAATCGCTTTGAGAAGTCCCTGCTCGACCGCGTGACTCCCCGAAGGGGCGTCGCGCCGAATGATTTCCTGGACTCTCTCCTCGTTGAACATTTCCCCCTGGGGATTTTCCGCATCCGTCAGGCCGTCGGAATAGACCACCAGAATGTCTCCCGCGCAGAGATGCAGGGCGCGTGTTTCCCAGGCGAACGAATCGAAGATCCCGAGGACAGCGGCGTCTGAAACCAACGCTTCGATCTTTCCCGTCGCGGCGCGGTAGAGGCAAACCGGATTGTGTCCCGCGCTGATGTATGCACCCCGTCCATCCGGGCCCAGCAAAAAAAGAAAGAGCGTTACGAACTGAGAACCGAGAGATTTTTCGCAAAGCAGGCGGTTCACACAGTTCAGGACCTCCGGCGCCTGCGTACCTGCACGGAATTCCATATGGAGTGCGCCCAGTACCATCGAACTTAACAGCGCGGCGGGCATTCCTTTGCCGGAAACGTCCGCCAAAACGCCCATCCATTCGCCGGAAGCGAGCTGCATGAAGTCGTAAAAGTCTCCTCCCACGTAGCGGGTCGGGTGATTGAAAGCGTGGATGCGATAGTTCGCAAAACAAGGTAAGGAATGGGGCAGGAGGCTTTCCTGGGTTTCCTGCGCGAGGGCCAATTCCTGCTCTCTCTTCTTACTCTCGGCGAGTGTTTTGACACGAATCACCTCGCGGCTTTCTTCCAGCTCCCGAACCGTCTCTTCCAGCGCTCGTGCGTGGTTCCTCGATTCGAGATGCAGCAAACGCACTTCCAGCATGTTGCGGACGCGCACGCCGAGCTCGGCCTGATCGAACGGCTTGGCGATAAAATCCCTGGCGCCGGCTTCGAGGGCGCGCAGCTTGTGGCCCGGCTGGGCGGTGATGACGAGCACCGGCAGGTAGCTATCCTCTTCCACGGCCTTCAGACCCTCCATCACCTCAAAGCCATCGAGGCCCGGCATCTGGAGATCGAGCAGGATCAAGCCGTAACGATTCTCGCGGTGAAGGCCACAGACCTCCCTCGAGTCCATCGTCGAGTGAACCGAGGTATAACCGGCGACACGCAGCATGCCCTCAAGAAGCCGGACGTTAGCGGCTTTATCGTCAACGATCAGAATTTCCGCCTTCAGAATATCGCTGGGGTTGATCATGTGGGGTCGATCATGTGATGCTGGCCATACTACCGGCGTGGGTTGACTTTCTCAACAAGAGCTGGTGTGTGGCGAATTCGAGCGCAGTGTCCAGCGTATCCATGAATTCGTTCACCCTGATCGGCTTGGTCAGATAGCCGAAAAATCCGGCCTGCAGACCTTTCTCTATATCCCGGGGCATGGCATTCGCGCTGAGCGCGATCACCGGAATCAGCGCGGTCAGGGGGTCTTCATGCAGGATTTTGAGGGCCTCGATACCGCTGATGCCGGGAAGATTGATGTCCATGAGAATCACATCCGGCTCGTTGGCGCGGGCCAGCTCGATTCCGAAGTTTCCATCCTGGGCGCTCAACAGGCGGATATCGGGACGGCGCGCGATCAGTTGTTCGATCAGTTTCAGATTGGCCGGGTTGTCCTCCACATACAGAAGAGTGCGCAGTGACATGTGATGCTTCAGACGGGGCGGTTCAACCTCCGACGCCCGGGTCGTGCCCATCTCAAGCCGCGGCTCGACTGCCGTGTTCAGCTCGAACCAGAACACGCTCCCCGCGCCGACGGTGCTTTCCACGCCAATCACACCGCCCATGAGTTCAATCAGCCGCTTGCTCATCACCAGCCCGATGCCGGTACCCTGCACCGCGCTTCGTTCCTGTCCCAGCCGGTTGAAGGGTTGAAACAACTGGTCCAGCATCTCCGGAGGCAACCCGGCCCCGGTGTCCGTGATGCTGACGCGAATCCGTTCATTGGCTGTTAGTGCGCAGTCCACGACGACGGTCCCGTTCGTCTGGTTGTATTTGATGGCGTTGGAAAGCAGGTTAATAATTACCTGCTTCAAACGCGTCCGGTCGGCATCCACAAAAACGGCGTTCCGGGGTTGCGGAAACGTCATCCGGATGCCGCGGCTCTGGGCCTGCGGCTCGATCATCGCCTGGCATTCGAGCATCACTTCCGCCAGCGACGTCGGCTCCCTCGACAACGCCATCTTGCCGGACTCGATCTGCGCGAGATCCAGAATTCCGTTGATCAGTTCCAGCAGATACCAGCCGGCGTGGAGAATGGGATCGATGCTCGCCACCTGGGAGGCGGTCGGCGGCGGCGTATCGGAAATCATGAGCTGCGCGAAACCGAGGATCGCGTTGAGAGGCGAGCGAAGCTCATGGCTCATGCTGGAAAGGAAATCCGATTTCGCCAGATTGGCCTTCTCCGCCGCGGCTGTGGCTCTCTCCAATTCCACGTTGTTTTCCTGCAGCGCGTGCTCGAAGCGCTTGCGCTCCGTAACGTCGCGGGCGGCGGCGAATACGCCCTGCAGCTTCCGGTCGCGGTCGTGAAAGGTGGTCGCGTTATAGGAAACCACCGTTTCCTTGCCGTCGCGGGCGCGCGCGGTGAGCTCGTAATCGGTAACTTTGCTTCCGCTCAAAACCAGTTTGATGCCGGCCTCGGCCCGCTCGGGGTCGGTGAAATAGTTCTTGAAAGGCGCGCCGATCAGCTCGTCGCGGGTACAGCCGGTGAGCGCCTCCATTTGCTGATTCACGTCGGTGATGATGCCGCGGGGGTCGGTGGTCATCAGCGCGTCGATGTTGGATTCGATGAGAGAGCGGGTGTAGAACTGCTGGTCGCGCAGGCGCTGATCGAGCTGTTGTTGTTCGGCTTCCACCTGCTTGCGCGCGGTATTGTCGGTTCCGATCAGGAGATAACCGATAATTTCGCCGGGATCGTCGCGTAGTGCCGTCACCGAAACGACGGCCGGAAAGCGGCTCCCATCCTTGCGGATATAAGTCAGCTCGTAGATGTCTTCGATACCGCGCGATGCCTTGAAAACCAAGGCCTCAAAGCCCGGCGTAATCGGAGTTGCCAGCTCGAAACTCAGGGCTTTGGCGCGTGCGATCACTTCCCGCGGATCGGAAATATCGGCGGGAGTAATCTTATCCACCACCTCCGCGGCCGCGTAGCCGAGCATGCGTTCGGCGCCGACGTTGAACAGCTGAATAACGCCCTTCTCATCGGTCGCTATACATGAGAAATTGGCGCTGTTGAAAATCGCGTTCTGCAGCGCTCCCGTCTTAAGGAGGGCGGCTTCGCGCCGTACTTCAGTCACTACATCCTGCGCGGTCATTCCTCGATATGGTGCACGAGTCGCGCCAATTTTCCTGTTGCGGTTTGGCCCGTAATGGAGGCCAGCCTTGACGGCCATCGGTCAAATGACCCTGGGCGGTCACTTCTGCATCCGCCCACCGTGGCGCGGACGATCGTTTTCCGTCGTCTGCGATTGCTCCGAAAACAGAATGCAGGCCACATAACAACGATGGTCTGCACCACGCGGGCATCGGCCACTGAAGTGCTTCTTATGTTCAGCGCGGGACATACCCGTCTAAGGAAAAACGAAAATGAAAATATTCAAAGCGGCGGCGACGGTGTGCGGTGTGGCACTGCTTGGCGCGGCTCTCTTACCCACTGCAAGGGCTGACGAGTATAACGAGAAAACCGTGATCACCTTCAGCGGGCCGGTGGAAATCCCGGGGGTTCACCTCAAAGGGTGGGGCGTTCTGCCCGCGGGCACTTACGTGTTCAAGCTTGTGGATTCGCAGTCCGACCGCCACATCGTACAGATCTTCAGCGCGGACGAGAAGACCGTCTATGCCACCATTCTGGCAATTCCGAACTATCGCCTCAAAGTCACCGGCAAGACCGTCATCACATTCAGAGAAAGACCCGCCGGCGAGCCGGAAGCGCTGCGTGCGTGGTTCTATCCCGGCAGAGCGTGGGGTGAGGAATTCGTCTATCCGAAGGCTGTGGCTATCGAAATTGCCAAGTCCACCAATACGGCCGTTCTGACCACGCCGGCTGAGATCCCCGTCGAAGTCGAGGAGCCGATCACTATAGACCACCCTGTAATAGCGCAATTAAGAGTGGCGCCCGTCGAAGCGGTCCGGCCGACAGGGGAAACCGTGGAACTGGCGCAGGTAGTTACCCCGCCGCCCCCGGCCGCATTTGTCGCCGCCAAAACGCTACCGGCCACGGCAAGTAACCTGCCGCTGATCGCCCTGCTTGGCTTCCTGGCGCTGGGTGGAGCTTTCATCCTTCGCGCAGCCGAAAGACGCACGCTGTAAGAGGACTGTTAATATCGCGGCTCGGTCAACCCGGCCGATTTACCGAGCCGCATTCCATAAACAAGGGGTAGTAAGGATGCCACAGAGAGTGATTCCGATGCTGGCGCCCATGACAAGAAGCCGCCAGGACAAGAACAGTTCCTATAAGACGAAGGCTCGCGGGCTCGATGTACTCAATTCGCCGCAGCTGAATAAGGGAACTGCGTTCACAGCGGAGGAACGAAAGGAACTGGGCCTGAACGGTCTGCTCCCGCCCGACATCGGCACGCTGGCGTCTCAGGTGAAGCGCGCCTATATCCAGTACGAACGGCTGACGGATGCGCTGAGCCGCAACATCTACCTGACGGCTCTGCACGACCGCAATGAAGTGTTGTTTTATCGGCTGTTTTCGGAGCACCTGCGCGAAATGATTCCCATCGTCAACGATCTGACGGTTGGGTTGGCGATGGAGCAATACCATCACGAGTGCCGGCGTCCGCGAGGTGTGTACCTCTCGATCGATCATCCCGACGGCATCGAAGCGGCGTTCGCCAACTTCGGCGCCGGTCCCGGCGATATCGATCTGATTCTGGCGACGGACGCCGAGAAAATTCTGGGAATCGGCGACTGGGGCGTCGGTGGGATAGAAGTATCGATCGGTAAGCTGGCGATCTACACGGCAGCGGCCGGAATCGACCCGACGCGCGTTATCCCGGTGATGCTCGATGTCGGCACCAACCGCGAGAGCCTGCTGAACGATCCCACCTACATCGGCAATCGTCATGCCCGGATACGCGGGGCGCGCTATGACGCCTTTATCGACGCTTACGTCAAAGTGGTGACCCGGCTGTACCCCGACGCCCTGCTCCAGTGGGAAGACTTCGCGCCCGGCAATGGACGGCGCATCATCCAGAAATACCGCGGCCGGATCTGCACTTTCAACGACGACATGCAGGGCACGGGCGCAATTACGCTCGCGGCGGTGATCTCCGCGGTTCGCGTCTGCGGCACACCTATGCGCAGCCAGCGCGTGGTCATTTTCGGAGGCGGCACGGCGGGCATTGGAATCGCCGATCAGATTTGCGAGGCCATGGTGCGTGACGGGCTCTCCCGCGAAGATGCAACCAGGCGCATCTGGTGCGTAGACCGGCAGGGATTGTTCACAACCGAAATGGCCATCCCGCTGGACGAATATCAAGTGCCTTACGCGCGCGCAGCCGCGGAGAGCAAGAGCTGGAAACGGGACGGGGATGCCAATACGGTGGACCTCGCCGAGGTGGTGCGCCGGGTGAAGCCGACGATGCTCATCGGCGCGGCGACCGTCGAGGGGAGCTTCACCGAAGCGATCGTCAAGGATATGGCCGCGCATACGGAGAGGCCGATCGTCTTCGCGCTCTGTGTTCCGCCGACGCGGTCCGCCGCGACCCCGGCCGATCTGATCGCCTGGACCGACGGGCGTGCGCTGGTCGCTACCGGCAGCGCATTCAGCCCGGTGACGTTTAAGGGAGTCACATATGTCATCGGCCAGGTGAACAATGCGATGCTTTTCCCGGGGTTGGCTCTGGGAACCATCGCCTCGCGATCCCGCCGCATCAGTTCCGGTATGTTCGCCGCCGCGGCCAATGCGGTATCCAGTCTGGTCGCCGTACGCCAGCCCGGCGCCTCTCTGCTCCCGCATATCGACGACTTGCGCAGCGTTTCGCTGACCGTCGCGGTGGCGGTCGCCGAAGCCGCCGTGGCTGAGGGATTGGCCGGCGTCAGATTCAGCGACATCGTGAAACAGGTGCAGGATTCGATGTGGCAGCCGGAGTATCGCCGGATTCAGGCGATCTGAGGCCATCGGCAATGCATCGCCGATACATCGCGGCACTGCTCCTGACCGGTTTCGCGGGCGTCGCCGAAGCGCAGGAATCACGACAGGACTTTCAAATCTCGGTCAACGTCGATCTCGTCGTGTTGCAGGCTACGGTGCGCGATCGCGGCGGGCGTATTGTTTCCGATCTGCGCGAGCAGGATTTCGAAGTTTACGAAGACGGCGTCCGGCAAACCATCAAGCTGTTTCGGCACGAGGATGTTCCGGTTACCGTGGGGCTGGTTGTCGATCACAGCGGAAGCATGCGGCCGAAGCTTACCGACGTGATCGCGGCTGCGCGGACATTCGCGCGGTCCAGCAACCCCGAAGACGGCATGTTCGTGGTCAACTTCAACGAGAAAGTCACACTGGGCCTGCCCGGCGGGATGAGCTTCACCAACAGCGCGGATGAACTCGAACGCGCGATCGCCGGCACAAAAGCCGCCGGCCGGACAGCCCTTTACGACGCGGCTGTCACGGGGCTGGAACATTTGCAGACAGGCGGGCCCGAGAAGAAGGCACTCATCGTGATCAGCGATGGCGGCGACAACGCCAGTGTGCTCGGCCTGCCCGCGGTGCTGAGAAGGTTCGAACAATCGAGCGCTGTTATATACGCCATCGGCGTCTTCGATGAGGACGATCCCGACCAGAATCCCGACGTGCTTCGCCGCCTTGCCCGAGCCACCGGCGGAGAGGCGTTTTTCCCGGATCGGCTCGGCGACGTGGTCGCCATCTGCGAACGCATCGCGCACGATATTCGACACCAATACACCATCGGATATGTTTCCACGAATAAGACGGCGCCCGGTGACTTTAGGACGATTCGAATGGTTGCCCATGCGGCCGGGAAGGGCAGCCTCTCCGTGCGAACCCGCACCGGCTATATTCCGCTTGGGACCGACGGCGTCAAATGAGGCAAGTTCTGCGGTGGACCCGGCGCGTCCTGCTGGTCTGTGCAATCTCCCTGCTGGCTTGGTGCGGGTTCGTTCTGATCGACGCCCGGATATTCCGCACGGCAGAGGATCGCCAACTCAGCCTGCCGCCGTCGGTGTCTGTGATATCCCCCGGAGCATCCTCCGTGGCTGGGACCGCCGGCCTGATTGGCCGAATTGACATTCCTCGTCTCTCCCTCTCGGTGATCGTCATGGAGGGAACCAGTTCAAAAACGCTCCGGCGGGCGGCGGGGCATATCTCGGGTACGGCGCTGCCTGGACGGCCGGGAAATGTCGGTATCTCGGGCCATCGGGACACCTTTTTCCGCCCGCTGAGAAACATAGAGCCGAACGACACTATCACGCTCACGACGACCGCAGGCGCATACCGCTATCGCGTTCTTTCCACCAGAATCGTCGGACCCGACGATGTCACGGTACTGGCTCCGGGCGAAAATGAGACCCTCACCCTGGTGACCTGTTACCCGTTTTACTTTGTCGGCCCCGCACCCAGGAGGTTCATCGTTCGGGCCGAAAGAGTGGTCTGAACCGAACTGCCATTCAAACTGCGATGGCTTCGAGCGGAAGATCGGGTCGCACCGCCACCCGTATCCATACCGTCACCTTGTGAATTCCACCGTCGTTGTCGGGAATGACTGGAGAGATCGCAAGTCGATCCCGACGAAGCCGGAAGCCGAGCACTTCTTCGATCCCGACACACACTTCAGCCGACCGAGCCCTCTGCCCTTCCTGCACTTCGTCTATTTCGCACGTTTTCCAGGCCTGACCGCAGGAGGTCAGGTGACCAAATCTGGTCGATTGAGAAGATTTGCCACCTCCGAATCGACTACCGTAAAAGAGAAGCGGCACTAAAGGCGGTTGTTTTTATTGCCGCTCGATCACACCGGAATCCACGGTTCCGCCGGTGCGCGAAATCGTTTGGAAGTAGAGTTGGTCCCCGGCGATTTCCATCAGCATGAAATCGCGATCTGTGTCGAAACCCCTGACGGTGTCCGAAGATGGCCTCAGATTGTGAGCGCGCAACTCGCCGGAATTGCCAAGCACAAAGTAATAGATCCCGCCATGCGGCTTGATTCTTTCATACACGTGGTCGTGTCCCGACAACACGACGCGGACGCCGCTCGACTGGAAGATCGGCTCGAGGCGCGCCCGCAGGTCGGTATCCGGCCCGTGAAATCGGCCGTCGGAATACAAAGGGTGATGGAAAAAGCAGATCTTCCATGCGGCGCTCGAATCGTGAAGGGCTTTGTTCAACCAATCCATCTGATGCGGGTCCATGTAATTGCTGTCGAGGGCGAAGAACTCCACGTTTCCCTTCCTGAAGCTGTAATAGCGCCTCTCGCTCATGTTGAAGGGCTTGTAAAAACGTTCGTTGGGATCGTCGTGATTGCCCAACGATGCGTAGAACCTGACCCCGGCGTCGAGCAGCGCTCTATAAGGATCTTCAAATTTCTTCTTCATATCCGCGGCGCTGTTACCGCCGTATATGTTATCCCCCAGCATAGTCACAAAATCAAACATAGCTGTTTCGCGGGAACGTTCCATCTGCCGGGCAACTTCATACTGCGCTTTGTCGCCGGTTCCCATGTCTCCGATGACCGCGAAACGCACCGAGTCTTTTTTGAGCGGCAGATCGTCCGCGCTGACAACCACCGCGGCCAGAATTCCCAGAAAGAGGATCGCCCGGCGGCTTCCGGACGCGGTTATGAAGAAACGCACCGCCCTCATGAAAATAGGCTCCGCGCTCATGAAAATAGACCCCGAATAACGTCGATGATCAGATTCGCTTTCGCATCCAGAAGAACCAGGTCGCGGCCCGTAATCCGGTACTCAATTTCCGAGGGCAGCGCGGGCAGATTTTCCAGCAGCGAAGGAGGGGTAGACTGCAGAGGCACGCGATCCACGGGATAGCTGTCGTTGATTTCAAGGTGCAGTTGAACGGGTTCGGCGTGGCGGAGACTTTGCCCGATGTGGTCCCCGTCCCCTTGTTGAACCGCCGTCGCTGTCAGGCGGCGAATTTCCGCCGCAATTTCCGGGGTGAAGATGTCTCCCGGCCCGGCATTTTTCCTGGCCTCCCGCACCGCACTCCGCAGTTCGTTTCCGTGCTGCGCGATTTTCTCCTGCGACGGCGTACTCTTCAGCCGGAGCAGCTTCGACTCGATACTCTTGCGCAGCTGAAGATAGGCGGCCACCCGTTTTTCGAAATCCTGAATGACAACGGCATCGGCATTGACCGGAGGATGCCCGATTTGAGCAAAGCCTGGAGCAAAGATTTGAGCGCAAACAGTGCCCGCTATGAGAAAGACGGCCGCCCGCTTCATGCTTTCGCCCCCGCTGCTTCTTCGACGAAATCGCGCACCACTTGCCTCACTGCGTCCTTGACGGCCTGTTTCACGTTCGCTTCCATCTCGGCATGATTCACGTTGGCGCCCGGAACGGTTCCCGACAGTTCGCGAATAGTGAGCTCATAGACGGCTTTCACGGGGCTCATATCGTCCGCGACGGCCTTCGCAACCTTCTTTGCCACCCTGGCCGCGGAAGCCTGGTCCTGCTGTTCCGTTTCGCCGTCCGAGAGCGGCTGCGCGCCGGGCTGCTCCTTCGCTTCCCAATCCTCCGCAAAGGTTTTGGCGAGCCGGCCGACCACTTTGGGGTCGCGGAAGATGATGCCGACTTCGCGCCGGGCATCCAACTCGAGCGAACGGAGACTCTGGCTTCCGACGAACGCCCACGAACCGTCGCGTACGATGGAGCGCGTGTGCAATCGTATGTGCAGCGTCTTCTGCTCGATCCCAGCCGCCGGCGGCACGCTGGCCCCCGCTTTCAGTTTGCCGATGATCCTGACGGCTACGCCCGCATTCACCCGCGCTTCGAGCACTCGGATGATCGCCGGATCGCTGACCTCCGGATCGTAAATCAAAAGTTCTTTCTTCGCTCCCCTGATAAATGCGGTGATTTGCCTGCGCGCGTTCACGGGGCTGACGATAAAGGTGCCGCTGCCCGCCGTATACGTCTGGCGTTTCGTATCCGCCTCGAACAGCTTTGCCGCCTCCTCCACGTGCTTCTTGTTTGTGGTGACGATACCGAAGCTGCGGCTGCGTTCCATATCCAGCCAGGTAAAATTGAAGGCCAGCAGGAAGAGCACTCTGCGGTCGACGATCATCAGTTTGCCGTGATAGCGAACCAGGTCGTCATCGGTGCGCGTGACCGTAACGCCCGCCGCAAGCAGGCGCATCTCCAGATCCCGCAGACTCCGCATGCCGCCCCGGTTGGCCGAAGCAATCAGCGCATGAACATGAATCCCTCTGGTGACCGCGGCGGCGAGCGCTTTCTCGATCTCACTGCGGTTGAAGCGGAAAATCACGATCTCGACGCTCTTTTTGGCGTCCTTGATAGCTTTGATTAACGGCATCGCGCCGTCGCCCGGCTGGATTAGACACTTCACGATAGGTCTCCCCAAATCTGTTCCTCATTTCACTCCCTGCAATTTGGCACCCGTATTGCAGCTAAGTTGGAAATGAGCCCCATGACAAAAACGGCCGCTCCTTTCCTGGTCCTGACCCTGTGCGTCACAGCCTTTGGTGCGCCAAAGAAGGTTTCCAAAGAGCCTTCAAACGCACCCCCTGTACTGTGGGAGGATCCGGCGGACATCGCCACCCGCGATATGATTTACGGCCCCGGAGGCCCCGGTCACCAGCCGCATGGTCCTTTCAAGTTCGTCAAGGAGGATCTCAACGGCACCAATCCCAAGTTCGTCATCACCGATGCCGACGGGGTTAAGTGGAAGCTCAAGCTCGGCGAAGAGGCGCACCCGGAAACAGCAGCCTCCCGCTTGGTATGGGCCGCCGGCTACTTCGCGGATGAGGAGTACTTTCTGCCGGATTTGAAGGTTGATAACATGCCGTCAAAGCTGCACCGCGGCGAGAATCAAGTGGAGCCCGATGGCCTGATACACAACGCCCGGCTCAAGCGTTACCTCAAAGGCGAAGAGAAAAACGGCGTTTGGAAATGGAAGGAGAATCCATTCACCGGCACGCGCGAGCTGAACGGCCTGAGAGTCATGATGGCTCTCCTCAACAACTGGGATCTGAAGGACGCGAATAACTCGGTCTATGTGTATGAAGGCAAGCGGATTTACCTGGTAACGGACTTGGGCGCCAGCTTCGGAACCACGGGCCGCAGCGTCACGCGCGCGGAGTCGAAGGGAAATCTTGAAAACTACACCCATTCGAAGTTCATCGACAAAGTCACGCCAAACGGCGTGGATTTCGCCGTGCCGAGCCGCCCCGCGATGATTCATGCGATCGAGGCTCCCGAGTTCAAATCGCGGGTCGATCTGGAATGGATCGGAAAGAATATTCCCGCGGCGGACGCCCGCTGGATCGGATCTATCCTGGCCAGGCTTTCACGGGAGCAGATTCAGGCGGCTTTCGGCGCCGCTGGTTACTCGCCACAGCAGGTAGTGGGTTTCTCAGCGATTGTGGAAGCGCGGATTTCCGAGTTGAACAAGCTGTAATACTTGTGGGGCAGATTGTCAATCCAATGCCACTCGTTTTTCGCACTCGTGGGGCGGGTCCCCCCGGTCCGCGGTCGACGCCCTCGTCGACCAGTACCCGGCGGGGATCAGCCCATTTCAGCGGATGGGGCGGGTCCGGGGGACCCGCGCGGACCGTGGGGTCCGCCCCACGACTAATGTAAATTCACCCGGCCTCCGAAAAACGAGTGGCATTGGATTGGCAATCGGCCTCTTAACGTAGCTCATCGCCGGTCTATTTCAACGCCCCGAATTGAATCTCGTATAATTCGGCGTAAAGCCCGCCGGCCGCGGCCAACTCGTCATGCTTGCCGCTTTCGATAAGCTTGCCGTCCTCGACCACGAAAATGACGTCGGCCGAGCGAATGGTGGAAAGCCGGTGCGCGATGACGATCGAGGTCTTTCCCTTCATCAGCCGGTCGAGAGCCTCGAAGACCAGTCTCTCCGATTCGGCATCGAGCCCCGAACTCGGCTCGTCGAGAATGAGGATCGGGGTATTTCGAATTACCGCCCGCGCGATCGCAATGCGCTGCCGCTGCCCGCCTGACAGCGTAACGCCGCGCTCCCCCACCAGCGTGTCGTAACCGTTCGGCAACTTCTCGATAAACTCAGTCGCGTTCGCCAGTTCCGCGGCTTTCAGAATCTCCGCCCGGCTTGCGTTGGGCTTGCCGTATGCGATGTTGTGCCATATGGAGCCCTGAAAGAGTACCGTTTCCTGCAATACGACGCTGATGTGTTCCCGCAGCGACCGCTGCTGGTAGCGGCGAACATCGACGCCGTCGATCTTCACCGCGCCCGAGAGCGGGTCGTAAAAGCGCGAAATCAAGCTGATGATAGTGGTCTTGCCCGCTCCGGTCGGGCCCACGAAGGCCGCTACCTGGCCGGGCTCGATCCGAAAGCTCACGTCTTCGAGCGTGGGGCACTTCGGGTCGTATCCGAAAGTGACGCGATCGAATTCGATTTGTCCTCTGAGCCGCAGGACTCTTTGCGCGCCCGGCCGATCTCTTACTTCGCCCTCCATGTCGAGAATCTCGCGGATGCGTTCGTAGGCGGTGGCCGCCTTCGAGTAAGCATCCGTCATTTTCGACAACTCCTGCATCGGCTTGTACATCTTGCCGAGATACCAGATAAAGAGAATGAGCGACCCCGCCGACAGGCTGCCCTCCAGTACCATGCGCGCGCCAAACCAGAGCACCAGGCCCGTGCCGGTCGCCACGATGACCTGCACCAGCGGCGCGAGTCTCGCCTTCATGCCACGCGCCCGCAACGCGATCTCGACATTCTCGAGGCTCTCTTCCTCGAGGCGGTGCACTTCGTAATCCTCGCGCGCGAACGCTTTTACCACGCGCATGGAGGAAAGCACTTCCTGGATCACGGAAACGATCTCGCCCTCTTTCCTGCGCACTTCGCGGGAAGCTTTCCGGATGCTGCGCGTGTACCTGAAAACCACCAGCGCCAGCACCGGCGCCACCGAGAGCGCAATCAGCGTGAATCGCCAGTTGATACAGAACATCACGCCGACCATCCCCACCAAAGTCAGTACGTTGATCAGCGAGTCGAGGAGGCTCGACGTGATGAAGGTCTGGATCGAATCGATGTCGCTGGTTACGGTGCTGATCAGGTCTCCCGTGCTTTTTTGGTCGTGGTAAGCCAGTGACAGCCGCTGGATGTGGAAATAGAGCGCCTGCCGGAGATCGTGCATCACCCACTGGCCGACCCGGGTGGTCAGCAGCTTTTCCGCATACGTGCAGAGCGCCCCAAACACGGCAATGGCCAGCACTGCAATCGCCGCCACCTTGATGATGGCCAGCTTGTCCGGACCGGCCATCGACAGGATCAGACTGTTCGGCCATCCACCGGCTGCCTTCGATTTCAGGACATTATCGAGAACAATCTTCAACGGAACCGGGTCGAGCAGGTTGGCGACGCCATCGCCGGCAGCCGCCAGAATTCCAAAGACCAGCGCCTTCTTGTGCGGCCTGAGGAGTTCCTGGATCGTTGTCTTTCTTAGTGGATCAGGCACGTTGTGGGGAAGGAGGCCAGTGCAATCGGTCTTCCATACGGGAAACTGGCTTCGGCCAGCCACCTGCTCTACTCGCTTCGTCAGAGGAGACTCTAAAAGAGATGAAAACTACCGGATTCATACTACTGTTTGCGGCTGTTACCTACGCCCAGGCCCCGAATCCCGTTCAGAAGGGCGCGGCCCCGAGTGCGAACGGTTCGGAACCCATTTTTCGGGTTGACGTGACCTCGAAAACAGTGAGGGCTGTCAATTATCACAATCGCCAGGGCACGACACACATCGATTTCCGCGGAACGGCGCTGATGCCGGACGCGCGCGGCGAAGCGAGCGTGGACGCAAAAACGGGCGCGACTCGCGTCTCGCTGAAGTTGGATCGTCTTTCGAATCCCGCGCAATTCGGCCCCGAGTATCTGACGTTCGTGTTGTGGGCGATCACGCCGGAAGGCCGCGCGGAGCGGCTTGGGGAGGTCACGCTGAAGGATCCCGACTCGAAGAGCGCGGAGCTCTATGCGACCACCGATCTTCAGTCCTATGGAATGATCGTGACCGCCGAACCCTATTTCTCGGTGAGCCAGCCGTCCGACGTCGTCGTAATGGAGAATTTTCTGCGTAAAGACACTTCCGGCTCGCTCGAATTAATCGATGCGAAGTACGAGTTGCTGAAGCGCGGTCAATACTCGATGAATATAGCGAACGGCGCGCTGGCCCCCATCGTTTCCGATCTGAGTGTTCCGCTGCAGTTGCGGGAAGCCCGGGAAGCTGTTGTCATCGCGATAGCGCAGGGCGCCGACCGGTATGCTCCCGACGTGATGACGAAGGTAGCCATCAACATGAGGAATGCGGAGGCCTATTACCTGGGCAAGAACGAAAAAGGACTCGACACTGTAGCCCGCGAAGCTACTCAGGAAGCCGAAGACGCGCGCCGGATCAGCATCGTGAAGGGACGGGAAGCCGCCGAACAGGCCGGCAAACACCGTGAAGAAGACGCCAGCCGGCAGGCAGCCGCAGCGACTGCCGACTCCGCCGAACAAGCCCGGCTGCGCGCCGCCGCGGAGGCGGATCGCGCCGCCGCCGAACGCGAGAAACGCGACGCCCAGATTGCCACCGCCGACGCTGTCAGCGCCCAGCACGACGCCGAATTGGCCCGCATCGCTGCGGTTGCCGGGCAAAAGCACCTGGCCGATGAAACCGCCGACGCACAGACCGCCCGCGCCGCCGCAGAGAAAGAGGCTCTCGTCCTTCGCGACCGGCTACGCGAGCAGCTGAACGTAATTCTGCAGACCCGAGAGACCGCACGCGGCTTGATCGTGGATTTGTCGGATGTGTTGTTCGACTTTAATGAGGCTTCATTGAAGCCGGAGGCCAGGGAGAAGCTTGCTAAAGTATCGGGCATTCTCCTCGCTTATCCAAACCTTTACATGAATGTGGAAGGCCATACCGACAGCGTCGGAACCGATGAATACAATCTGAAACTCTCGCAATGGCGCGCGGACGCGGTTCGCGACTACCTGACATCAAACGGCATCGGCTCCACCAACGTCCAGGCCCTGGGTCTTGGGAAGGACGGGCCGGCCGCATCGAATGACACGGCAGCCGGGCGGCAGCAGAACCGGCGAGTGGAAATGGTAGTAAGCGGCGACGCGATCGGGCAACCGGTTCAGGGAACCACCAGTTCCCTGCCGTAGCTCCGTGCTGTGGCCGGATCGTGGTGGCGGCGCCGTTTACCGTGCCCAGTGACCTTTTTGGGTAGTGGCCTATTGCGGCCTCGTCTCATGGCAGCCTGATCGTAATACTACAGGCCCAAGTCCAGGAACAATCTCGTACTCCGCCCGAGTTGGGGGAGAAGTGCTGCAAAGCCGGGCCGGCAAGTGTGTCGACAGCGCGCATCTCAAAGGAAACGAGGTGCGGGAACGTGGAATCCGCGTTGTCATCCCTGAAAACAAACCTACAGGCCAGTTTCCCTGTCAAAAGCCGCACACGGGCGAGTGCACAATGGTGCCGTGATGGTCTCGGCATCTTCGATGAGGAAGATCCCGACCAAAATCCCGACGTGCTTGCTTCGCCGTCTGGCCCGCGCCACCGGCGGAGAGGCGTTCTTCCCGGATCGGCTCGGCGATGTGGTCGCCATCTGCGAACGCATCGCGCGCGATATTCGACACCAATGCATCATCGGCTATGTTTCCACGAATAAGACGGCGCCCGGTGACTTGAGGACGATTCGAATGGTTGCCCATGCGGCCGGGAAGGGCAGCCTCTCCGTGCGAACCCGCACCGGCTATATTCCGCTTGG
>Ga0070733_10001193_pt1 | contig 19610 bp, 18 predicted proteins | sample Coa_R1_9_FD_66450 | JGI IMG/M metagenome (GOLD analysis project Ga0070733, IMG submission 66450) | Surface soil microbial communities from Centralia Pennsylvania, which are recovering from an underground coalmine fire - Coalmine... | ecosystem: Environmental > Terrestrial > Soil > Unclassified ... | reverse complement strand
CGCGCGCTATCGACTACGATGCCAAGTGGTCGCGTGAGGACTATACACGCAGGCAGGGCAGTTATCCGCTTCTGGGCAGGCCGCCGATGCTCGAGGAGCGCGTCACATCCATTCTGAGCGGCAACTACGCCTGGGACATGCGGGGCGATGTGCCGGTGCCTCTTACGAGCTTGTATCTCGATGGGGTGTCGTATAGCGACCTGCGGCAGCTGGAACTCGCGATCACACCGCACGGATTCCTTAAAGCGGCGCTGGCCGCAAAGGACGCGACGGCTATTACCCTGCCGATCGTGGGTTCGTCGGACGCCGGCCTCTCGCAAAATGGGCGCAGAGTGACGATCGTTTCGTTCACGATGAGCACCGGCACGACGGGGAAGTACCGAGTCAACGGCACCATCAACGACAAAAATCTCGTCGAGCTGACGGACACCTGGTTTCCCAACCCCGTTTACGGCGACATGGATTACGAGATGCGCTTCACGAAGTATAAGAATTTCGACGGCGTGCAGTTTCCCACATTGGTGCATGTGCACCAGGGCGATCCGAGATTGAACCCCGCGCACAACTACTACGAGTACAACGTGACCGACGTGAAGGCCAATGTGCCGGTGAGCGCGATACCGGTCCCCGAGGCGGTGCGCACGGCGGCCGTTCCACCGGTCAAAGTCGAGAGCCAAAAACTCGCCGATGGCGTATGGCTGCTTGGCGGAGGCACTCACAACAGCGTGCTGGTTGAATTCAAGGACTTCGTTGCCGTGGTGGAGGCGCCGCAGAACGAAGCGCGGTCGCTTGCAGTCATCGAGGAAGCTGGCCGGTTGGCCCCGGGCAAGCTCCTCAAATATGTGGTCAACACCCACCATCATTTCGATCATGCCGGCGGGCTTCGGACGTATCTCTCCCAAGGCACGACCGTGATTACGCATGAATCGAACAAAGAGTATTACCTCAGCATCATGTTTTACCCGGCGGCTCGTGAACTGCAGCCGGACCGCATGTCCCTATATAGCCCGATGTATATGATCAGCCGACGGCCCGCGCCGATTGAAACGGTTGCCAGCTTTGCCGGCGGACCCGGCGGAGGCGCGGCGAAATACGTCATCACGGATGGCGAGCGCATACTGGAGACCATTCACGTGCAGGATATGGCCTACGAGTTGGGGGATTCATCGTATGCACAGGGCAACCACAGCGCCGACATGCTGATGGCTTATCTTCCGAAGGAAAAGATCCTGATCAATGCGGATCTCTATTCGCCTCCGGCGCAGGGCTCTCCCACGCCCACTCCAACAGCGGGGATGCGAACGCTCTATCAGAATATGCTGAAGCAGAAGCTTGACGTGGACCGGCATGTGCCCATTCACGGAGGGGTCGGAACCAACGACGAATTCCTGAAGATCGTGGGCCAGACCGGGGTGCAACGCCGGTGACGCCCAACCTTACTTAGAGAGAACGCGCCTGAAGGCGCGTGTACCCTGGCGCGTCACCAGCGATCGTCTTCAGTGGCGGATCTGTGTGGAGATGTCCTTGGTTTCATAGACCTCGCAGTTACCGCGCTCGGCCAGAAGTCCCGCGTTGGGATTCTTGTTACGCTGCACCACCCGCGTCGGCAACACCCACGGCTCCACCAGCACTCCCGGGTCTTCAACCGTGACGTCGTAAAGCAGCACATCGCCCTGACGCCTGAATTTCTCAATGACATGCATCAGCTCGGAATGGAACAGGCCGCCACGCCCAAGCCACGTCGTATCGACAAACGAGATGGAGTCGACCACCAGCGTATCGCTTTCCCAACGTCCCACCGCGTACCCCATATAGGTCGCCTCAATCGCCTTTTTCGGATCGTGCTGGCGGTTGTCGGTCGGGATGTCCCGATACTCGCCGAACCCACCCCCGGCATCGCCTCCCTGATAGAACATGACCACATCCTTATCCGTCTGCATGATGCGCCGAGGCGGGCCTTCACGCGGGACCCCCAGAGGCTGGCAGGTCATGACCGGGTCTTCCTTATTCGTCCACATGTCGAGCGCCTGAACCTTGTCCCAGTACTCCGGCTTGTAGATCGGCCGGCCCAATCCGCCGAAGCGCGAGGGCGAGTAGAGCTCAAAATCGAACGTCTGATTGTCAGCCCGATCGCAGGTAGCGGACTGCGTAGGACCGCATCTCCGCCCACCCCCCGTCATATAGTTGCCGATCCAGTCGGTATAGGTATAAGTGCCGGTCAAATCGGGATGATCGCCCAACCGGGGCGTGGGTATCGATTTGTCGATCGGCGGTTCATCCTTCGCGATCACGCCCATGGGAATCTTGCCCGTAACTTTCTCCGCCGTCTGAATGCTTGCCGGCACCGGAGCGACCACATAAACATCGCCCGTTTCCGTCTGCGTTGTCGTCAGATCGCGAATGACCGCGCCGTTCTTTTTCTCCAGAATTTTGCCGGCGTAGAACACCTCGATCTTGTTCAACGGGTTGTTCCAATCCTGATAGTCGCCGTAAGTGAACTCCGTGGTCGCAGAGCCCTGCTTGACCACCACGCGTTCCGTCATATACTTCGCATCGAGGGTGGCTGTCCCGGTCGCGCCCGGCACGCCCGGAATCGGGAATGTCACGACAGCCTTGCCGTTCTCCCACGACACGGACGTCTGGCCCACTTTGGAGAGGCCGTCGGCGAAAAGAGTCCCGGGATTCTTTCCCAGCCAGAATGTCTCCGTGGTACCGGCCACCGCGGCCTTCGGCGCGCCCTGAGGACTCGCCCAAATTCGGATGAGCCGTTCCTGGTCGGTAGCCGGCATCGGCGTGGTGTTGCCCTTCGTCGGACCGATCTGCGCGCCAGGCGTATCTTCGTTCCATGCGTACAGCCCGCTCACCACCTCGATGTTCGAGTAGCTTTGTCCGTTCGGACGCGTGCAGGTGTACTGAATCCGCTGGCTGAACGTCTGGTAGTTGGTGCTCGCGCGAAATTTCGTGAGCGTGCAGGGTTGCCCGTCTACCTGAATCGTGCCCTTGCCCTGATACTCAAGCGTGGCGACCATGTCGCGTTCGTCATGGCCCTTCAGCATGCCTTCGTTGCGCATCCAATTGAAGAGCACGGCCCTTAGATCTTTGGCGTCTTTCGCCGGTGTATAGGGTTCGGGCACCGGTCCGCGGCCCCCCTGCGCGCTGGCAGTCAACGGCACACCGATCGTGAGAACGGCTCCGATCGCGATGCGCGTCCAAATGATTCTTCGTCGAAAGCCCATAATGGCCCCCCTATTGGTTCAGTCGTTGGCGTTGTCGCCGGAGTTCTGGGCCAGGTGCCCGTCACTGAAGATCACCGGCTCCAAGCCTGACGCGGTACAGTGTATCACCGCGATTACCCCGGTTCAAATCGTGTCGGGCCGCGGCTACTCCCAATAGGCGATGAGTCTCCCCATCACAAACATATTGGTCCAGAGCGCCAACGAGAGGATCGCGGCGACCTTCGCTTTGGTGGGGATGACGGGGGATCGGTCCAGCTCTTCGGTCTGGTTGTAAACAATCGGGCGGAAGATCAGGGCATGCACGCCAATCAAGCCCAAGGTGATCATCTTGATCCAGAAGTATGGATTGGGAGCATACTTTCCCGCCTCAGAGGCGGCTAAGAGCAATCCCAAGGCGATCATTATGGTTCCCCCGACCCGTTTCCATGGACGCAGGCTTGTGACCACCTCGGTGATGGTCAGGCTTTTAAAGGCGATCCCCAGCAGGCGCAGGTCCGTGATGAGAATCATCCCTCCGAACAGCGCGATGCACGTCAGATGAATCGACAGAACGATCGGGTATGCCAGCACCGATTCGCTGAAGTCGGAAAGAAAGCCGATACTCTCAATGGAGTGAGCGATGTTCACGCCGCGGAGCCTCTACTCAAGCAAACTCAAGAAAACCCGTGAAGACCCCGCCAAACACGATCGATACCCACAGCAGCAACGATACGATCGCCACGAATTTGCTTAAGCCGGGCGGCGCTTTTTCCATGGCTGCCACTTTTCTGTGGAGCGTGAAATTGTAGATCAGCGCCGCGACGAGCACATACATCTTATAGGGAAAGACCTTGTTCGTGAGGTAAAGGCCGACTTGCGATGTAAACAGCATCAGACCGGAGAACACGACGAATACCAGCCCGATCACCGTCCACGGCTCGGTGTACCTTAGAATCCGCGCGGCTGTCTCATGCCGCAGTCCGAGGTTCAGCATCCGAAAGTCAACGAGTGCGATCGATCCAACGCCAACGGCAAACCCGCCGATGTGGATACACTCCGCCAGCGGAAATGCCCATTCGGTGTTGTTGAGCGCGTCCGCGATGCCGTTCTGAAGAAGCATGTTCCTCTGGCGATCCTCCTCTTCGTTCACTCTGGAGTGTATACCCTGCCAGTCCCGAGCCGGGTTTTGTCGTCCGGCAAGATGATCGCGGTTCGAAAGTTGCAGCGCCCGCACGTAATCTTTAAGTCAACATGACGGAACTTGCAGTTCGCGCTCAAGGACTCACGGGACTTCGCGGTGGTTCGGGCTCTTGACGACCTCTCGCTGGATGTTCCAGCCAAACCGACGAGCGGAAGCGCTGAGGTCCCTGGGGTTCGATACGCGAACCCCGAGCGCCGAGATTCGCCCCCGCTCTACGAGAGGCTGAGCGCGGAAGATAACCTTGCGTTTCTGTGGACGCGTCACGCACATGCCCAAAGCACAGCTTGAAAAGCGGATTCAGGAATTGCCGACGCATCTCGGATTATGGGGCCGGCGCAGCGAAGCAGTGGTGAAGTGGAGCCGCGGCATGAAGCTGAAGCTGGCCATTGCGTGTCCGCTGCTGCACCGTCCTGGACTCGTTTTCCTGGACGAACACACCGCGGGCCTCTATCCGGGCTTCTGCGCGGCTCCGAGGCAGGCCGGCACGAGATTCGGGCGGTGGTCGAAAACGCCCTGATCGATCCCGTGGGGGAACGGGACGTTGGTATAGCCGAGGTGCAGCCCAGGAGGCCGAGTCCTCTTTGATGTCGTTGCCCGGCTCGGAGGGGATCGCGCAGGCAGATCACGGACTTGATCCCGAGGGCGGCGATGAAACGAGGACGTCTGCTGCGCGAGTCAAGGCGTCCGTCAGAGTTGTACAGTTCCGTGGCGAGATTGGTGGCATCGTAAGCATGAAGAACAGCCTTTGCCGTGATTGTTCGAGCCCCGCCAGGTGTTCCCGTTTTCCGTACTGCTCGCCAACACGATGACGGTTTAGACATAAGTCAAACACCTCCGCCCGCCTCCCTTGCAGGGCGAATTGCCCCCACCCACTCGCTGGATGGAGTGCAATGCGCCCGCGCCGAGAGGTGCTTCCCTCGAAACTTGAGTTGGGCCGGTAGTCTGAGGGCGCGCCAAACTCCTCGGCGAGGCCATTGCCCGCCTGCGAATGTCGATATCGTGCAGCTCTGGCCGAGTGCGGTCTACGACGCGATCAGAGCGAGCAGGATGGCAGGGAGCAATCGCATCCTCACGGGCAACTTCGCGATTCTCTTGTTTGTCCAAATACTTTCTTATGCTACCCCCGGAATTGCCTGAAGTGTTCAGGACAGTCGATGGTGGGCGGACCTCAACGCTTGCCAGACAGTGCCGAGTCGGGGAGCACCCAATCCGGTGGGCGTCGGGCCGTCACGAAATTGCCACCGATATTCCTTGATATCGTTCCGCAGCGCTGAAGAGGGAGCCAAGACCCTGATTATACTTCGCAGTTAATTAACTATCAGCTTCGCTTTACCGCACGGTTTGATAAATACCGCGCCCCAGTGTATTTGGAGCTTGACTTTCTGGTACAGCGCCCGCACGGTAATCTTTAGATCAGTATGGAAGAACTTGCAATTCGCGCCCAAGGACTGACGCGGAATTTCGCGGCGGTTCGGGCCCTGGACGACCTCACGCTCGACGTTCCAGCCGGCTCGGTGTTCGGTTTCCTTGGCCCCAACGGCGCAGGCAAGACAACCACCATCCGACTGCTCCTCGGCCTGATCGAACCGACGAGCGGAAGCGCTGAAGTGCTCGGGTTCGATACGCGAACGCAGGGCGCGGAGATTCGTGCCCGCACGGGTGCGCTGCTGGAACACTCCGGCCTCTACGAGAGGCTGAGCGCGGAAGACAACCTGCGTTTCTACGGACGCGTGGCGCACATGCCCAAGGCAGAGCTTGACCAGCGGATTCAGGAATTGCTGACGCATCTCGGGTTATGGGACCGGCGCAAGGAAGCAGTGGTCAAGTGGAGCCGCGGCATGAAGCAGAAGCTGGCCATTGCGCGTCCGTTGCTGCATCGCCCCGGACTCGTCTTCCTGGACGAACCTACGGCCGGTCTCGATCCGGTTGCCGCCGCCAGCCTCCGCGACGATCTTGCCGCGCTGGCCAAACGCTGGGGCGCTACCATCTTCCTCACAACCCATAACATGGCCGAAGCGGAGAAGCTGTGCAGTATTGTGGCCGTCATTCGCCAGGGCAAATTGCTGGCGGTCGGCAGCCCCGCCGAGTTGCGCGCCCGCGGTGGCGGACAGCGCACCGAAATCTCCGGACGCGGATTTTCCGACGCCATGCTCGCTAACTTGCGGCAACAAGCCGGCGTATCACAGGCGTTTGTCGAAGGTGGCCAGCTCATTCTGGTCCTGAAAAACGGTGGCGGGGATGCCCAGGGCGTCGCCCCATTGGTCAGCCTGATCGTACGGGAAGGCGGCGAAGTGCAGGAAATCCGCAGTGCCCAGGGGAGCCTGGAAGAAGTGTTTCTCAGCATGATGGGGGAAGATGCATGAGCGCGGATTTCGCAACCGTTCTCTGGAAAGAATGGAAGGAGATCGTTTTGGAACGGTCAACCAGCGGCAGCGGGAGCTATCGGCCGCTGATTCTTTTGGTGGTCCTCGGGATCTTCGTGCCTTTCCGCATGGGGCCGGAGAGATTCTTTACCGCGGCGGGACTTCTTGTCCCCACGTTCTTTTCCGCGATTGTGATCACCGCCGTTATTGCCGATTCCTTCGCGGGGGAGCGGGAACGGCACACCCTCGAAACGCTGCTCGCAAGCCGCCTTTCGGACCGCGCTATTCTCTTCGGCAAGATTGCCGCGGCGATCGCTTACGGTTGGTTGATTTCAGCCGCCTGCATCCTGGTGGGCGCGATCACAGTGAATGTTGCGAACTGGCACGGCCGCATCCTGATGTTCCATGATGCGGCCAGTTGGCTCATCCTCTTAATCGGGCCTCCTCTATTGGGTGGTGTTGTCGCCACGGCCGGCGTTCTGGTTTCGCTGCGCTCCGCAACGGTGCGGGGCGCCCAGCAGACTCTGGGTGTCGCGCTCGCGGTGGTAGTGCTCGGTACCGTTTTCGGGAGTAACTCGCTGCCCACCGAGTGGAAAACCTGGTTTGCACGGATTCTGTTGACGTGGTCCCAGATCGATTTGGCATTGGCTGCGGCAGGAGTGCTGTTGGCCATCGATCTCGTGCTGTTATTGGCCGGCATGGCCCGTTTTCAAAGGTCGAAGCTGGTTTTGGACTGATATGCCGGCATTTCGACAGAATCGAGCGATCCGCAGAATCCTTTATACGCTGTTCTTCGTCGCCCTCGCATTGGCATGGAGGTCTGCCCCATGGGTTGCCGTCGCTCAACAGAACGCTCTTCCGGCCCTGCGTATCGCGGGCAACATGACAACCATTGAACTCGCACCCGTCCTGGTCGCGGCAAACGGCGTCTATCCCGGACCAGTGACCGTCATCAACGGCGGGATACCCAACCTGATGCATGGCGAGGTGGACGCAGCGACAAACGCGGAAACCCAGTTGCTGCGGCAGTCGATCGACGACCCGAGCCTTCGCATCATCCTCACCGAGGCGGAGAGTTTCTACCGCATCGTGGCGCGGCGCTCCGCCGGAATCGGCTCAGTGAAGGACCTGCGTGGCAAGAAGCTTGCGATTGCGCCGAATACCTCCGCTCACTACTATCTGGTGAAGTCGCTCGCCCTCGCCGGCGTCGAGGAGAATGCGGTAACCGTGGTGCCAATAATGCCGATCACCGGGATGTCCGCCGCATTGAAGAATCGCGAAGTAGACGCGGTCGCGATTTGGGAACCGGAGTCGGAGAACTCAGCCGCGGCTCTGGGCTCGGATGCGATTGTGCTGCAGGATCGAAATGTGTACCGCGAGCTGTTTAACCTGCAGACGTCGACCAAAGTGCTGAACGACGCGACGAAACGCCGCGCGCTGGTGGAATTCCTCAAGTCCTTAATCACGGTATCGGCGAATCTTCGAGATCGCCCGCGGGAGTTCTGGCCGGTTCTTTCGTCGAGACTGAACTACCCGGAAGCGGTGATTGCGCGCAGTTGGCCCCAACTCCGATACAGAGGCTCGATCGCCGAGGATCTGCTGGATGTTATGACGGAAGAAGAACGATGGGTTGCGAAGGAGAGAAATCGTCCACCGCGCAGCCGGGAACAACTCGCGATTCTTATCGATCGCAGCGTCTTCGACCAGGCTTCCCGCGCCGTCGCCAAGTGAAGGAACGCGTAAGCTAATGCAATGGGCGAGCAAATCGGCGTGTTGGTCGAAGCGGATACCGGGCCGGGAATTCTGCACAAGCTGACAGGAGTAATCGCGAGGCACGGCGCCAACATTACATCGGTCGACATCATCGAGGAGCGGCAAACCTATTTTGAGATCGAGGCTGCAGGTGAGGCGGCAGCGGCGCTGATCGACGATTTGTCGAAGCTTTCCATCGTTCGGCGCGTGACCCAGGTGAAAACGTTTCAGACTGTTTTTGGGAAACGAATCATTATTATGGGCGGCGGCGCGCAGGTGGGACAGGTCGCCATCGGCGCAATTTCGGAGGCGGATCGGCACAATATCCGCGGCGAGCATATCTCGGTGGACACAATCCCGCTGGTGGGTGAGCAGGCTCTCGCCGATGCCGTGCGGGCGTGCGCGCGGTTGCCCAGAATGAAGGCGCTGGTATTGGCCGGTTCTCTAATGGGCGGCGACATCGAGCGCGCCGTTCGGGAGGTCCGGGCGCAGGGCTTATTGGTGGTGAGTTTGAATATGGCGGGAAGCGTTCCCGCGGCGGCGGACCTTGTGGTCACCGATCCCCTGCAGGCAGGAGTCATGACGGTGATGGCGGTGGCGGAAACGGCAAAATTCAGCTTGGCGCGGTTGAAGAACCGGGTCTTTTAAACTGTGTTCCTACGTCCGAAACATCGGCCGGTTGGTCCGAAAGTTGATATATACTCACTGCCATGCGTAGATCTCTGTTTCTCCTCGCAATTTCCGTCGTTTTCGCCGTTCTGGCCATGGCGCAGATCAGCGATGACGAATTCAAGACTCTGATGCAGTCGAACGGGGCTAATGTCGCGGCGATTCGCGATGCGGCGGATAACGCGGCAGCCGCTCCCGCCGCAAACAAGCTCGTGGACACCTTCACGAAGGTGGCTGCGTACTGGAAGGCGAAAAACGTGCCTGACGCCGTAACGTTTGCCGAGAGCGCCCGAGACGCCGCCAAAGCGATCGCGGACGGACAGGGCGACAAAGCCGCAAATCTCATGAAACTGCAGCAACAGTGCGGCGGCTGCCACATGGCGCACCGCGGCGGCGGCCGGGGCAATTTCACCATCAAATAGGAACGCCCCCGTCGCCTGGGACAAAAGCCCGCTCCAGGTTTCATTCGATGCTAGGCTGACTTCTTGGAGACAATGCACTGGCCGCGGCTGATCAGCACCGCGCGCGCCGGACCGTCGGATCATCCGGTTGGCGACCGGACCGAATTCGAAGACGATCTCGGACGCGTCGTTTTCAGCGCGCCCGTACGGCGGTTGCAGGATAAGACGCATGTCTTCCCGCTTGAGCCGCATGACTCGGTTCGAACCAGGCTGACGCACTCGCTCGAGGTCAGCAACGTTGCCAGGGACTTGTCGCAGGCGGCCTGCAGGCGCATGGCGGACCGCATTCCTTCAGAGTACGCCGATGCCGTTTCGACGATCGCCGCGGCCTGCGCGCTGCTGCACGACGTTGGCAATCCCCCCTTCGGGCATGCCGGTGAAAAAGCTATACAGGACTGGTTCCGGAAGAAGCTCACCGGGAATCGCGCGCTTGCCCCCGTGTTTACCGATACGGCCGGTTCCTCGCCGGGAACGGCTTTCCTGCCCCTCGCCGAGGATTTCATTCAGTTCGACGGCAACGCGCAGATGGTCCGCCTGGCGACGCGCCTGCAGGTGCTCAGCGACACGAACGGCATGAATCTGACTTTCGGTACGTTATCGGCCGCATGCAAGTATGTGGTTTCCGCGCGCGATACGCGCTCCGATGTTCACGAACGGTCGAAACCGGGGTTCTTCGAAACGGAGCGGGAACTGATCTGCAGGGTGCAGCATGAGACCGGGACCGGCGTGTCGCGAAATCCGATCACCTATCTGGTGGAGGCAGCGGACGATATTGTGAACGTCTGCATCGACCTTGAGGACGGCGTGGGAAAGAAAGTTTTCCGATGGCAGGAAATGATCGAAGAATTGGAACGCTACGGCGCGGACGGCGAGGCCATTGCTCTGAAAGAAAACGCTCAGTCCCTGATGGGAAAGAGAAGCCTGGCGGGTTATGGCGCCGGAGACGTATTCGCTCAGGCTTTTCGAGGCAGCCTGATGTCGCGCCTGATTCCGGCGGCGCTCGACGAATTCCAGAATTCTTATGACGCCATCATGACCGGCGAATATGGGCATGAACTGGTGAAGCGATCACGGCTGGGCGGCTTGTATGTGGCATGCAAGGAGGTCGTAAAACGACACATCTTCTCTTCTCCCGACGTACTCCGCCTTGAGATCATGGGCCGCAAAGTCATACACGACCTGCTGGATCTTTACTGGGAAGGCGTGGCGCCGGAGTTGCGCGAGGAGACGGGCTTCAGCCACAAGCTGTATTCGATCGTTTCCGATAACTATCGAAATGCCTTCGAACAGGATCTCGACAAGACTTTCCCCACGATTGACTCGGCCGCAAAGCGGCTTTACCTTCAATTGAGGCTGGTTTGCGACCAGGTGGCCGGAATGACGGACGCCTATGCTGTGAGACAACACCGGCTGTTGGCAAACTCATGAGCCGTCTAAGTATGACGAGTAAATTCACCGCAATTACGCTTTCAGTCTTGTCGTTGGCGGCCAGCGCCGCGGGTCAAACCAGTTCCGCGAAACGGTGGAGTCCTCCACGAACGCCGGACGGGCACGCCGATCTGCAGGGAACCTGGAGCAATGCCGGCATCATTCCGCTGGAGCGGCCGAAGGAACTGGAAGGCAAGCGAACGTTCACGGAGCCGGAATATGCCGAGTACGAAGCGAAAGTCTTCAAGCGATCCGACCGCGACCGGCCTGGACAGACCGGGGTCGGCACCTACAACGGATTCTGGTGGGACCAGGGTATAAGGCTCGCGCCCAATCGCAATACTTCTCTGATTGTCGATCCGCCCGATGGCAGGGTTCCGGCGCTGACCGCGGCGGGCGCAAAGAAAATGCAGGAAGACCTCGCATACGCAAAAGAACATCCAGCCGACGGTCCGGAAGACCGGCCCCTTATTGAGCGGTGTCTTGTTTTCCCAACGACGGGACCACCGATGCTTCCGAGCTTCTTTAACGGCACTCCCTACGGTCCCCTCGAGACGAATTACCAAATTGTACAGACGCGCGATTATCTGGAAATTTTTATCGACCACAACCATGAGAGGCGGATTATCCCGCTCGACGGCAGGCCGCATCTCCCGGCGACGGTACGTCAGTGGTTTGGCGATCCGCGCGGGCACTGGGAAGGCGACACGCTGGTGATCGATACCACAAATTTCACTAACAAGACGAAATTCAAAGGTGCGGACGAGAATCTTCACTTGATCGAACGCTTCAGCAGAGTTGGCCCGGAGACGCTTTTGTACAGGTTCACGATCGACGACCCGACCGCTTTCACCGCGTCATGGACGGGAGAGTACCCGTTGATCGCGAGTGCCGACAGGATGTACGAATATGCCTGTCACGAGGGGAATTACGGCTTGGCTGGAGTTCTCGCGGGGGCCCGTGTGTCAGAGCAGCGCACGCATTGACTTGTGTACCTCAGGACTTTAGCCGTTGCGAAGACATCGAACAATCGGTTCGGGCGTCAGGACCGCGACGTCTGAATCAGCCGGCCGAGGAAGCTTACTAAGGTAGGCCGCCGGCGACCACAGAAATAACATCTCGCCCCACACCAGGTAACCGGAGCCTTCGATCTCAACGAAACAGCCGTCGGGCAGCGACCTCAACGGTGCGCGATAAGTGATTTTTCTTCGTCCGCCATCCATCCGCGCCCGATGCAGTTCCAGATCCATCTCATCGACGTAAAGAAAGCCCGCTCGGGGCGAGTCTTGGGATCGAATCCAGGCTTCTTTGAAGGCATTGAACCGCTCCCGCCGGCATTCGGCGCACGGCCTGTGGCCGGCGGCAAGCGCGACCGCTTCATCGAGAAAAAACAGCTCGGTGTACCGGCGCGGGGACATCACTGCACGCCATCTGCCTCTGAATTCGAGGAGGCAGGAGATCCAACGCCGGGTCGCATAACGCCGAACGATATCGCGGCTGTCGTTGTGAAGCACGCCGCGGTTGCCCATGAATGTCCCGCGGGCCGCCAATGGCAGAATCTCTCCCCAAGGAGTCACGCGATTTTGCAAGGGCAGTGCTTTTACCCTTTGCGACGCCGCTTCGGAACGAACGCGAGAAACCGGCGGGGATTGTCCACCATGATCCCGTGCAGCACCTGGTCGCTCACGCCAGCGGCTTTCAGCTTCGGCAGGAACACTGTCAACGTTTTCGAGTAGCCGCTGGATGCATCGGATGAAAACATAAGATGGCCTGCGAAACCCGCTTCAATAAGAGCCATGACCATCGGAACCTGCTGCGCGTCGCCGTTTCCGCCCTGCCGATCGAAACCGACGAAGGCGCCCCGTCTGCAGATAGCTTTCTGTATATACACGTTCGCATCGACAAGATTGCCAAGGTGCCCGATGACGACGCGATCGGGCTTCACCCCGGCATCCTCAAGAATGTCGAGCTGTTCGAGAGCCGACTTGCCGGGAATTCCGGTGTGAGTAAAGATCGACAGGTTCGTCGCAACGTGAGCTTTACCTATCGCCCGGAAGACCTTGCGTTCATCGGCGGTGATCTCGTCCCACGAGCCGATTTCGCCGAATACACCCAGGGTATCGTCGTCGGCCTGCTTGATGAGCGACTTTACGAGCTGTTCTTCGCTCATCGTGGAGATTTCTTTGGGATAGAACGGCTGTGAGTAGAAGCCGCCGCCGGCCACAATCGGGACGCCGGACTTCATCGAGACCTGGCGCAGGAAATCGACGCTGCGCCCCATATCCGGATGGCCACCGTCAACAATGCACGCGACACCGTCGGCCTTGGTCTTGGCGACTTCTGCCGACATCAGATCGACGTCGTGCATGATGTCCGGTCCGGCAGCGCGACCGGGGCCGCCACGTCCGGGGAGCGGCGGCAAGCCGTTCGCGGCCCTGGCAGCGGCAGTGGCAGCGGCAAATTTCGCGTTGAAGTCGGCCGCCAACTGCATATGCTCATGGAAAAGCGTGGCACCGCCCGCTAACTCCTCGGGCGCGTAGTCCTTCAGGAGCGTTCGGATGATCGCGCCTTTCGGAAATGTCGACTCCTGCGCGAATACGCTTCTCGTGGTTGCGGCTGCGGCCGCGCTGATTCCGAACACTTTCAGAGCCTGCCTGCGAGTCCAGTGTTGGGTAAGAAATTTTGACATGTAAGTGGCTTTACGCCGCCTTTCTGCGATTGGCTTCGAGCCGCGAGTCAACCAGCGCCACAATCTCGTCGATCACCGGGTGGCTTAAGCCCTTCTGCCTGGCGATCAGCTGCACCAGTTTATCGGCGCGCTCGATATTCGGCACTCCATTGTTGAGCGCGCGCGCCGCCGAAGCCGGACGAACCAGCGATTGCGCGGCGGCGGCGTATTTTTCGAACGGCACGAGATCGTCAGGGCTGGCGCCGAGCTTCACGCACAAATCGTTGACGAAATTATAGACCGAGCGAGAGGTGTCGACATCACTATGGACGGCTTCCTGCGCGGTGCGCATGCCGTCCTTCGTGATGCAGCGATAGTTTCCGGCGAGGAGCATCGCCCATTTCGCCAGCGGCACGAAAATAGAATTGTGCACCTTCAGCTTCACCGGCAACTCGATCTTACCTTCCGGGGTGTCGAAGCGCGCGCCCTCGATGTCTTTTTCGAGTTGGCGAAGAATGGCGGTGGATTTTTCGTCGTCGAACCTCGCGACTTTGAAGTTCGTTGGCAGCGTCACCATCAGCACGTTGACCTGCTCGTCCGGCGGGCGGATCGCCTGCGGGTCCGGACTGTTGAGCGTAATGCATAGGGGATCGAAATTTTCCCAGACCGTCGGATCGGTGTAAGCGGGCTTCAGTGCGTCGTAGTCCAGGCCGGGGATGCGTCTGATGTAAGGCAGAGGCGGCATGTTCATGATCGACATGCACGGCACGCGCGACTTCGCCACCGCATCAAGCAGTTCGCGCACCCCGGGCGCGCGATATTGCGGCTCCTGCATGCACAGACCGACGAGGTCGTAGTCCTTCGGGTTGACGCCGGCCGCTGGTCCGGCGGTCACTTTGCCGGGCAGCTTGCGCGAGTCGAGCACGACCGGATCCTTGCGCCCGCGAATTGGCAGCCGCACGCGGAAGCCTTCGGCGTTGATCAGGTCGGCCTCCGCCGGCAGGCAAACCAGATGAATCGTATGGCCGCCAAAAAGCATTTTGGAGGCGAGGAGCGAACCGTAGGACGCGCCCATGAGCAGGATGTTGTAAGGCATGATGAGTTGCTCACAATCTATCGCATTCAAACTCAGCTTGCCAGCCTGGCCAGCGCTTCGGCCAGGATGAGTGTTCCCCGGCCGATCGCTTCGGGACTGGAATATTCATCGGGCCTGTGGCTGACGCCCGCGCGGCAGGGGATGAACAGCATCGAAGTCGGGCAAATGCGAGACATGAACAAGGAGTCGTGATAGGCACGGCTCACCATTCGATCGAAAGCCAGTGCGTGCTTTTCGCATACCGCCATGAGGACGCTGACAAGGGACGGATCGCAGGTTGCGGGCGCATCCCGGTTCATCACGTCAATCTTTACGCGAACTCCGCGGCGCGCGGAAATCTCCGCGCATACCTGATCCAGGCGCGTGAGCATTCCATCTCTCCGCTCCGGATCGATATCGCGAACATCCACACCCAGGCGCACCCGGCTCGGAATGCTGTTAACCGCGCCTGGAAAGACTTCGCACACACCGGTGGTCGCGACGCTGTCGATGGCTCCTGTGGAGCGAGCCGCGGATTCAACCGCAAGCGCAATCTCGGCGGCTGCAAGAAACGCATCGTGACGATCCGGCATTAGTACGGCGCCGGCATGGCCGCCCTCGCCTTCGATCGTCACGATCAAGCTGGCTGGCGCCGCAATGGCGGTAACGATGCCGAGTGGAATATTACGGCGTTCCAGCAGCGGTCCCTGTTCGATGTGCAGTTCGACGAATGCGGAGTAATATCCGGGTTGCAGCGCGACGGCGGCGAGCGGGCCGTGGAACCCGGCTGCGGTGCGACCTTCGTCGAGAGTTTTGCCGTCGGCATCCTTTAAGGTGGCGGCAGTTGTAGGGTCCAGCGTGCCGGAGAGCAGTCGGCTTCCGAGACAGCCGATGCCGAACCGCGTAGGCTCTTCAGAAGTAAACATGAGCAGCTCGATGGAACGGCGCGGCTGGAATCCACTACGCTGCAGAGAACGGATCGCTTCGAGGCCACCGAGAACACCGACCGTTCCGTCATAGCGGCCGGAGTGGGGAATAGCATCTGTATGGGAACCCGTACCCACGGCGGGCAAGCCGGAATCGGTGCCCTGCCAACGCGCGAAAGTGTTGCCTGCGGCGTCTTCGCGGACATGAAGGCCAGCCTCTGAGTAGAGTTCTTTAAGCCACGCGCGGGCGCGTAAATCCGGTTCGGAAAAGACAATTCGCGTTACCGCCGGAGCCGGCGCATCGGAAAACGTGGCGAGCGTTTCCAGTTCCCGTGTGAGACGTAGAGTGTCGATGGTAAGGTTCATTTGAGGGGATGGCGGTTCCAATCCTTGTAGATCAGATATTTAGCCGGCACCTTGCCAAGCGCGCCGAACCATTGAGGACAGTAAGGCGCCATCCAGATAAAGTCGCCCGCTTTTACGGGATACCAATTCTCGCCGAGGCGATAGATGCCTTCGCCTTCGAGCATCAGCAGGCCGTGCTCCATGATGTGGATTTCCACCATCGGCAGCGTCGCGCCAGGCTGGAACGTCATGGTGTTCACGGCGCAATCGAAGGCCGGATCGTCGGGGAGCAGGATTCGCACTTCGACTGCTTCATCGCCAAGCATGGGTTTCGGGGCAATCCGGCGCTCGTCGCCTGTTATCGGGGCGGGCACGATTCCGTTCCAGGCGATATGGGGCTTTTCGATTACGGCCACTCGCGTTAGCTCAGGTGCGGTGATGTGCACGGCGCGATCGGGCGGCAGCCACGCATACTGGCCCGTCGACAAATGATTTTCGGCGAACGTAACGCTGCCCTCGAGTACATACACAAAGCTCTGAGCCTGGCCCAACTGGAAGGCGCCATCTCGTTCCAGTTCAACCGTGTATTGGGTAAACCCTGCGCCCACCGCGGGTCCGGCATGCACAATGGCAGTGGACTTCCGCATTCCCGGCAGCGGAGCGCGCACGAATGTATCGGGAGTCTGGAGGAGATGATCGCGTTGGTGGCTGCTACGCGTGTGTCCCAGATGTTGCATTGCGATTCCTTTCCGGCCGAATCAGTGAGCCCGGCGCCACCGCTGTGATCGTTCCCTCAGAGTAAATCACTTCACCACGGCGGATGGTTTTCCTGACCACGCCGCGTAGTTCCATTCCGAGGTACGGAGTGATTCGATTTCGTTGGAAGAGCGATTCGGGACGAACGATCTGCGTGGCATTGAGATCGACGAGGGCGAGGTCTGCGTACGCGCCTGCTTCGATGGTTCCGCGCCGATCGATATCGAATCGCCGCGCGCCGTTGGAAGATGTGAGCGCGGCGAGGTGAGTCGGTTCCAGACCCTTATCAATCAATGCAGGCAGCGTCCATTGAACGCCGGCGATCCCGCCCCAGATCTCGAAAAAGTTGTCGCGATGCTTGATTTCCGGTGGACAAGGGGAGTGGTCCGAACCAATTACGTCCACTTCTCCGCGAAGGACCGACGCCCAGAGCGCATCGCGTTCGGAGCGGCATCGCAGGGGCGGTGCGCATTTCGCGACCGCGCCGATGCGCTCGAGATCGTCTTCGGTGAAGAGCAGGTAGTGAGGACAGGTTTCGAGCGAGATATCGGCGCCAAGCGAGCGCGCTTCGAGAGCGGCCGCGACACCCTTGCCCGAACTGATGTGAACGATGTGCAGTTTGCAGCCGGTTTCGCGGGCGAGAAGTCCCGCTCTGGCAATAGCCTCGACTTCCGCGATTACGGGGCGGGAATCGAGGAATGCCGCTACGTCACTACGTCCTTCCTCGGCGATTCGCTTCGACAAGCTTCTGGTGATTTCTTCGCTTTCCGCGTGAACCGCAACCGGCAGACCTGCGCGCGCGGCCTCCTTCATACCTTCGTAGAGTGTGAGATCGTCGGCGCGGGGAAATTCCGGCAACCCGGAATCGCACAGGAAGGCTTTAAAGCCAACCACGCCACGGTCGGCAAGTTCTGCGAGTTCGCCGACATTTCCCGGGACGAGGCCGCCCCACAGTGCGAAATCGGTGATGGACGACGACTCCAGCGCCGCGCGTTTCGCGTCGAAGTGTTTCGCATTGACGGTGCAGGGCGAGGAATTCAGCGGCATATCGAAGAACAGGGTGCCGCCTCCCGCCGCCAGGGCACGACTGCCGGTGGCGGCGCCCTCCCAATCGATGCGGCCCGGTTCGTTGAAGTGCAGATGGATGTCGATCAGGCCGGGCAGGATGGCGAGGCCCGATGCGTCGATCTCGCGGTTTCCGGATGGCAAATCGCGGGCGACTGCCGCGATATGCTCTCCTTCGATCGAGATATCGGCATCGACGATCCCCAGTTGCGTTACGACACTGCCCCCGCGTATCACAAGATCAGACACTTTGTATGAACCTCAAGCCAGTCTCGATGGCAGCATCCACATCGGCGGGGATCACGGATTCATCGGGATGATGGCTGATTCCGCCAGGACTTCGCAGGAACAGCATGGCGCTCGGTACGTGCGGTGCGAGAATCATGGCGTCGTGGCCGGCGCCGCTCGTCATGTGATGCACGGGATAGCCGGCCTGCCGAACGCAGCGCGCCAGTGTGTCGCGCAATTTCGCATCCAGCGCGACCGCGGGTTGATCGAGACGATGTTCGCGATCGAAAGCAATTCCCCTGCGTTCGCAGATTTGTTCAGCGGCCGTAAGCATCTCCGCGGCGCGGGAATGGCGGGTCTCATCGCAGGAATGCCGCACATCAAGACTGACGCGCACCAGCCCGGGAATCACGTTGGTCGCGTTTGGTTCCACGGCGATCGAGCCGACCGTGGCTACGAGGCCGGGTTCGCGAATCGCCAATTGCTCCACTTGATAAATCCATTCCGACGCGGCCGCCAGCGAGTCTTTGCGCAGGGACATCGGCGTGGTTCCGGCGTGATTGGCGTGGCCGCGAAAGGTAAGGGCGAGGCGGCTCTGGCCTGCGATGGCGTCGACGATTCCGAGCGGCAGGCCGAGGCTTTCGAGCATCGGCCCCTGCTCGATGTGGAACTCGAGGTATGCGACTGTCTCGGGCGAAAGCCGCGCATCAGGCAGGCGGGCGGGATCCAACCCGAAGTTCTCCATGGCCTCCAGAACCGGTGCCGTCAGGATCGTTTCATCCAGAGTTCCGGCCAAAGTTCCGGCCAACGCCCGGCTGCCGATGCATGGAATGCCGAATCGGATGCCTTCCTCTTCGGAAAAACCGATAACCTCGATGGTGGGGCCGTGGCTCGACGCTTCAGCCAGCGCAATGCCGAGTACGACGCCGAGGATACCGTCGAATGCGCCGGCGTTGGGGACGGTGTCGAGGTGCGAGGCGATGACCAGCCTGCGTGTGGTGCTTCCCTTGCGCACGCCCCGGAGATTCCCGGCTGCGTCGGCCGAGACATCCATGCCGATCCGCCGCATCCACTTGCTGAGCATCCGGTGCACGTCGTGCATGGGCGGCGAGAGGAACGTGCGCGTGGTCCGGCCGGGTTCTTCGCTGAACAGCGCCAGATCGCGGCAGACTTGGATCGCTTTGTGAGCCAGTTCGCTCATGATCCCCGATAGGTGCTGTAGCCGTGAGGCGCCAGCAACAGCGGCACGTGATAGTTTGCTTCTTCGTCGGATACCAGGAATCGGATGGTGATGCGGTCATAAAACGGCTGCTCGACATGAAAAATGAGTTCGTATGGACCGGGCGATATGCGATCCGCGGCCAGCATCGGCGCGTCGGTGCGGCCGTCGGAATTTGTTGTGGCTGACCGGATCAGATGACCGGCAGCGTGTAACTCGACGGTGATCCCGCCAGCCGG
>Ga0070733_10001192_pt1 | contig 19612 bp, 18 predicted proteins | sample Coa_R1_9_FD_66450 | JGI IMG/M metagenome (GOLD analysis project Ga0070733, IMG submission 66450) | Surface soil microbial communities from Centralia Pennsylvania, which are recovering from an underground coalmine fire - Coalmine... | ecosystem: Environmental > Terrestrial > Soil > Unclassified ... | reverse complement strand
CCCCGAACGCCCTCCGGTTATGCTGCAGTCGTAGGTTACGTGCTTGGCCAAGCAGATCGTTGTAATGGTGAATTCCGTGTGCGGACCCGCGAGGGCGCACTTGGCGCTTCCGTCGAACCGGGGGGAGCGTGACTGGAATATGGATTCGAATCCTTTGAGAGTGTGAGGAGGTTGAGGTTAGCTTGCTCCGTCGGACAGTGTGAGCCTTAAAAAGCCGCATTGCCCTCCAAAACTTGTCTACGAACAGCCGTTGTAACTCGCGTTTTCCATCCCGGTGGGCTTGGTCGCATGTGGCCGGCCCACCGCGTAGCGATTCTCTTCAGGATAAGTGTGCGCGCAATTATTGCTCGAAGTATCCAGCGGCCAGCTCCGGCTTTTGCTCCAGAGCCTGACGCCAGTAGCTGCGAGCCTGGTCCATGTCGCCCTTGGATTTCAGCGCATGACCCAGGTTCAGCAGCGCCTCGGCGAAGTTGGGCCGCTCCGTGAGCGCTTCCTGGTACAAGCGGATGGCGTCTTCCACCTGTCCGGATTTCTGCAATAGCAGGCCGGTGTTGTAGAACAGCTCCGGCGTACGCTCGCCCGATTCAATCAACTTGGCTTGCAGATCCAGGGCTTTGTCCAGATCCTCGCGCTCTACCGCCAGCGCCGCCAGCCCGCGCAGGGCGTCGATCGACTTGGGGTCGCTCTCCAGCACTCCCTCAAAAGCTTTCGCCGCGCCTTCCTGGTCGCCGATGTTCCAATACGCCAGCCCCAGGTTCAACTGCGCCTCCGGCCACGGAGAGCGCTTGCGGACGCACGCCTGGAAAGCCTCGGCCGCGCCGCGGTGATCGGCTCTTTGGAGCCGCAGGTAGCCCAGCCGGAACCACGCGTCTTCCCATTCCGGATTGCGGCTGAGCAGCTTCACGTACAGGCGCTCGGCCTCTTCTTTTTCGCCCTGTTGTTCGAGCACGCTGGCAAGATTGTAGATCACGTCGGCCAGATCGGGTGCGATTTGCAGAGCGCGCTCGTAGCATTCACGAGCGCCTTTTAGATCGCCCAGTTCCTGCCGCACGATGCCCAGGTTCACGTGCGCCTGCTTGGCGTCGGGCCGGATGCGCACGGCTTCCGAGTAGGCCTTGGCGGCTTCCGCCAGACGCTTGCACTTCTGCTCCGCCACGCCCAGGTTGAACCAGCGTTCAAAATGGTCCGGCGTGAACTCCACCAGTTTCGAGCAGTAGCGCGACGCGGCTTCGTAATCGTTGTCGTGGAAAGCGCAGGTCGCCAGACCCTCCAGGGCCGCTTGCGAAAACGGACGCATGGTCAGAAGCCGCTCGGAATATTGCTGGATGGAGGGGTGCTCCTTGCGAGCCATGCCGATGGTGATCAGGTTCACCAGGCACTCCTCGGATTGCGGGTTCTTTTCGAGGATCTTGAGATACAGGGCCGTGGCTTCGTCGAACTTCCACAACAGTTGCAGGGAAACCGCCTTGCCGAAGAGCGCGGCTTCTTGTTCGGGCTGGCGCGCCAGCACCTTGTCGAAGCATTCGATGGCCGGCTCGGGCTTCTCCTGATGAAGCAGGCAAATGCCCAGGCCGAGTTGCGCTTCCACTCGCTGCGGATCGGTGCTGAGGGCGCGGTTGAAGGAATCCGTGGCCTCCTGCCAGCGCCCGGCCTTCTCGTAACAGATGCCCAGATTGAAGCTGGCGGTCGGGTGGTTCGGAACCACGCTGATCAGCTTCTCGTAGGTCTTGACCGCGTCGTCGAATTGTTCCAGTTCGAACTGGACATGGCCTTTGGCGGCCAGGATCTCGGCGGATTCGTCGCCGCCTTCGATCGCGGTGTTGATCTCACGCAAGGCTTCCTTGCGTTTGCCTTCCAAATGGAGGGAGACCGAGCGGGCCAAAGCGGGGGAAGCCGCCTTGCCATTCACCGGCCTCTCGGGTGCGTTCTTGCGTACACTCATGTTGTTTTACCAGCTCCCGTTCGTGGTTGGGGTTTCGTAGGGCGCCAGGTACGCGCACAGGCGCCCCAGCATATCGTATTGGTGCGTCAGCGCGACCCAGCGGAGCCGGCTTTCCTCGCCGCGGGAAGTGAAGAAGCCTACGCCGCCTCGCGGCAAGCGCGGCTCCGACCAGTTGTCCACCATCTGGCCTTGGATCCCCAGCGAGAAATCGTCGCCGTTCAGCTCCAGCCTGATCCGGTAGAGCGTGTCCACTTGCGCTTCCATCGGAACGACGGTATCGACGCGGTCGACAGCCTTGCCGTGGATGACCGCGTAGCGCGTCAAACCCACTGTGGTGCGCGGGCCGGGCTTCAGCACCACCAGCTTGAGGACGTAATAGTTGTCGAAGTCGGCTGCGCGGACCACCCAGCTCAACGCCTTCTTGTCGATCATTCCCAGAAATTGCACCTGATAGTCGGTCAGGTTCATGGAGGGGCGATACAGCGCCAGCGGCCCGGGCCGCACAAAGCCGGCGGAGTCGAAGGACCAATCGGCAGTAGCGTCGTTGCGGCTGGCCCAATCGTCCAGGCCGGAACGAAAATCCTCATCCAGAGCCACGGCGGCGCGGTCGACGACGGCCCGCCGCACGCTGGTCCATTGCGAACTCACCGCGGTTTGCAGGTTCTTGCGAAGTTCTCCCGTGGGAGGAGTCGCGGCCAGGTGCACCCTGGGCAGCTCGCGGTGAAACGCCAGCGCCAGCAGCGCGGGGATGGCAAACGCCAGCAGCTTCAGATCGCGTGGAGCCAGCTTCCAGAAACCCGCCGCCTTGCTCCACATGTAGGCTTTGACTGCGGAACCGTCCTTAGGCTCCTGCGCTTCGCCAGGACCCGGCTCCATCAGATCCCCGACCGGCTTTTCATCCAGCGGCTCCAGCCGCGAAACGGGCCGGATCGGTTCCGTGCGAAGGGGCTGCGGAATCGTAGCCACATTCGAAATCATCGGCGCAACCGTCCGGGTGGGGGGCGGCCCGAATTTAACCTTCAGCGAGACCAGCCCGCGCGTCTCCGGAACGATGGCATCCAGGCGCGACGCCGGCGACGCCATTGCAGCCGGGGGGAGCGCGGGAACGTCCGCGGGGAACCGCGGGAATTCCATCGGATCAGCATTCGCGCCGGGCGCGGCGCCCGCCCGGACGGGGATGGGATACCGGCTGCCCTTGCCCATCGCCAGCCTGGGTTGGCGCGCCGGGAGCGCCAGGGCGACTTGCAAAGGCTCCGGCCCGGCCGCGGGAACCAGGGCGCGCACATTACCGGCAACCGGCTTCACAGTCGCCCCGGCCTGTGCCTGCTGCGTGACGATTCCCGACAGGGGCATCGCACCCGCCAGTCCCGAAAGTCCGGCCGCCATTTCCACTCGATGATCCGGGAACTTTGCCTGCGCCGGAACCAGCGTCTCGGCCGCAATCATCTGCCGCGAGGGCTCGACCGCAAGAGCCATCTCTTGAGCTTCCGGGCGGACTAACTGGAATAAATCTCCCGCGACCGGGGGCTGCGTCTCCACTGGCGCGGATTCGGATTCGATCTCCGGCGTCGCCGGCGCGATGGGCAGGGCCAGGCGCTGGGTCGGGCGCGGCATTCGCGACGGGAACGGCTGCTGCGGTAAAATCGCGCGCGGAGAATCCGCGATCGCGCTAAGCGCCATCCCAACCCGCCCGGCGGTGGCCGGAACATCCTCCGCCGAAGTCAGAAGCGCCAGCTGGAGACCCGGCCGCAGGGCCTGCAATAAAATGTTCTTCTCAACCGGTTCGAGGCCAAGTGGAGCGGCGCCCTTGCCCGCAAGGCCGGTGTTCGAAGGCTCCTGGAGCAGACGCACCAAGCCGGCGCTGGGCACGCTCCGCACCGGAGGCTCGGACTTCATCGCACCCTCGGGAAGCACCCATTCCAGCTTGCCGGGAATCCGTTCCAGGTCGTAGGCGAGCGGGTCTGCAACCAGCATGCGCGGCGCTCCCTGCGACTGCGGATACAGCACCGAAGGAATGTGTCCGCTCAGCTCCGCCGGCTGGCTGGCTGGCGTTGGCTGGCTGACCGCTTCATTCCCAGGGTCGCGGCCAAGGATGGATTCGACTGGCGCGGGCGGCCGATGCACTCGCAGAGTATTGTGCGTCTGCTGGAGGCGCTCGACGGCAAGCCGCTCCTGCTCCTGCCAATACGCCTTGCGGTGCGTCGCCGAACAAAACTGGCCATGCGTGATCTTGCGGTAGAGCGGTAGCTTACCGTCGCAATGCAAGCAGCGCATGTCATCAGACCATGACATCGTAAACCAATGCTACGGCTATGAGAGGTGAATTACCACGCAGTAAACGCCTTAGGGCCCCCTTAGGGTTTTTGCTGAGGTACTGGCCTAAACCGTCGGCTATTCCCCGGTGCGTTCCGATTAGACACCTAGACTGCCAAACCGGGACGGACCAAACCAAGGGAAACGCCGGTCATCAGCAGCCCCAGGCACACAATAATGAGCGCCGAGAGAACCGGCACCAAACGAAAGGCCGGATGCCGGCTGGCCGCGTCGGAATTCGGAAGCCAGCTCCGCGCGTACAGCACCAGCATCCCCACCGCCATCAACACCGCGGCCAGTCCCAGCGAGAAAGCCACCATGAGAACCAAGCCCACGCCGACGTGTCCGAAGGAGATGGCCGCGAGCATAATTACCAGCGCGGCCGGGCACGGAACCAGGCCGCCGCTCACGCCGAGGGCAATTAGTCCGCCCAGCGTCACTTCCTCCTCAGGGAGGTGTGCATGGCTGTGATGCTGCCGTCGATCCGAGCGTAACTGCCGGAGACGTTCGAAGAACAGCATTGCGCCGATCGCGACAATCGCCATCCCCGAAGCCGCCTCCAGCGTCTTGATGACGTTGGCTGGGACAATCGACCTCGACAGCACCAGCATGACATGCCTAGCAGGAACACGCTGATGGTGTGCGTGAACGTGACCACGGCGCCCAATAAGGCCGCGTGCCGCATGCTTCGCCGCACTGCCCCCTGCGATCCCACCAGGTAGGCGGCGACGATGGTCTTGCCGTGGCCCGGCTCGAGCGCGTGCGCCCCGCCCAGTCCGAAGGCCACCACCAGGCCCAGCAGCGTCCATCGCCACCCGATCTGGCTCATCGCCAGCAAACGCGATAGGAAGTCATTCTTGGGCGCGCTTTCCTGCCGGGCCGTTTGAGGAGCCGGAGCGGCGACGGCCGCTGGTTGCTCGATTGGAACAATTCTGGGAGCGACGCCCGTTGACGAACCTGCTCGCCAATCTACCGAAGCCCGCAGATCCTGCGGCGCCGCAGTCATCGCATCCGGCGGATAGGCGGCGAGCGCATTGCTACGATCGGTGCTGCCCTGGCTCGCGGTGACGATCTCTGCTCCTGGTCCTGAACGGATCACGATTTCCTTCCACCCGAATCGGTCCGGATAATTGTGATCCTCAAACTGGAGCGGAGAAGCCGCGCCTTGTAGCCTGAAGGTGGAAGTGATCTTCACCGCGTCGGGCATCCCATCACGGATATCCGCGCTCACGAACTGGGGAGTGACCACCTTTCCGCCCGCACGGAATTCCAGACCTTTGGCCCAAATCTGCGCCTGCTCGGCCGCTGTGTGTGGACCATTGGCCGATTTCCAGTCCCTGAGCAATAGGTAGCCCGGAACGTTGGCGAGATCGAGGATGTAGGTAACCTCGACACCCTTCGCCGACACTTCCAGGCGGGTATAGTGGCTGACGCTGAAGTTGCCCATCGGACTTTGCCCCAGGCTCGCGGTCGCCGATAGTAGGAAACCCAGCGCCAGCCGGTGTCGCATCGGAATCTCCATTTCGAATTTAACGCACGCTCACGTCCAGCAGCGCCAGCCAATACTGAACCGATTGCAACGCGAACCCAACCACGATCAAGGCGACTCCCAGAACGCCCATGCGCTTCTCGGGCAAGTGATCCGCCGTCCATTCGATGAAGGGCATGCAGGCGCTCACAATCACCGTGACCACTCCGATCACCAGTCCTGCTTTCAGCCCGACCGCGAACGCATGTTCCGGCTGCCGCGCCACCAGGCTACAGACGATGCCGGTAACGGCGTAGCCGATGGTACGGTTCAAAACCCCGAGGAGCTGGTGCCTGGTCAAGCGCGGGCGCGTACCGGGTTGATAGTCGACGGTCGGCCGCATGCCGGCCCGGTACGCAAGCACCTGACCCGCCGTGCTCAGCACTCCAAACATCGCTCCAAACGTGCCTCCGTATAAGTACGCGGTGCCCAGACCGAAGCCGGCTCCGCGAATGGCGCTCATCGCCGAGTCATACCAGAACCCGGGCTTGGGTTTGCCCCTGGAAGCGCGGGAGAACTCCCAAGCGAGTGTGATGCCGTGCGCCGCTCCGCTGGCGAGCCCGAAGACCGGCCCCAGCGCCAGGCCGAATCCGGCTCCGAAGAGCGCCCCGTAGGTGACCGCCCGCGTCAGAGTCCGCAGCGGCCCGTGTTCCCCGCCCAGCAGATCGTAGGCGAGATATAACGCTCCCAGCACGTCGATGGAACTGCCTGCGATGCTGATCAGCGCGAGCGTATGCTTGTCGAGGATCAAGGAGTCTCCGCAAACTGGCCATTACCGGGAATCAGAAACGACTCGCCCGGCGCGCACGCGAGCAGCTGCTTGCGCGGCGTGTCGAGCCCCTCGTCCGCCAGCTGAAACGTTCCATGATGGATCGCGATGCTGGTCTTCGCGCCCAGAATCTCATGAGCTTTGACAGCCTGATCGGGAGCCATGTGCACCGGCGACATGAACCAGCGCGGCTCATACGCTCCGATGGGCAACAACGCGAGGCTCGGGGCGCCGAAGCGCTCCCGAATCTGCGCGAAATGATTTCCGAACGCGGTGTCTCCCGCGAAGTACACCAGCCGCACCTGCGATTCGATCATGTACCCGCACCATAGAGTCAGGTTGCGGTCGTAAATTCCCCGGCTGGAGAAGTGTAGAGCCGGCACGCAGTGGATGGTGCAGTCCCCGATCACTACCGAGTCGCCCCAGTCCAGCTCATGCACGGGCCCGATATCCTTCGAGCGAAGCAGCCGGGCCCCGCCCGTCGGCACAATGAATTGAGAATCGCCGCGGGCCGCCAGCCGCCGCAGCGTCGGCAGATCCAGGTGGTCGTAATGATTGTGGCTAAGGAGCACGGTGTCGATGCGCGGCAGATCCTCCCAAGATACTCCCGGTTTTCTGCGGCGGCGCGGACCGATCCACGATAGCGGACTCGCGCGCTCAGACCAGATCGGATCCGTCAGAATATTGGAGCCCCGTTGCTGAAGCAGCACGGTGGAGTGGTTCACGAGAGTCGTTCTCAGTCCGCCGCCATCTACGCGGCGGGGCGGCGTGGACGGCTCCACGTCCGAAAGGAAGGCGGGCGACCGCTCCGGACGGGTGGTCAGCTTCCACCGGAAGACATCCAGAAATCCACGAACCTGCGGAGCATCCGGATTGAAGAAGCGCTTTCCATCGAAGTGCTTCGGGAACCTCGGGTCCATTGATTCCAAGTGAACCGCCGGAAGGCTGCGGCGTTACCCGTCTTTTTTCCCCGCGGCGGGCGGGGCGGTCTTGCGGATCTCCTCGAAATACTTTTCGACGAAGGGCTGCTCGGTGAGCGGAATCTCGTCGCGGTGAATCTCGCCGCCGGCGTTGGTGTGACTGGCCTGCTGCTGCGCCCAGGGCGTCTTCAGTTGCTGTTTGCTAGAGCCGACTTCCACCATCACTTCCCCGCTCACCGCGGCCGAACGTTTGCCCAGAATCTCGCTGATCTTGCCGATGGCTTGCAACTGCTCGGCCTGCTTGATCGCTTTTTCGCCGTCCTGCGCGCCGATGCCGCTCTTGGAATCCTGACCCTTGGATTGCTCGGAAGCCTTCTGGTCGCTCTTGGCGTCGCTCGATTGCGGGTCCTGTCCCTGCTGGCCGGATTGCTGATCGGCGGATGGCTGCGATTGCTGCTCCTTGGATGGATCGCCCTTTTGGGCCTGTTCGTTCTTATCGCCGGAGTTGGGCGGAGCCGACTGGTTTTTCCCGCCCTCGGCGGCCTGCTTGATCTTATCCGCCAAATCCGAAAGCGCGTTCTTCATCTTGTCGAGCATGCTTTCGTTCTTGCCGCCGGAGGACTTGCCGTTCTCCTTGCCTTCGTTGGGATTTTCTCCCTTGTTCTCGCTGCCTTCCTTGCCGTCCTGATCCGACGCGTCCTTGCCTTTACTGGAATCGTCCTGCTTGCCCTTGTCGGCGGAGGCGCCGTCGCCCTTCTGCGAGCCGTCTTTACTGGCGGTCTTGGAGTTATCCCCGCCGGAGTTGTCGGCGTCGGTGGTTTCCTGCGAATCCAGCAAATCCTCGGGCTGGCGGTCGGCTTCGAGCGAGGGCGAATCCGGATTCAGATTGCCGGTCTGGGGGTCGAACTTGGTCCGCTTGGGAAGCTGGTTGCGGGCTTCCGCGGACTTGGTGCTGAAGAAGTTGTCGTAGACGGCGCGGACCAGCGAGGCCTTCAGATCCAGGCTGCCCAGCACCAGGTAGCGCATCCCGAACAAGCCCAGGGCGATGGCGGCGAGCAGCGCGGCCGGCGCAAGATAGCGCGAGCGGTGAAAGGGCAGCGCGAGCTTTACATCCACTTGGGCCGCGACGGTCTCGGCGTCGCGCCGCTGGCGCTCGCAGACGGCGGCCCGGTCGGCCCGGGGGTTCTCGCTGAAGTACAGCGCGGTCGAGAGGGCGTCGGCCAGCTCGAGCTTGCCATCGATACGCTGTGCCAGAACGTAGCGCGACGAAAGACTTTTGCGCAATCGGTACGCGCCCGCGCCCAGACTGGCCGCGGCCAGCAGCACCAGCCAATACCAATTCAAAATATCGGTTCCGGCGAGAAGCAGCGCAGCCGCGCCGCCCAAAACAATCGTCAGCGCCAGAGCGCCTTTGTCGAGAGCCAGGTGCGTAAGCTCGCGCGCGCGAGCTTGGGACAGAAGCCGGCTAAGTGGCGATGGACTGGGCAAGTCGATCCTTTTGCTTGTTTATTGCCTTCTGGTTGATTATTACATACGCGCGAATTCCGAGCGTCATTGCGGCCAGGAGGACGCCTCAAGCTGCACTTCGGTTGCCGCGCCAAGCTCCACGCGCACTTTCTTCTCAGTGGCCAGGATTTGGCGGAACAGCTCGGGATCGCGCAGCGCCTCCATATCCACTCCCCGATACGCCGCGATGCGGTAGCTGCCGGCCGCGAGATCGCGCGCCTCGAAGGTTCCATCCGGTTGGCAAAACACCAGCGCGCCGCGGACGAGCTGGAAATCGGATTGTTCGGGCAGCAACACTACGGCCGCTCCGCGACCATCTACCCCTCCCCGACCATCCGCCACCCTCCCATGCACGCTTCCCGACAGTTCAGCGTCAATGTGCCGGACGGTCCGATCCACCGGATGGTCCACATACAGAATCGGCTCGCCCTCGCTCACGACGATGGAAAATGTCAGCGCGAGCGGATCGCCTCGGCTGAGATCTTCCGCCTCGCCCGAATCTCCGTGGGTTCCCAGCCGCCAGAACGTCCGTGCTCCCGTCATCATGCGCCCATTCAGACGCAGCGGAAGCGCCTGGACGACATAATTGCCCGCTGGAATATGTTCAATGCGGAAAGCTCCGTCCGCCTGCACCAATCCAAGATGAAGCGCGCTGGGTTGGCCGTCCACCGAGCGAAGCCAGATCGGGGCCACGGCGCCCTCGGCAGGCTTTTGCCCACAACCGATATGGCCTGAGGCGCACCATATCTGCCAGACCGCGGAGCCTGTGAGTGTGAATGGGTCCGCCACGAGTACTCGGAGGTCTTTGACGTCGCCGTCGGTCACCGCGAGCGCGGCCGAACCCACTTGGGCGAGGTTGAATCCAGATTGCGGATCGATGGACGGTGTGGCCTTCGCAGCGATGGTCCATTGGCCGGAGCGGACTGAGGGAAACTCGAAGCTGCCGTCATCGCCCGCTACCACGCTCGCCGCTTCCGGCCCCGGTCCCTTGCCTTCGCCGACGGCGATGAAGGTGGAGTCGAAGCTCAAGACGACGTGCGCCGGTTGTTGCGTGATCGGCATCAGCCTGACAGTCGCACGCGGCGCGACTCGCCCGTAGTTGTCTGTTACCACGCCTCGAACGCGGAACACCGGGGCGGTCTGGAGCTGGAAGCCGTCCACCTCGGCATTGCCGCCGATCACAATTCGTTGCGCTCCTCTCTCCTCGACGGAAGAAGGGAAATAGGTCGCCACATCCCCGGTGCTCGCGGAGGGTGCTGCCAGCAGCGTATAAGCGCCCGGGTCCAGTTGTGCGAACGCAAAACGCCCATCGGCATCGGTGGTAGCGGTAAACGAAAGCTCCGGGCCCCGGATCAGAATCACATGGGCGGAGGCCGCGGCTTTGCCGGTACTGGTGAGCATGCGGCCCCTCAGCGTGGCTCTCGGCGTGACTCCAAACTGCATCTGATATTGGAGTCGAATCGGCGCGCCGCCGCGCTCCACCGCAATCGGGTCCTTGGGGAACGTTACGAAGCCGGATTTTTCGAGGACGGCCTGATACTGGCCTGGCTCCATGTCCGCGATCCGGAACACGCCCGACCCGTCCGTGGTGGCTTGATAGCGGGCGGACGCGGTCGTGAAGAAAGTCACGCTGGCGCCGGCGACTCCGGCCCCAGTGGCGCGATTTCGGACTTCGCCCTCGACCGGAGCGCCGGATTGGGCTGAAACGGCGTGCATGGATGCGGCCATGCAGAGCAGCCGCCCAAGCTTTTTAACGTTTTTCATGGCGCTTACTCGTATGACGATCCGGCGGCCCAAAACGCCTAGAGAATTAGCATGCAATCGCCATAGGAGAAGAAGCGGTAACGCTGTTCGACCGCGTGCCGGTAAGCCGCGAGCGTCAGTTCCGTTCCGGCGAATGCGCACACCAGCACCAGAAGGCTCGAGCGCGGGAGATGGAAATTGGTCAGCAACGCGCCGGTGCGGCGGAAGGCGAATCCGGGTGAAATAAACAGGTCGGTTTCCAGCTGAGGCGCTAGAAGCGCCTCGCTCTCTATCGCACGAACGCTGGTGGTTCCGACGGCGACGACTCTTGCGGTTCGATCCATTGCCACCTTCGCCGCTTCGGTGACCTGGAACGACTCTTTGTGCAACCGGACTTCCTCGAGGACTTCGGTGTGCAGCGGCTGGAACGTACCCAACCCCACGTGCAGCGTCACGCGAGCAATCTCCGCTCCAGCGGCGCGGCAGCGGTCGAGGATTTCAGGCGTGAAGTGCAGACCGGCGGTGGGCGCGGCCACGGAACCTCGAGGCCGGGCGTATACCGTCTGATAGCGCTCCCGGTCGGACTCGTTGTCAGGACGGCGGATGTAGGGCGGCAAAGGGGTGTGCCCGACGCGGTCGAGAATCTCATTCAAATCGCCGCGCGGGCATAAGCGCACGGTGCGCTGGCCGTGCTCGCCGCGGGCGAGGATCTCGGCGGCCAGATCCTCGGAGAACACGATGCGTTCGCCGGTGCGCATTTTGCGGCCCGGATGCACCAGAGCTTCCCACGTGAAATCGCCAAGGGGTTTGATCAGGAACACTTCGACGCGTCCGGTTCCATGCTCGCGGCGGCCGATCAGGCGCGACGGAAACACGCGCGAATCGTTCAACACCAGGCAATCGCCGGGATGAAGATAGGCCGGGAAATCGGTGAAGCGGCGATCTTCCCACGAACCGCGCGCGCGGTCGAGCACCAGCATCCGCGAAGCGGCGCGGTCCTCCAGCGGCTGCTGCGCAATCAGCTCCGGCGGAAGCTCGTAGTCAAACTCGCTCAATTGCATTTCTTCAAGAGTTTTACACTAACGACTGATGGCGCGCATTCTGGGGATCGAAACGTCGTGCGATGAAACCGCGGCGGCAGTGGTGGAGGACGGCTCGCGAATTCTTTCCTCGGTGATCAGCTCGCAGATGGCGACCCACTCGCGTTATGGCGGAGTGGTTCCGGAGCTGGCCTCGCGCGAGCATATCCGCGCCATTGTGCCGGTGGTTCGCGCGGCGTTGGAAGAGTCCGCAACACGCCTCCACGATCTTGCGGCGATTGCCGTGACGCAGGGTCCGGGGCTGGTGGGGTCTCTGCTGGTGGGCGTCACCTACGCCAAGGCTCTGGCGATTTCGAAGGCGCTGCCGCTGATCGCGGTGAATCATATCGAAGGGCATATCCATTCGGTGCTCAGCCAGAATCCGGTGGAGCTTCCGGCGCTGGCGCTGGTGGTAAGCGGCGGCCACACGCACCTTTATGAAGTACGGGGAGACTCGGCGTACCGGCTGCTGGGGAAAACGCGCGACGACGCGGCGGGTGAGGCGTTCGACAAAGTCGCCAAGCTGCTGGGATTCGGTTATCCGGGCGGGCCGGTGATCGACATGCTGGCTCCGCACGGCGACCCGCGAGCCGTTCGCTTCACGCTGGTCAAGATGCGGGGCAACACGCTCGACTTCAGCTTCAGCGGGCTGAAGACCGCGGTGCTGCGATGGTTCGAGGCTCGGGATTTATCGGCTGAAGTGGCCGCGAGGCGCGCTCTGCTGGCGTCCGAGCTGAAGCCGTCGCTGGAGCAATGGCTGGCGGTGACGCCGCGCGAGACGCTGGATTTGCTGGCGTCGTTCCAGCGAACCGCAGTCGAGGAATTAGTGCGAAGGGTGTCGCAATCGGCGGAGGAGATCGGCGCGGGCGGCTTGATCGTCGCTGGCGGCGTGGCTTCGAACGCGGGACTGCGGCGCGCTGTGGAACGGGCGCACTTCCCGTATCCGGCGTACTTCCCGGCCCCCGGCCTTTCGACGGATAACGCGGCGATGATCGCGGCCGCGGCGTTTCCCAAGCTCGCGCGCAGCGAGTTCGCGGATGGGGCGCTACTAGCGCAGGCGAATCTGCCGCTGGCGTGAGAGTGACCGCGCCGCGAGTCCCGTAAATATGGGAAAATGCCTCCAGGATGAAGACGACGCTCGAAATTCCCGACAACCTCTTCCGCCAAGCCAAAGCGGCTGCCGCCCGCCGGGGAATCCCCCTGCGAGAGTTGGTCACGGAGGCGATTGCGACTAAGTTGAGCCACAATCCTGGCCAGGAGCGGCCCTGGATGGAGAGCTTCGGAAAGCTTCGGGCCTTGCGCACGGAAAATGCCCGCATTGGAAGAATCATCGAAAAAGAGTTTGGCCAAATCGAGCCTGAGGACCGCTCGTGATTCTCGACACGAACGCCATCTCCGCAATCGCGGACGGCGATCCCGCACTGGAAGCCGTGCTCCGGGTCGCCAGCGTGGTCGCCCTTCCCGTGATCGCGCTGGGCGAATACCGCTATGGCATTCGACAATCCCGCAATCGCGCGAAGTATGAAGGATGGCTAGAGGTCTTGATGGAACGCTGCCGTGTTTTGGACGTTGACGGGCGCACAACCGAGCTCTACGCCGAGGTCCGCGGGGAGCTGAAACGCACGGGCCAGCCTATTCCGGGCAATGATGTCTGGATCGCGGCTCTGGCGCGCCAGCACGCTCTGCCGATCCTCAGCCGCGACCGCCACTTCGACGTTGTCCCCAGCATCCGCCGGATGAGCTGGTGAACCCTCAGCCGAAGGGATGTCCGCGCGGCTTATTTCTTTCGAGGCCGCTTCGGAACGAACGCGAGAAAGCGGCGCGGATTGTCCACCATGATGCCGTGCAGCACTTCGTCGGTGACGCCGGCCGCCTTCAGCTTCGGCAGAAACACCGTCACCGTTTTCGAATAGCCACTGGAGGCGTCGGCTGAGAACATCAGGTGGCTCGCGAAACCCGCCTCGATTAACGCCATGACCATCGGCACCACCTGAGCATCGCCGCCTCCGCCCTGCCGGTCGAAACCGACGAACGCGCCGCGGCGGCAAATGGCCTTGTGCACGGCTACGTTCGGGTCCACCAGGTTCCCCAGATGTCCGATGACCACGCGATCCGGTTTCACGCCGGCGTCCTCCAGGATATCGAGCTGTTCGAGCGCGGACTTGCCCGGAATGCCGGTGTGCGTGAAGATCGAAAGGTTGGTGGCGAGGTGCGCCTTGCCGATGGCGCGGAACACTTTGCGTTCATCCGCGGTGATGTCGTCCCAGGAGCCGACTTCGCCGAATGCGCCGAGCGTGTCGTCGTCGGCCTGCTTGATCAGCGCCTTGACGATCTGTTCCTCGGTCATGGTGGAGATCTCTTTCGGATACCACGGCTGCGTGTAATAGCCACCGCCCACGACGATGGGGACGCCGGACTTCATCGAGACCTGCCGCAGGAAGTTGACGTCGCGGCCCGAGTCGGGGTGTCCCGCGTCGACAATGCAGGCGATGCCCGCGCTTTTTACCTTGGCGACTTCGTCGGACATGAGATCGACGTTGTGCATGATATCGGGCGGTGGAGTCGGGGGCGGCCCTCCACTGCCTTTGAGGCTGCCCTTCGCGCCGCCACCGCCGCCGCGCGCAGGGGCGGGCGGCAAACCATTCGCGGCCCGAGCCGCCGCTGTCGCCGCTGCAAATCTCGCGTTGAAATCGGGGCCCAGTTGCATGTGCTCATGGAACAGCGTGGCGCCGCCCGCCAGCTCCTCGGGCGCGTAGTCTTTGAGGATGGTTCGGATGATCGCGCCCTTCGGAAACGTCGGATCCTCCGCGAAGATGATCTTCGGGAGGGCAGCCGCAGCCGCGCCGATGCCCAACACTTTCAGAGCCTGCCGGCGGGTGGAGGCGTGCGTAAGAAACTTTGACATGGTGGGATTATTGTAGACAATCGTGCGAATGAATGGGAGCGTTGCACAGATTTTGATTGTCACGGGCGCTATCCTCGATGTGTCCGGCGCCGTCAATTGTGGATGGTGATCAATGCGCCTGACTGCGTGGATACTCCGTCACAGGCGGCGGTGATGGATTGGTCTCCATCGTGAGCGTCGCCGGAATCACCACGTTGAACTGAAACTCCCCTGGAGCGACAAGGCCGGCGAACGGAACGCTTGTCGTGACGCCACCGATCTCACCCGGCTTGGCGGCTTACTAGAGATGCTTCTGCGATTGGATGAGCGTGAGGATCTTTCGCATGACGGGCGCCTGGCAGCATATCGCCGGGAACATTCATGACCATGAACGCAAGCGTCGTTCGGGCGACGCGGACCGGTGCTATTTCCCGGTCCCTGGCGATCGCCGCTTCTGCTCTATCGAGTACGCCAGATTGTTCTTCGCCAACTGAAAATCGGGCTTCAGCTTGACCGCGATCTCCGCCGCCTGAATGGCTTCATCCCAGTCGGCCAGCGCTTCATAACCGGCCGCGATGTTGTTCCAGGCTTCCGCGTAATCCGGCCGTAGTTTCAGAGCCTGCCGGGCTGCGCGGATGCAGTCCTGGAATCGTCCTGCCCGATCGTAGGCGAGCGAGAGTTCCAGATAATTCTCGGGTGTGGGATCTCGTTGCGCCAGAGCCTCCGCGGCCGCAACCGGGCCGCCTTCCGCGGCAGGCGCAGCCGCCGGAGCCGGCATCTTCTGTGCGATCAATGCAGCGGCGTCGCCCGGCGCGATGCGCAGCGTGTCCGCGGCCAGCGCCTTAGCTTGGCCTCCCAGGCCCGCATCCGCGAACGCCTGCAACAGCTCATCCCGGGGCGGAAGGTATTCGGGATTCTTGGCGATGGAAGATTGCAGCAGGGCGATCGCTTCAGGGATGCGGCGCTTCTGGTGCAGCCATCTTCCGTAATAGTAGTCCGCCAGGGCATCGCTGGGGATCAGTTGAATGGCCCGCTGGAAATGGCTTTCCGCTTCGCGGTCGCGGCCCAGCGCGCCGTTGGCGATCCCCAGGTTGATTTCGAGAACATTGTAGTCTGGATCGAACCGCAAGGCCTGCTCGAAGTCACCGAGCGCCTCCGCGGTTTGACCCTTGGCCATCAGCGCGAGCCCGTAATTCATCAGTCCCCGGCCGTTACGCGGGCTCTTGATCGTGACGTCTTTCCACAACGTCTCTTCCGTGCTCCACACCCGGTTCCGCTGCCATGCTCCTTGCCCGTAGGCGGCCAGCAGCAGCACCGCGCCGGCGGCTATGATCGCCGGGCGAACCCGCGCCCGCGCCTCCATCACCAGCGCAAGCGTCCACGCGGCGGCCAGCGCCAGACCCACGAAGGGCAGGAACATGCGATGGTCATTCTCGACTTCCGAGAGCGGGAATAGAGCCGTCGGCAGCAGCCCCAGCAGGAACCACAATAGACCGAAGCTGATGGGGCGCCTCCGCCGGTCTCTGGCGGTGAAGCAGATGCCCCATGCAAGCGCGGCGAGGAACCCCAGACCCACCAGTCCATCCGTGGTGAACAGCGTCGGGAACGCCGTCAGATCCGTGTCCGCCGTCAGCCCCACCGGCAGGAAGAACGAAAGGAAGTAATGTAGCGCCACGTACGGCTGCGTCACGATGTAATTGTGCGCGGAGACGATGCCCGCGACATATGTGGGCGGCGTCATCTTGGATTCCAGAACCAGCAACGGGAGCATGGCCACAAACGCCGGCCAGCACTGTTTCAAGGCGGCGCCCAGCCGGCGCGGCTCCGCGTTTTCCTCGAACAGAAAAACGTAGCCTAAAAGAATCGCGGGGAAGATGGCGGCGGGAGGTTTCGCCAGAACCCCCAGCGCCGCGGGCAGGAGATAAAGCCCGGTTTTCCGGCCCTTGGGAAACATCGCGAAGATGGCCAGAGACGCGGTCACCCCCAGGGTCGAATACAGATCCCCGCGCTGGATGATGTAGTTCACGGTTTCGGCCATGGCGGGATGCAGTCCATACCACGCGGCCGCGAACAGGGCGCAATAGTCCACCCACCACTCGCCGCCGGCAAAATGCAGAATGCGCCGGTACAGCGCGAACATCACCGCCAGTTGCACCAGATACCAGAAGAACGTCGAGACGTGGAACCACAATGGCTTCAAGCCGCCGCCCAGCCAGTAATCCACGGCCAGGGATGTCGAAACCAGCGGCCGCCAGGTCCGGTTGGCCGGGAGTGTGCTGAACGTGCTCGCATCCGTGAAAAACCGGGGTATATTTTTCAGGCTGCGGATGTACAGGTTGTCCGTTACGGTATGCGAATCGTCGAATTGGAAGCGGTTTTCAAAATGATTGGAATAGCACAGCAGCACCGCCAGGAAGACCAGCGCGGCGCTCAGCCATAATCTGGAGGGAAGGGGGCGCATCTATTCCCGCGCGCGCTCCGCCCTGCCAGGCATGCGCTGGCCGACCGATCCCTGACGCTGGGTGAAAATAAAATCGCGCAGGAGCGCGAAATTTCCAAAAAACAGCACGGATTCAGCCATGATTTTCGCGGTAATTACGGCGATCGGAAATCGCGCCGTCAGAAATACAATCGCCGCGTAGGAAAGCGACCCGCTCGCCGCCACCAGCAGCAGGTAGCGCGGCAACAGGACGGCGTGGCGCCGGCTGGAGTGAAACACCGCCTTTCTGACCACCGTGTAATTGAAAATCACCGCCACCGCGCGTCCGCAGATTTGCGATTCGAGCCGTCGTCCACAATCACGATCCCATCGGGATGACTGCCCTGAAGTTCGCTGATCAGCGGGAGAAGCGCAGCGCTCGGGCAGTACGCAGGAATCAGGACCACGCCCATTTCAAACGATATCGTAGCATCCGGCAGTTGGGCGGCACCGCTCTCCCTTCCTACTACCGCCGCTTCGGAGCTTACCGACGAAATCGATCATCCCCTGATCCGCGAGGCGTTACGCCTCCACCAGATTCCCCCGCCCCTCGAAATTACCACCCTCGCCGATGTCTCATTGCATCCGGCCACGCCAACGCGGAGGAGTTCTCGAGAGCCACCCGACCACTCGCGGTGTCTTTACCCGCGTCGTCTGCGCGAGCTTCGCGACGTGGGGGCAAAGCTCTTCGTGCCAAAGCTTTTCGTAGCAGCGCCTTTTGCACTAAAGCCGCGGCCGTGGTGGGTGCGGGGGCCCCGTTCGTCCGTTGGCGCCGCCGCTGCCCGCGCCTCCTGCTCCAGCCCTTGCGGGACCGGACGACGCGTCAACTTCATATCCAGCAGCCGCTCGATCTTGCGGATCTCGCCGCGCTCACTTTGCGTGCTGAACGTGGAAGCGGTGCCCCGCAGTCCGGCGCGGCCGGTACGGCCCACGCGGTGAATAAAATCTTCGGGTACTTGCGGGAGATCGTAATTGACTACATGCGCGATGCCTTCCACATGCACCCCGCGCGCGGCGACGTCGGTGGCCACCAGCACGCGATAGCTGCCCTGCTGGAATCCGAGCAGCGCCAGGTTGCGTTGGGACTGCGTCCGGTCGCCGTGAATCGCGGCGGCCTTCGACCCGCCCCGCACCAGCTTCTTCGCCAGGCGGTCGGCCCCATGCTTGGTGCGGGCGAACACGAGAAATGACCCGCGCTCTTCCTGGAGCATCTTTTCGAGCAACCCCAGCTTGCGGTCCTGCTCCACCTCGTAAACATGCAGGTCGATGTGCTCGGCCGGTTTGGTCGTCGAACCGACTGCGATCCGCACCGGGTTCTTGAGGTGCGCGCTGATCAGGTGTGCCACCGAGGATTCGATGGTCGCCGAACAAAACACGGTCTGGCGCTCGGCGGGCAGCGCCGCCAGAATCTTTTTGATGGTGGGAAGGAAGCCCATATCCAGCATCCTGTCCGCTTCATCCAAAACCAGAGTGTGCGCCGCGCCCAGTTTTACCAGCTTGCGCTCCAGGAAGTCGTTGAGCCGGCCCGGCGTCGCGATGAGCACATGCGCACCCTTGCGAATCGACTGTAGCTGGTTGTGTTCATTGAGGCCGCCCACGACGACCGCGGAGCGGATGCCTGTTCCGGCGGCGAGGTTGGCGAAGGCAACGCTGATCTGGATCGCCAATTCACGGGTCGGACTGAGAATCAGTGCGCTGATCCCAGTGGCGTTGCCGGGTTTGATCAGCTTCTCAAGCAGTGGCAGGAGAAAGGCAAGCGTCTTGCCCGTGCCGGTCTGCGCCGTGATCACGACGTCGTGGCCCAAAAGTTGTTGCGGAATGGATTGATCCTGCACAGGCGTCGGCTCGACAAATCCAAGTTTGGCCAAGTTGCTCTGCAAGGAGATAGAAAGGGGAAGATCGGAAAACGTATTCATTCTGTTTAGGTAGGAGCGGGAATCAGCGAGCCAGTTAGGAACGCGAACGAAGCAGGGGGGGCGCGGTATGACTTCCGGTACATTTTCAGTATAGCGCGTTTCGGGCGGACCACCTAGCTTTAAATTGGCCGCTCCATCTGCTATTCTTAAAATGATGCAAAAACACCATTCCGCACTCCCTTCGTATCACTTCAAACGAACCAAAACGGATGGCTTGATCGAGGTGCTCAATGAGGGCTCCTATGTCATGGCCGAATACAGTGAGCGGACCGGCGTGGTGAAGTGGCAACGCGTCGTCCTGGCCACGCAGCGCGAAAAAATCGAGAAGTGGCTGGGCGATCATTACCCCGCCCACACCAGCGCGACCTAAACTCGCGCCCTAAACCACGCAAGTCGCCGCTGTCATATCATATTCTTCATGATTCGGCGACTCTCCACGTTCGTAGCCGCTCTTGTGTTGCTCGCGCCCGCGTATGCGCGGGTCGTCCGCATCGTCATCGAGCAACGCGATGCCACGGCATTCCAGGCCCAGG
>Ga0070733_10001190_pt1 | contig 19641 bp, 20 predicted proteins | sample Coa_R1_9_FD_66450 | JGI IMG/M metagenome (GOLD analysis project Ga0070733, IMG submission 66450) | Surface soil microbial communities from Centralia Pennsylvania, which are recovering from an underground coalmine fire - Coalmine... | ecosystem: Environmental > Terrestrial > Soil > Unclassified ... | reverse complement strand
TCGAAGAGGTCGGCGCGGGCGTGCTCGACGCCGGAGGTCTCGGCGCCCGCGAGCGGATGACCGCCGATGAAGCGCGGATCGTCGCGGCCGGAGACGACGGCGCGCTTGGTCGAGCCGACGTCGCTGACGGCGCAGTCGCGCGGCGCCGCCGCGAGCGCGGCGTCGACGGCGTCGCCGAGGACGCCGACGGGCGCCGCGATGAAGACCAGCTCGGCGCCGTCGACCGCCTCGGCGACGCTCGGCGCCATCGACTCCACCGCGCCGCGCTCGAGCGACGCCGCGGCGACAGCCGGATCGGGGTCGAAGCCGACGACGCGCGCCTCCAGGCGTTCGCGCGCCGCCAGCCCTATCGAGCCGCCGATCAGACCGACGCCGACGACGGCGACGTTCACGCGTGGACTTGCGTAAAGGCCTTGCCCGCGACCGCGGCGGCCCGCTCGACGGCCGAGGCGTACTCGGCGAACTCGTCGGCGCGCAGCGCCTGCGGCCCGTCGCAGATCGCCTCCTCCGGATTCGGGTGAACCTCGACGATGATCCCGTCGGCCCCGGCCGCCGCGGCCGCCAGCGACAGCGGCGTGACGAGGTCGCGCCGCCCGGCGGCGTGGCTCGGATCGACGACGACCGGCAGGTGCGAGAGCTGCTTCAGCACCGGCACGGCCATCAGATCGAGCGTGAACCGGTAAGCAGTCTCGAACGTGCGGATGCCGCGCTCGCAGAGGATCACGCGCTCGTTGCCCTCCTTGAGGATGTACTCGGCCGCCATCAGGAGCTCCTCGAGCGTCGCCGAAAGCCCGCGCTTGAGCAGGACCGGACAGCCGCTTCGGCCGACCTCGGCCAGCAGCGTGTAGTTCTGCATGTTGCGCGCGCCGATCTGGACCACGTCGGCGACCTCGAGAACCGGCTCGAGATCGCGCACGTCCATCAGCTCGGTGACGATCGGCAGCCCGTGGACCTCCTTTGCCTCGCGAAGCAGCCGCAGCCCCTCCTGGCCGAGGCCCTGGAAGGCGTACGGCGAGGTGCGCGGCTTGTACGCGCCGCCGCGGAACATCGCGGCGCCGGCGTCCTTGACGATCTGGGCGGTGTCGAGGACCTGTTCGCGCGACTCGACCGTGCAGGGCCCCGCGATCAGCGCGAAGTGCTCGCCGCCGATGCGCCGCCCGCCGATTTCGAAGACCGATCGCTCGCCGTGGCGGAACTGCGCGGATGACAGCTTGTAGGGCTTGAGGATCGGCACGACCTGGGCGACGCCGGGTGCACCGTCGAGCTCGAGGCGCGCGACGTGCTCGCGGTCGCCGATCGCGCCGATGACGGTGACCTCCTCGCCCTTCGAAACGTGTGCCCGAGCGCCGGCGCTGCGGACTCGCTCGAGCACATGCTCGATCTCCTCCGCCGTAGCGTTCGGTTTCATCACGATCATCATGGGACGGTTCCTTTCAAGATCTCGCCTGGAAGATTAGGGCTGGCTTCGCGAATGCCTGCAAGGAGCGATTCGCGGTGTCTTTGGAGGAGGCGCCCGGGCCCGTAGGGCCTTTCTTGCCTTGGCCGTGCGAGCGCTCGCGGCGCGCGCAGGTCCGGACGCCTAGCTAAATCGCCAGGCGCCGTAGGGGTACGCGTAGGCAGCCGCAGTTCCCGCGGGAACGATCGTCATGGGGGCTGCCGTGCGCATCCTGAGCCAATGTGTAGCAGATCGCCAATCGAGCGGCGAGGGTGCATCCGTCACCCGTCGAAGGCAATCGCGCACCCACCGCCGGCGAAGCACTCGACGACCGCCTGCACGCGCATGCCGATCTCGGGCGTCCCGCTCGTCAGCCGGCCGAACATCCGCGGCCCATCGTCGAGCGCGACGCAGAGCACCGCGTAGGGCATCAGCGGCTCGAACTCGGGCAGGTAGGAGCGCCGGTAGCGCGCCCAGCTGTGAACGCTGCCGCTGCCGCGCAGCGGCCGCCAGCCGAACTCCGCGGAGCCGCAGTGCGGGCAGATCGGGGCGATCGGGTGCCGCGCCCGCTCGCAGCGGCTGCAGGCCTGCGTCATCAGATGGCCCTGCGCCAGCATGTTCCAGAACGGCGCGCTCTCGGCGCTCTGCGCGGGCAACAGGCGCGCCGGGTCGCCGGCGCCCGGGAAGTCGCGCAGCTCAAGCACCGTAGATCACCGCGTCGCCGAGCGTTGTCGCCCACATCCCCAGATCGAGGCCCTGAATCTGGCGCTCGCCCGCCTCGCCGCGCAGCTGGCGGACGATCTCGAGCGTCTGGCCCCAGCCGTTGGAGTGCCCCTCCGAGAGGTGGCCGCCGCTCGTGTTCACCGGCAGCTCGCCGCCCAGCTCGATCCGCCCGCCGGCGATCCAGTCGGCCGCCTCGCCCGGCGCGCAGAAACCGAAGCGCTCGAGGGTCCAGAGCACCTGCGGCGAGAAGCCGTCGTAGCAGTGGAGCGTCCCGATCTCGGCGGGCGTCACGCCGGCGCGGCGAAAGACGGGCTCGGCGGCGCCGAGCGGCTGCCAGTCGAACTCATCGGCCTGGTTCACGCCGAGGCCCGGGGCGCCGAAGATGAACTCGTTGGGCCCCGCATGAAGGCCCTGGAAGCCGCGGATCTCGACGGGCCGCGCGCGAAGCGTTCGGGCGCGCTCGGAGCGCACGAGGATCAGCGCGACGGCGGTGTCGACCGGCAGCGAGCAGTCGAGCAGCCGCAGCGGCTCGACGATCTCGCGCGAGGAGGCGTAATCGGCGGCGCTCAGCGGCTCGCGTAGGACCGCGAGCGGGTTGAGCGCCGCGGCGGCGCGCTGGGCGAGCGCGACCGCGCCGAGCTTCTCGCGCTCGATCCCGTAGCGGTGCAGGTAGCGCTGCGTTGAGAGCGCGGCACCGCCGATCGGCGCGGCGAGGCCGGCGTAAGGCGTCTCGGCATGCGGTCCGCCGCCCTCGCGCATCCCCTCGAAGAAGGCGGCGTGGGACTCCATGCCGATTCGCGCCTGCGTGCTGTTCTTGAACGCGGCGACGCACAGCGCGCAGTCGGCGAGACCCTGCTCGAGCGCCATCGCCGCGTTGATGATCACGCTCGCAGCGAAGCGCCCGTGGCTCCAGGTCTGAAGTGCATAGGAGACGTCGAGTCCGAGCAGGGTCGCCATCTCGTCGTAGTCGAGGCCGCGCGGGGAGCCGATGTGGACGAGCAGCGCGTCGACGTCGGAGCGCTCGAGGCCGCAGTCTTCGAGCGCCGCCGAGACCGCCTGCTCGGCGAGGGCGGCGACGCTCGAGTCGCTCGCGCGGTGAAAGCCGGCGCCGCCGGCTCCGGCGATCGCGGCGCCCATCAGCCCCAGGGACGCTCGGCGCCGTCATCCTCGCCGAGCGCCGGCGGCGGGCGGCGGATCGACCCCGGTGTGCGCCCGAGCTTGATCGGGATGCCGGCGCTTCGCACGCCGGGGATGCCCGTCTCTACGATCATCTCGCGCGCCTGCGCCTGCTCCTGAGCGATCACCTCGGAGAGGTCGAAGACGATGCTCGCCGGGATTCCGAGGCCCTGGCAGAGCGCCACCCAGTGCGCCGCCTCGCTCGCGGCGAAGACCGCCGCGAGTAGCTGCGCGAGCTCCTCGCGGTTCTCGAGCCGCGCGCCGTTGGTCGCGAACAGCTGGTCGTCGGCGAGCTCCGGCGCGCCGATCGCCTCGGCGAGCTTGGCGAACATCGTGTCGGTGCCGACGCCCATGTAGAACTCGCGGTCGCTGCCCGAGAACATGCCGTAGGGGGCGAGGAAGGCGAAGTTACCGCCGAGCTTGCCGGGCAGCGCGCCCGAGCCGGTGTAGTCGGCGATGTAGTGGGTGATCAGGTGCAGCGAGCTGTCATACAGCGAGGTCTCGAGGTGCTGCCCCTGCCCGGAGCGGTCGCGCTCGCGAAGCGCGAGAACGATGCCGTAGGCGGCGTGCGCGCCGGTCACCAGGTCGATCGCCGAGGGGCCGATCCGCACCGACGGCCGCCCGGGCTCACCGGTGACGCTCATGTGCCCGGCGTAGGCCTGTAGGAGCTGGTCATAGCCGGGCTGCTCGCGCAGCGGCCCGGTCTGCCCGAAGCCCGACACCGAGCAGTAGACGAGCTCGGGGTGCTCGGCCGAGAGCTCCGCGTAGCCGACGCCGAGGCGGTCGGCGACGCCCGGCTTGAAGCTTTCGATGACGACGTCGGCCTCCGCCGCGAGGGCGTGCACGGCGGCGCGGCCCTCGGGCGACTTCAGATCGACACTGATGCTCGCCTTGTTGCGGTTGAGCGAGGCGAAGAGGCCCGTCTGGTCGCCCGCCGCGCCGAACCGCGCGACCCCCCAGCGGCGCGAGCTCTCGCCCTTCGGCGGCTCGACCTTGACGACCGCGGCGCCGAAGTCGGCCAGCAGCATGCTCGCCGTCGGGCCGGCCATCGCCGTCGTGAAGTCGAGCACGCGGATCCCCTCGAGCACGCTCACCGCCCGCTGCTCCAGGCTTCGCCGGGCTTCTTCGGATGGCGGTACTGGTGCCCCTGCTCGCCAAGCGGCGAGGCGATCTCGCCGAGCTTGGCACGCGCGCCCTGCCAGCACGCCACCAAACCATCCTCGGCGACGTAGTCGAACGGGTCGCCGATCTGGCGCTCGAGCTCGCCGCCGGCCTCGGGGCGGTTCTCGAGCAGCCAGTCGATCGTCTGAGCCATCGCCTCGGACGCGCCGACCGCGTCGCGGTAGCCGAGCTCCTCGCGGATCGCGGCGCTCTGGGTCAGCCGGTGGCCTCGCACGTGGCGCCAGAGCGGGTGGCAGGGCCAGGCAACGTCGAATGGCATGTCGATCAGCTCGAGCTCCGCGCCCATGTGCGTGGCGATGAACTCGATCCGCGCGCGCATCGTGAACGCCGTCTCGTCGGCGACGCAGTAGCGGCGCCCGGCCGAGCGCTGCGGCTCATCGACCGCCAGCAGCACGGCCGCCGCGGCGTTGGCGGAGAAGACGCGGCTGTCGGTCTTCAGCCCGCCGTCGGCGATCGCGAACGTGCGGCGGCCGTCGAGGACGCGGCGGATCACCGACCAGTCGTAGGGACCCGGATTGCGCGGCCCGTAGCCGAGCGGGTAGCCGATGTAGGTCGCCGAGTACTCGCCCGCGGCGTCGTGCTCGAGGAGCGCGTTCATCGCCTCGACCATCCGCAGGCCGAGCTTCGTCGAGCCGTCGGCGCCGGCGTCGCGGACGTAGACCTCGGCGGTGTCCGGGAAGAGCGCGGGCTTGCCGAGCCCGCCCCAGCGCTCATCGCCGTCGGGGGCGAAGATCCCGGTCGCGCCGCCGACCGCGATCAGGCGCGCGGTGCGTCCGGCGAAGAAGTCGCTGATCACGCGCAGGCGGCCGTACTGAGCGATGACGAGGTCGAAAATCGCCGCGCCGACGCCGCGCTCGAGACCCTCGGCGAAGTGCGGGTCCTCGTGGATGTGGCGGATTCCGGGCACCGGCAGCTCGATCTCGTGCTGCCCGCCATGGAGGATCGTGACCTCGAAGCCGCGCTCGTGAAGGCCCTCGACAACGAACGGGCCGGTCGGCCCGGTACCACCGATCACGAGAGCCCGCGCCGCCGCCACGGCGCCAGCCTAGACGGTGTTGACGAGCGGGCGAGGAAGGTCTAGCTTGAGCGGCGCATGCCGCGGTCCGGGTTGACCGGAGTTCGCGGAGCCGGCTTCGCCGCGCCGCCGCCACAGGGTCGTCCCGGACCACTCCCGTCGTTTGATGAAAGGACACCCATGGCTGTACAAGAGCAGACGGATGCCGCGTGGGGGCGCGTCCAGGAGTTCATCTCCAACCCCGGAAAGCTCCTGATCGACGGCGAATGGGTCGAGGCCGCATCCGGCCGCACATTCGAGACGATCGACCCCTCGACCGAAGAGCGCCTCGCTGAGGTCGCCCACGGCGAGAAAGAGGACATCGAGCGCGCCGTGAAGGCGGCGCGACGGGCGTTCGACTACGACTCGCCCTGGCGGCGGATGTCGCCGTCGGCGCGCGGCAAGCTGATCTGGCGGATCGGCGAGCTGATCGAGGAGAACCTCGAGGAGCTCTCGCTGCTTGAGTCACTCGACAACGGCAAGCCGCGCAACGTCGCGCGCGTCGCCGATGTGCCGCTGGCCGCCGACCTGTTCCGCTACATGGCGGGCTGGCCGACCAAGATCCTCGGCGACACGACGCCGATCTCGGCGCCCGGCGAGTACCTCTCCTACACCCTTCGCGAGCCGGTCGGCGTCGTCGGGCAGATCATCCCCTGGAACTTCCCGCTGCTGATGGCGGCCTGGAAGCTCGGGCCGGTGCTCGCCTGCGGCTGCACGGTCGTTCTCAAGCCGGCCGAGCAGACGCCGCTGTCGGCGCTCTACCTCGGCCAGCTGCTGCTCGAGGCCGGCCTGCCGGCCGGGGTCGTCAACATCGTCACCGGCTACGGCGACGCGGGTGCGGCGCTTGCGGCCCATGACGACGTGGACAAGGTCGCTTTCACCGGCTCGACCGAGGTCGGCAAGCTGATCGTCCAGGCGGCGGCGGGGAACCTCAAGAAGGTGTCGCTGGAGCTCGGCGGCAAGTCGCCGAACGTCGTCTTCGCCGACGCCGACATCGACGCGGCGATCATCGGCGCCTCAAACGGCATCTTCTTCAACCACGGCCAGTGCTGTAACGCTGGCTCGCGCCTCTACATCCAGGACTCGGCCTTCGACGACGTCGTCGCGGGAGTCGCCGAGCAGGCCAAGAAGATCAGCGTCGGATCGGGCCTCGAGGCCGAGACCCAGATGGGGCCGCTGATCTCCGATGAGCAGTTCGAGAAGGTGCTCGGCTACCTCCAGTCGGGTGCCGACGCCGGCGCCGAGGCGATCGTCGGCGGCGGGCGGATCGGCGAGCGCGGCTACTTCGTCGAGCCGACGGTCCTGACCAAGACGACCAACGACATGAAGGTCATCCGCGAGGAGATCTTCGGCCCGGTCGTCTGCGCGATCCCGTTCTCAGACCCCGGCGAGATCGTGCCGGTCGCAAACGACACGAGCTACGGGCTGGCCGCGGGCGTCTTCACGCGCGACATCTCGAAGGCGCACCGCACGGCCGCACGGCTGCGCGCCGGCACGGTGTGGATCAACACCTACCACGTCTTCGACGCCGCGCAGCCGTTCGGCGGCTACAAGGAGTCGGGCTGGGGCCGCGAGATGGGCCACCAGGTGCTCGAGAACTATCTCGAGACGAAGGCTGTCTGCGTCGCACTCTGATGCGGATCGGGGCCGGCGGCTGCGGCCGCCGGCTCCACCTCCGTCGCGCAGTGCGGGCACGCGCGGTGGCGGATCACCCCGAAGGTGACGCGGTCCAGAGCCTTGTCTCGTCGATGATCGGGTCGTCTCGAAGCTGGACGTCGGCGGCGAGCGCTGTCGCGCACCCCGGGCAGTAGAACTCGCGCAGCACGAAGTCCTCGAGGCACAGCCGGTTGTGGCGGCTGACGTCGGTGAGCGGGCGCTCGCGCATCAGCGCCGAGCGCTTGTGGTCGTGGTCGTAGGGGCCGAGGCGGTAGTGGCAGAGGCTGCAGCGAAGCGAGCGCTCGCCGTCGTGTTCGACGGCCTCGACGGAGTCAGAGACCGGATGCAGGACGACGGCGTCCTCGACCGTCCCCCCGCCCGCGTCGCCCTCGAGGCGGCTGGCGGTCGCGAGGCGCTCGGCGCGAAACGTTTCGCGAAGCGCCTCCGTTGCCGCGGCGTCGGCCTCACCGCCTGCGACGACGACGCCGTAGACCGAGCGCGCGGCGTCGACTGAGACGAGTCCCTCGGCGACGTCGCGGGCGACGCTCGCCGGCTCGCGCCGCAGCGCGTCCCCGTAGCCCGAGCCGCTGGCGAGGACGCCGACGAGGACGTCGCCCTCATCGATCATCTCGAACGACTTCGCCGCGACGACATCGATCTCGGCCGCGCCGATCTCCTCCGGCGAGAGCGGGATCCGCCCCGCGGCGAAGAGCTCGGCGATGTTCGAGCCGCGCAGGACGAAGTTGCGCGCCGCCGCTCCCGGCGAGGCTCCGGACAGGCCGCGCCCGGCCGGGACGCTGATGCCCGAGCCGATGTTGTTGATGCCCGCCGGGCGGATCGGCAGCTTGTGCGGGACGCTCGCGAACTCGACGGCGACGCCGCCGCGAAAGCGCCCGGGGCCGCCCGCGTCCTCGAGCTCGCGGCGGTAGATCTGGAGCACCGGCACGCGGCTCTCGACCGTCTCGGCGTTCGACATCCTCGAGGCCATCGAGTGGAAGATCCCGCCGCTGTCGATCCCGTCGGTGAATGTGCGCGCGCCGCCGCCGCCGCTGAAGAAGTCGGTGATCGCCCCGACCGACGGCTCGCCGCCGGGGTTGGGCGCGATCATCAGCGTGCCGTTGACGCCGGGAGTCCAGTTGCCCTGGGCCTCGCCGCGGTAGCGCTCCGAGCAGAGCATCATCTTGGCGAACGCCTGGGCCGCGACGTCCTGCGTCGACAGCGGCGCCATCGTCGAGCCCATGCTGACCCCGGCCGGGCTCAGCGCGTTGTTGAGGGTCCCCTCCTCGGAGATGATCTCGACGATCCGCCGCAGCGCCGCGATCGCCCACGGCAGGTCGTAGCAGAGGAAGGTCAGGATGACGCCGAGGATCGCGCCCTCCATGCAGGGCTTCGCACAGTTGATCGAGCCGGGCGCCTGCGGCGAGGTGCCCGTCAGATCGACGGTCAGGCGGTCGCCGCGCTTGATGACCCGCACGCAGATCGGGTACATCGCGTTGTCGTTGCCGTCGTGGTCGTGGTAGCCCATCGAGTACCAGTCGCCGTCGGGTATCTCGAGCAGGCGCGAGCGCACGACGCGCTCGACGTAGTCGATGATCCCTTCCTGGGCGGCGCGGAAGACGTCGAGCGAGTACTCATCGATCAGCTCGCGGACGCGCTGGTAGGTGGTGCGAAGGGCCGCCACGCGGGCGCGCATGTTGAGCGCGTTGAGCTCAGAGGTGCGGCTGTTGCGCAGGTAGGCGCGCTCGATGTCGGCGCGCGGCTCGAAGTTCTCGACGAGCTTGATCCCGGGGAACAGCGGCGCCTCGCCGAAGCGGTCGGCGGCGCCGCTGACGAAGCTGCCCGGGACGGGGCTTCCGACGTCGTCGTCGTGCATGACGATCCCCGACCAGGCCACGAGCTCGTCCTCCCAGAAGATCGGCATCGCGAGGATCCCGTCGTTGGCGTGCAGGGCGCCCCACCACGGGTCGTTGGTGAAGAACATGTCGCCGGGGCGGATGTCGTCCGCCGGCCAGTTCGCAAGGATCAGGCGCACGAACTCGTCGATCGTCGCGCCGTGCTGGAGGATGTAGACGCCGCAGTAGAGGCCGCGGCCGTCGGCGGTGACGAGCGCGGCGTTGAAGTCGTAGCCCTCGTAGACGATGAACGAGCCCGACAGCCGTGCCGCCATACGCGCCTGGTCGTCATTGATCGCCCACAGGCGGTGGCGGATCACCTCGAAGGTGATCGGGTCAAGCGTCGTTGGGGTCTGCGTCACGCCGCCACCTCGAGCTCATCCCCGGCCGCGGCGGGACGTCCGCCGTTCGACGCCGCGCCGAGACTGATCGTCAGCAGCGGATCGACGACGGCTCCGAAGCCGGGAGGCACGACGACGCTGTCGCCCATTCGCTCGATGATCGCCGGGCCTTCGAGCGCGTTCCCCGCCCGCAGTGCATGGCCGTCGTACACGCGCGTCGAAACGAAGCCGTCGGGCTCAAACCAGGCGCCGCGCTCGCCTTTGAGCGCGGCGGTCGGGTCCTTGCCGGCGTTCTCGTGCTCGGGGAACGCGACCGGCTCGATCGGGCGCGTCCCGACGACGCGATGCAGCTCGACCTCGTTGCCGCCGCCGAGCAGCAGCGCCCCGTCGCCGTAGACGCCTCGGTAGCGGTCGAGGAAGCGCTCCAGGATCCGCTCCCCGGCCGCCGCGTCGACCGTGCCGGCGTCGACCTCGACCTCGAGCGCCTGGACCTGCCGGCGGAAGCGAACGCCGAGCGATCGCGCGAGGGAGAGCTCCTCGCGCGGCGCTCCCTCGGCGTCGAACTGGCCGAGCACGCGCTGCTCGAGCGCCGCGAAGCGCGCGGTCAAACCGGCCAGGCCGTCCTCGGTGAACGGCGTCGCGAGCACCCGCGAGGCCTCGGCGGTGTGGGTTATGTCGCAGGTCAGCATGCCCTCGGCCGAGAAGACGGTCGAGTCGGCGAGGACGAGGATCGAGCGAACGCCGATGTCGTTGCCGTAGAAGGCGGCGTGCGTCGGGCCGGCGCCGCCGTAGGCGACGAGGATGCACTCGCGCGGGTCGTGGCCCTGCTCGATCGTCGACTTGCGGATCAGGTCGGCCATCTGCGAGTTGATGATCCGAAAGACGCCGACCGCGACCTCCTCGGCCTCCATGCCGAGCTTCGATCCGAGCGCCGCGAGCGCCTGTAGGGCGAGGTCGCGGTCGAGCCGCATCCTGCCGCCGAGGAAGTTGTCTGGGTCGAGGTAGCCGAGGACGAGGTCCGCGTCGGTGACGGTCGGCGCTGTCCCGCCCGCGCCGTAGCAGGCCGGTCCGGGGCGCGAGCCTGCGCTCTGGGGGCCGACGCGCAACAGTCCGCCCTCGTCGAGCCAGGCGATCGAGCCGCCGCCCGACCCGATCGAGTTGACGAGGACCTTCGGCATCTTGAGGCTGTACTGCGCGACGACCGGCTCGACCTCGAGCGGCACCTCGCCGCCGAGGATCAGCCCGACGTCGAAGGAGGTGCCGCCGACGTCGGTGCAGATCACGTTGCTCTCGCCATACAGGCGGCCGAGGTGCTGGCAGCCGAGGATGCCGCCGGTCGGGCCGGAGTCAAGCGTCACGATCGGCCGCGCGGCGGCATCGAGGACCGACGTCAGGCCGCCGCTTGCCTGCATGACGAGCAGCGGGTGGGCGAAACCCTCCTCACGCAGCTGTGACTCCAGTTTCTCGAGATAGCCGACGACCTTCGGCCCGACGTAGGCGCTGATGGCCGTCGTCGCGGTCCGCTCGTACTCGCCGAGGACCGGGGCGACCTCGTGCGAATAGGCGGTGAACACACCGGGCGCGCGCTCGGCGAGGATCTCCTTGATCCGCCGCTCGTGGGTCTCGTTGACGAACGACCACAACAGCGACACGGCGATCGCCTCGACACCCTCGGCGAGCAGCGCATCGATCGCCTCGACGACGTCTTGCTCCGACAGCGCGACGATCACGTCGCCGTCCTTGTCGATGCGCTCGGTGACGCCGCGGATCAGGCGTCGGGGAACGATCGGCTCAGGCTTCTCCAGGCGCGAGGAGTGGACGAGGTCGCGCTCCGGAAGGCCCGCGACCTTGGCGTAGACCTTGCCGATGATGATCGCGTCCTCGTGGCCGCGGGTGGTGATCAGCCCGGTCTTCGCGCCGGTGCGCGTCAGCATCGCGTTCGTCGCCTGGGTCGTCCCGTGGACGAAGAGCTCGGTCGCCGCGAGGAGCTCCGAGCGGGTCAACCCGAGCGCGGTCGCGTTGACGCCGACCGCCTCGAGCACACCGTCCTGGAGCGACCCGGGCGTCGTCAGCGCCTTCGCGACAGTGCGTCCACCCCGCTCATCGGCGACGACACAGTCCGTGAAGGTGCCGCCGATGTCGACCCCGATCCGGTAGGTCACGCCTCGCTCGCCCCGCCGCCCAGCTCACCGACGTAGGGCTGATAGGCCGGCTCGACCTCGACGCCGAAGGCCTGAATCATCCGCGCGACCGCCTGGTAGAAGGCGGCGAGGAGGATCAGCTCGACCGTCGCCGCGGGCCCCATCGCGGCCTCGAGGTCGGCGAAGGCATCGTCGGAGAGCGCGATCTCGTGCATCTCCTCCACGCAGCGAAGCGCGGCTCGCTCAGCCGGATCGAACCACGGGCTGGTGCGCCAGTCGCGCAGCGCCGCGACCTTCTCGGTCTCGAGGCCGGCCGCCTCGGCCATCACGCGATGGTGCGCCCACTCGTATTCCGAGGCCGTCAGCTGAGCGGTGCGGAGAATCATCAGCTCGCGTAACGGACGCGGCGTGGCCGCCTGGTAGCGGAGGCCCTGGGCGAGGCCCGCGTAGGCGCGGAGCATGTTTGGCGAGTGGGCGAGAACGCGGTAGAGCGCGATCGGCTCGCGCCCCTCGCGCGCGAAGACCTCGAAGACCTCGGCGGTGATCGGATCGGCGGCCTGCGAGCTCAGCATCTCAAGGCGCAGCATCGTCAGCCTCCCCGCGCCCAGTGCAGGTGCTCGGCGATCGCCGCGCCGAGCTCGAGCGGGCGCTCCAGATGCATCATGTGCGGCCCGTCGATCTGGGCGAAGCGAGCGCCCGGGACGCGATCGCTGATCACCCTCGAGCGCTCGACCGGGGACGCGGAGTCGGCGGTCCCCGCGAGCGCCGTCGTCGGGACGGCGATCTCGCCCAGGCGCGCGGTGACGTCGTGCCCGGCGATCGCCCGCCAACCGTCGGCGAAAGCGCCCGGCTCGAGCGCGAGCAGAGTGCGCCGTGCATAGGCGACACCGGGGTGCTCGGGCCGCTCGGCCAGCGCCGCGGGGGTGAACCAGCGCTCGAGCGTCTCCTGAAGGACCCCCTCCATGCCGGCCGCCTCGACGCGTCGCGCGCGACCCTCCATCGTCTCGGGATCGGCCGAGGAGCCGGTGCAGGCCACCATCAGCGAGCGAACGCGGTCCGGATGGCGAAGCGTGATGTGCTGGGCGACCATGCCGCCGAGGGACATGCCGACGAGGTCCAGGGGGCCGTCGTAGGTTTGGGCGACCTCGTCGGCGAGGCTTGACATCGTCGGCGCCGGCAGTGCGCGCGCACGGCCGCCGAAGCCGGGCCAGGTGTGCTTGACGACGTCGGATTCCGGCAGTGGCACGCGCTCCCAGCAGTCGGCGTCCAGGCCGACCGGGGTGAGCAGAACGAGCGTCACGCGGCGCAGTATTACCGTTGCGGGCGCCCGCTAGGATGACCGGGCGCGCGCCTAGGAGGGACATGTCCGTCGCCGAACGCCAGGATTTCAACCCGCCGTATCTGCACCCGGCTTACGAGGCGACGATTCTCCGCGCGCCGCAGAAGCGCCTGATCGAGGTCCCGCGCGGCTTCTTCCACCACTCGAGCGGGCCGGTTTGGGGCCGCGTGCCGGTGCGTCCCGGCGACAACGACCTGACCAAGCAGCACTCCGGCCGCCCGATCGGTCAGACGATCATGCTGCGCGGGCGGGTTCTCGACAGCGACGGCCGCGCGGTCCCGAACACGCTGATCGAGATCTGGCAGACGAACGCCTCGGGCGCCTACGTCGACCCCGCCGACCCGGGCTTCATGTCGCTTGACCCGAACTTCACCGGCGCCGGGCGAACGATCACCGACTCCGAGGGCCGCTACTACTTCCGCACGATCAAGCCGGCCGCCTACCCTGGCGATCTCGGCGCGCTGTTTCGCCCCGGCCATATCCACGTCTCGCTGTTCGGCCAGCTGCTGACGAGCCGCCTTGTCACGCAGTGCTACTTCGAGGGCGATCCGCTCCAGGACCGCGACCCGATCTACCAGTCGATCCGCGATCCGCGTGCGCGCGAGCGGCTGATCGCCCGCTTCAACTCGGCTGACACCGAGGTCGGCGACGTCGACTCGGCGCTCGCCTACGACTGGGACGTCGTGCTACGCGGAGCGGACGCGACGCCAATGGAGAACGGCCGCTGAGCGGCGAGGGGGATCCGCTCGCGGGGGTTCCGAGCCCGTCGCAGACGATGGGCCCGCTCTACGGCTTCGCCCTGATGTTCGAGGGCAGCCACGAGGCCGTTCCGCCGGACAGCCCCGGCGCCGTGCGCATCGAGGGGCTGATTCTCGATGGCGACGCGGCGCCGCTGGCCTGGCCCGAGGGCTTCATCGAGTTCTGGCAGGGCGAGCAGTTCGCGCGCGGGCGCACCGATGAGGCTGGGCGCTACAGCGTCGTCGTGCGCAAGCCGGCGGCGGAGTCAACGGCCGAGGGCGCGGTGCTCGCGCCGTTTTTCAACGTCGCGGTCTTCGCACGCGGTTTGCTCAAGCAGGTCGTGACGCGCGTCTACTTTCCGGACGAGGAGGCGGCCAACGCCTCGGACCCTGTCCTCGAGCTCGTTCCGGCCGCGGACCGCGAGCTCCTGATTGCGGTGCCCGACGATGATGCGTTGTGCTTTGACATCGTCCTACAGGGGGAGAACGAGACCCCCTTCTTCGATTTCTGATGGAGCGGGTCTGGGTCCACTCGGTCGGCGACGTCTTTCCCGACGTTCCCAACGGCCTGCAGTCGTTCGCGCCACTGACGCCGCTGCTGAGCCGCGCGGACATCGTCTTCGGCAACTGCGAGGGGGTCTACAGCGACCACCCGAGCCGCGCACCGACTCACAAGCACTTCAACGGGGCGCCGCTCGAGCGCGGCTCGTTCCTTGGCGAGGTGCCCTTCCACGTGATGACCTGCGCCAACAACCACATGATCGACGGCGGCTACGAAGGGCTGGCCGACACCCTCGAGCTGCTGCGCGGCCAGGGGATCGCGACGACCGGCGCGGGGATCGACATCGTCGAGGCGACGCGGCCGGCGATCCTCGAGCGCTCTGGAGTTCGCGTCGCGTTCCTCGGCTTCTGCACGGTCTATCCGGTCGGCTACGAGGCGCGGCCGAGCAGGCCCGGGCTCGCGCCGCTGCGCGTGCGCACCTACTACGGAGACCCCGACCCAAACTTCTGGGAGCCCGGCATCGATCCACTGATCCAGACCGTCGCCGACGCCGGCGACCTCGCGCGCTACCGCGAGACGATCGCCGCGGCGCGCGAGCAAGCTGACTTCGTGATCGTCGCGCCGCACTGGGGCTACTCGAGCTGGATGGAGGTGCTTCAGGACTACGAGCTCGAACTCGCGCGCGCGGCGATCGACGCCGGCGCGGACGCCGTGATGTGCTGCCACCACCACAGCCTGCGGGGCGTTGAGCTGGTCGGCGATAAGCCGATCTTCTACGGCCTCGGCGCGCTGATTCACCACTTCAACTCGATTCGCACGACGAGCGCCGACAAGGCCGCCCGCTACGCGCGCTTCGGCGAGCGTTCGTCCTTCAAGGAGGATGAGGACTTCCCGCTGTTCCCCTTCCGCGTCGACGCGCGCAAGACCGGGATCGCGGTCCTGGGATTGGGTGCCGATGGGTCGATCGAAACCGGATTCGTTCCCGCCCAGATGCTGGCCGACGGGTCGACCGAGCCGCTGCGCGCCGAGGACCCGCGCGCCGGCGAGGTCTGCGACTACCTCGAGCGGCTGACGATCCAGAGCGGCTTTGCGACGCGCTTTGGACGGGGGGCGCTCGAGGAGTGGATGTACATGCGGATCGACCCCGCCGGCTGAGCGGCTGTCCGGCCCGCTGCTTGGCACGCACGCGGGCCATTACGGAAACGCCCAGACCACCGCGGGACTGAGCGCGCGGGGCCCCTGACGGACGATCACGTCGATCGCAACGTCGTCGGCGGGACACCCGTCAGGTTCGAGGAACGACACGTCAAGGAGCGGCAGACCGCAGTACTGACAGACGGCGATGCCGTGATCGGCCGTTGGCGCGAACACCTCGAAAACGGCGCCGCAGTCGGGTTGCGTGCAGGTGAGCGTGAAAGCGAGCATCTATACGAACATATGTTCGCCTCTGCATCGGACGAGTCGCGACCCGCGCGATCGGCGCAACGCCTTGAACCTGCGATGAGTTGGACATGTTCGGCGCCGGTCGGCGCCGCGCGCTAGCCGAGGTTGGCTGCGGCCTGCTGGGCGGCGTGAACGACGAACGCCTGGGTGGCAGGCGCGCTGGCACCGTTCTCATAGCCGTACACAGCAGACATCACATCGCCCTTGAACTCGTAGACGATGAAGCTCGTGGCGGATCGCCTTGCACCGTTTACGACGCCGTTCAGCTGCGCGCGAAGAGCGACATAGGGCAGCGCGACGTGCGCCACGGTGATCGGAGTCAGGTGCCAACTCACAGGGACCTGCTCACCACGGCTGGGCCCGGTTCGCGGCGTCGCCGGGCAGTGCTTCACCGCCGCCTGGAGCTCGGACAGAGCGGCGGCCGCGCCGCCGGATCGGTAGACGACCACCTCGTTTGAGACCGCCGGCTGGCCGGCCGCCTTCAGATATCCCTCCTGGAGTCGCGCCATGCGAAGGCTCTCGCTGGCGTAGGTGTAGTAGCAGAGGTCGAGTGTGACCTGGCCGGCCACCTGCCGGCCGCCGGGGATGACGGCGCTCTTGTAGCCGGCTCCGACCTGCGAGGCCTTGAGCACGATGGCGCTCGGATTCGGCGGGGCGGCGGCGCCGGACCCGGAGGCCAGCAGGAATCCGCCGATCGCGGCGGCGACAGCCGCTCCCGCGATGATCGTCAGCGCAAACCTCGGCCGCCCCCCCAGCTGGCGCCGGCCCTTGCGCACTCATCGCAGTCGCCGGCGCGTCTGGCTCAGAAGGCCACAAAGTCGCCTACCGCCTGTGTCCGGCGGGCACGGGAGAGCAGCAGGGAGCCACAAACGTCATGACGCCGACGTCGCCGTTCCGTCGGCGGCCTGGACGCGACCGCCACGAAACGCGGGGTGAGCGCGGCGCAGCAGTGGGAGGAGCAGCAACCCGAGGAGCATCACCAGTGAGGTCACCGCGAGGAACCGGTCGAAGGTCTGTCCGGTCAGCGCGCCCTGAGCGCCGGTCGCGGTTGGGTTGGTGGGCGACGGCGTCGATCCGCTCGCAAAGGCGACGTCGATGATCAGCGTCACCGCCAGCACCCAGAGGGTCACGAGCGTGCCGACCATCAGCGAGCGGATTGCGGGCGGGTCCTCCTCGCGCGTCTGGGAAAGCAGGAAGCCGCTGAGCCCGAGCGCGAAAGACAGAAGGAGGGCGGTCCCCGCGATGCGTCCGACCGTTTCGCCGATCGAGGCGCCCCAGGCGTCAATGACCAGCACGACGGCTGCGACGACGCTCGCGAGGACGCCGATCAGCGCGGGTGCTCGCAGCGACGGCGAGCGCTGCGCAAGCGTCGCGGCGCCAACCGCGAATAGCCCTTCGAAGCCGCACGCGACGCCGGACCCGGCGAGGCGAATCGCCGTCACGCTGAGCGTGGCGCCGAGGATCGAGGAGATCCCGAGCGCCGTCGCGAGACAGAGGCCGACCGTGGCCGCCCAGGCCAGCGCGGCGCGCAGCGAAGGCACATCCGTGCCGCCGCTGCGCGGAGCAAGATCGGCGGGTTCGTCGACGGTGCTCATTTCGCAGTCCACTACTGCTTCGACAGCAACCGCGGGAAGCTTGAGGGCGATGGTCGGAAGTAGGACTGCCGCTCTCCGCTCTTCGCTCACGCGAACGCGTCGTCTGCCGTGCTGTCCTGTGGCCGGGCGTTTCGTGGCCGGCGTTGCCGCACGTCGGTGGTGGCCTTATCGCGGTCGGCTTGTTCGGGTTTGCGCGAGGAGGATGAGCGGAGCGGCGTAGGCCGCCTCCGTGGAGAAGGCGAGGTTCAGCAGGATGAACGGATAGGGGTCCCAGCGCAGCCCGATTGCCGCCGCGTTCAGCGCGCTCCAGATCACGACGAGCACCGTTTGGCCGATGATGAATCCGGGCGTGCCGAAGAACGGGCGAATCGCTCGGCGGTTTGACCGAAACGATCGCTCCCGAACGGCACGTGCGCATCGTCGGAGAGGGGCGTTCGCCTCCTCGCACGTCCAGGTTAGACGTGGAGGGTGGAGGCTGCGGGAGAGTTGTTAGTGGCCATTTGTGCTCGCCTGGTTGGCGCTGATCGCTCGGGAAGCGACCAGCGCCGCAGGACCGGTTAGGTGGCGTTCGTTGCCGGCTGGCCGCCGCGGAGATTGAGTCGCCAGTTGGCGAGCGGGAGGAGCAAAAGAACAGCACCAAGCAGCATCAGAATGATCCCGGCGAGGGTGGCGAGGGTGCCGATAAGCGACCAGCCCCAGGCGTTGAGCAGGAGGCCGCGGAGGGTCTCGCCGGTGAAGAGCGTCGTGCGCTCACTTGCGAGCGTGGCGTTCTTCTCGCCGCCCGCGATCCATGCGGCGCTGATCTGGGAGAAGGTCTTGCCGCCGGCGACCTTCGTCAGGTCGACTCCGATTTGGTCCTCTGCATATAGCTTTGCCTGGTGTCCGGTCAGCACCTGCTGGCCAGCGTAGGCGGCGAGCGCCGGGTTGCTAGCTGGCTTTGGGAAGAAGATCTGCTGAGGGGCCAGCTGATCGTGGACGACCTGCTTGTCGTAGTTACCGCCAACGACGGCGAGGACTCCGACGACGATCATGCCGGCCGCCGCTACCGTGGCGATCGAGGTCAGGCTGGTGAGCTTGGCCAGCAGGGCGCTTCGCGGCTCACGCCGAACACGTTCGTCGCGGCTAACTGCAGCGGGATGCGTGCTGGGGACAGGGGTGTGGGTCGCGCCGTTGCCGGCAGCGGGTGCCGGAGCGGACGGGAGGAGCGGGGTGGCCATTGGAGGGCCTCGTTTCACTTTGATGCTGCGGATGCGCATGTAGCCAGCGGCCCCGAGGGGGGAGCGTCGTGCTGACGCTCCGAGTCGGGCCGCGGTCCTAGCGTGTCTTGCGGCCACCGCGGCGATGTATGCCGACTCCAGCAAGCATCGCGACGATGACGAGGACGAGTACAACGGCGAGCATGTTTGACCGCGGGGTTTGAGATTGGATCGAGTTGGCGCCGCTGCTAACGACTCGAGCGCCCGCTGATCAGGGCCAGGACCTTCTTGGCTGAAGCCTTGACCTGATCGATCGGGCTGGCCTGCTTGGACGGGGTGCTGCCGGCCGGTTTCGGGCCGGGCGGCGTGGCTGTGGTTGGCGCGTCGGTGCTGATGTGGACGTCCTCCATGAGAAACCTCCTGGCGGGTGGTCCGCCTCGCGGGCGGGGTGTCCTGTCGACTGGCGCGCTGCCAGCAGGCAGGTTCAGGTTTAGAGCCGGGATGCCGGCCGCGGCGCGCTGGTGCGCCGGTGAAGTGCCGCGTTGGTCACGAGGCCGAGCAGCCAGCCGAGAATCGCGGCGGCGAGGACGAGCCAGACGAGCGACACGTGTGAGCTGCCGAATAGCCAGTTGACCTTCACACGGGCTGTGTTGGTGGCCGCGAGCGCGATCACGAACGCGAACAGGGCGACCGCGAACAGCGCGTAGCCGTGGAGTCGCGTACGGCGCGCCATGCGGCGGGAACGTCCACGGCGCGTCTCACCACCCTGCGTCGCAACGTCGAACGCTCGCACGTGCTGCCCGAGCGAGGTGTCAGCGGGCGACTGGTCGGCGACGCCGGCGTTGAGCGTGTCGGTGGTCGGTTCGGTGGTCGGTTCGGCGGTCGGTTCGGCGCCGATCGACCGTCTACGAGTCATGGAGAGCATCGCGAGGATCCTTCTCAGTGGCGTGCGAGGGGATTCGTGATGCCCTCTGCGCGGTGAATCTGGAAAATCATATCATGAAAAGGAATTCCGGATAATGTAGTCTAGAGTGATGGCTGAAGATGAACGACCGCGGTGGACGTTCCTGACGAACCATGCGCGGACGCTCATCTGCATCGCACGCGATCCCGGGGCCCGTCTCCGCGAGATCGGTGAGCACGTCGGAATCACCGAACGGGCTGCGCACCGCATCGTCACCGAGCTGCTTGCCGCCGGCTACATCACGCGCACACGCGACGGCCGGCGC
>Ga0070733_10001189_pt1 | contig 19648 bp, 16 predicted proteins | sample Coa_R1_9_FD_66450 | JGI IMG/M metagenome (GOLD analysis project Ga0070733, IMG submission 66450) | Surface soil microbial communities from Centralia Pennsylvania, which are recovering from an underground coalmine fire - Coalmine... | ecosystem: Environmental > Terrestrial > Soil > Unclassified ... | reverse complement strand
GGTACGGCGTGAAAGTTCGGCGGCAGGGCGCCGATTTCCTGAACCTTCGCAGGCGGCCCAATCAGAAGATATTTATTCTCGCGGTCGAGCCGCCCCAGCGTGCGAACCACATTACGGATGTACGTACCTACGCCAAACTCAGTCATCCGCCGGATGTCGATCGCGATCTTCACCGATGGCATTTAAACACAGCGGGCACTGACGTACACACAGGAATTACGCTCGCACCTCCGCCTGTGCCTTCGCCCGTCGTTCCGCATAGAGCGGAAACGCCTCGCATAGATCAAGCACCTGCTGGCGGACTTTCGTCAGCACTGCCGCATCTGTTCGCTGCAGCAACGCTTCGGCGATCCAGCGGCCGATCTGCCGCATCTCGGGTTCTTTCATGCCGCGCGTGGTCAGAGCCGGCGAACCAATGCGGATGCCGCTCGGCTTCATCGGAGGATTGGTGTCGAACGGGATCGCGTTCTTGTTGACTGTTATCCCGGCTTCGCCCAAAGCTTTCTCCGCCTCGCTGCCCAGCATTCCCTTCGAGAAGACATCAACCAGCATGAGATGGGTGTCGGTGCCGCCGGAAATGATGCGGAAGCCCTCGTCGGCCAGCGATTGCGCCAAGACTTTTGCGTTGGCAACGACTTGCCGAGCGTAGTCGCGGAACTCGGGTTGCAGTGCTTCCAGAAAGCACACCGCCTTCGCGGCCATGATGTGCACCAGCGGACCGCCCTGCATACCGGGGAAAACTACTTTATCGATCGCGGCGCCGAATTCGGCTTTGGAGAGGATCATCCCCGAGCGCGGGCCCCGAAGAGTCTTGTGGGTTGTCGAAGTAACGATATGCGCGTGCGGCACCGGCGAAGGATGCGCGCCGCCAGCGACGAGTCCGGCGAAGTGCGCCATGTCGACCAGGAACAGCGCGTCGACTTTGTCGGCAATCTGCCGCATGCGCGCAAAGTCGATGATGCGCGGATACGCGCTGCCCCCGCCAATGATCAGCTTGGGCCGCTCCTGTTCGGCAATCCTTTCCAGCGTGTCGTAATCGATCGTCTCGGTCTCTTTGGTCACGCCGTAAGGGACGATCTTGTACGTCTTGCCAGAAAAATTCAGATGATGGCCGTGCGTGAGATGCCCGCCATGCGCCAGGTTCAGTCCGAGAATCGTGTCGCCGGGTTGAAGAATAGCGGCGTAGGCTTCCATGTTGGCCTGCGATCCGGCATGAGGCTGGACGTTGGCGTGCTCGGCGCTGAACAATTGTTTCGCACGATCCCGCGCCAGGTTCTCGACCACGTCGGCAAACTCGCAGCCGCCGTAGTAGCGCTTGCCGGGATATCCCTCGGCGTATTTGTTCGTGAACACCGATCCGGCGGCTTCGAGCACGGCCTCGCTGACGAAGTTTTCTGAAGCGATCAGCTCCAGGCCCTCGTGCTGGCGACGAGTCTCGTTGTCGATCGCGGCGGCAATCTGCGGATCGGCTTCGTACAGCGGGCGGTACATGGGATTTTTCATGTGATGATCGTCTTTCTAAGCATCTCGCTTGCCGGTTAGCGCGTAAACGTCGGCGTCATGCCGTTCCATATGTCGTTCGGGAAATTTCACCGGAGTGAATCCGAACTGCGAATAGAGTCCGTGCGCGTCGCGCGTTGTAAGAATCCAGCGCCGCAATCCTTGGAGTGCAGGATGCTGCATGATGCATTCCATCATCCACTTGCCCAGCCCGTGCTCGCGATGCGTTTCGAGTACAAACACATCGCCGATATACGCGACGGTCGCGAAATCGCTGATCACGCGGGCAAAGCCAACTTGCGCTCCGCTGCCGTCGTAAACTCCGAAACAAAGGGCATGAGCGATGGATCGCCGCACAACCTGCAGTGGGATTCCTTTCGCCCAGTAACAGTTCGTCAGAAAGCCGTGGACCACGTCCAGGTCAAGCCGCGCGGGATCGGTACTGACGAGGAATTGACCGCGCCGGTGCTCGACGATCGTGCTGGGATCCGCAGCTTGTGCCGACGGCATGTTTCTTATTCTAAACCGATAACCACGAAGTCTACGAAAGGAGAACCTCATGGTTTCCTTCGTGAACCAAAGCCTGCCCTGAGCGAAGTCGAAGGGTGCCCTTCGTGGTTGATACCATCAAAACGCGGTTCGCAGGAACGACAGCAATTGCCAGCCGTCCATGTATTTGTAGGGCGTCTCCCCCATGGTGTAGTGCCCGCACGGCAGCACCGCGACTTTGTGGTCGAGCCCGTGTCGCTCAAATTCCTCGACCACGTTGCGCGAGAGCTCCGGCAAGAACGTCAAATCGTATTTTGCATACACGATCAGCGACTTTTTCGGCCAGCGCGAAAATTGATTGAAGTACGACATGGGGCTCACGGCGAGCCAGGCGCGCCGCAGACGATCAAGATCGATTTCGTTCTCGATCCCTTGCCGAATGTGCCGCGTAGACTGCCCGTGCCAAACCACATCGGCAACGTAAGTAGAAGCGTGATTAAAAGCGGCCACGCGCAACCTGGGCTCATGCGCCGCCGCAATGAACGCATAACACGAACCCAGGCTCGTGCCCACGATTCCAAACTGGCTGTAGCCTTGCCCCTCGAGCCAGTCGACGCAGCTGCGAATGTCGACCACGCCCTGGCGCACCGCGTCGAGTGTGCGGCTGATGTTGGAGGAAACCGCATAGTCGGCGCGACTGATTTCCGCCGGCATGCGAATGTCATGATACGGCATAGTCAGCCGCAACACCGCGATGCCCAGCATGTTCATCACGCGGCAAAGACTGACGTAAGCGACAGCGTCGGCGTTCCAGTGCGGCAGCAAAATCACGGCACGCCGTCCGCGCGCCGGAAACCAGCGCGCATTCACCAGATTATTTTCCGGATACGGCGTTCGCACCGGCGAAGTAAATCGCAGAAATTCTCCGAACGTCCCCTTCACCTTCGCTTCGAGCTTCGGGTCAGGAACCTCGCGCGTGGAGAAAACCTGCACCTCGCGCGTCTCCAGCCGGAAGTCGCTGGGCCGCGTATAAGAATAAAATTCGTCGCTGGCCGCGACAATGCGCTGGTTGTAATCGAGAATGAACTTCTCCGGATTATCCTGCGCCGCGCTCGGCGTCTGGCCGGGACGAAAGCCGTTGCGGCAGGGCCAGTCCCGCGCCCACTCCACGCCCCAGTCGAGCGGACGGACGACGCGATTGTTGTCCACCGAAGTGAGCCGGTGTTCCCAGTCGTACATCCACTGTGCGTAACGGGTGGGCATCGGTGACCTTCCAGTGTAACAAGGAGGAGAAGCAGATTCCGCGAGGGAGCAGTCAACGGTAACAATTGGCAGTTAGCGCTTGGCATTTGACCGCTGAGCGGAGAGTGACACCTGCCATTTCCGAGAAGACCTGCCCTGGTCGCCTGGGGGCATGGGCACCGCGATGTTGCTCGAAACGCTGGCCAATGTGTGTGACGGCGATCTTAAGACAGCCAAGAGCAGGGCAACGACACCACCTGCCTCACTGGAGAGGAGAACGAGCTCCAGCTTAAGGGGTCACGGCGATGTCCTGCACCAGCGGTCTGCCGGTTTGCGGATAGGTGTAAGGCGACGTTGGTAATGGTTCCAGATCGCCAGTGGAATGGTTGATCGAGAATCCGACCAGCGCGTTGTAATTGTTCAGGGGAGCGGGCATGACACACGAACCAGCGTAGAGATAGTTTCCGGTAGGGTCGGTGCGAACCGCGCCATAGCATGCGATGTTTTGCGCGGCGAACTTCACGAATTTCAAGGTGCCGTCACTGGCAATCGAGTAGATTGCGATATTGTCTTCCCAATTATTCAGCGCATACAGGAATTTACCGCTGCCATCCACGGCAAGCGATCGCGGGCTCATCCAAGCCTCGGGGTAGTCGATTCCTCCCCCGCCTTCGCAGTGCGTATCCAGCCAAGGCGAGCCGGAGAGAGCGGTGAAAGTTCCCACAGACGGAGAAATTGCGTTGCCATCGACTACCCCTGAGGTTCCATCTGCGGCGTAGAGATAGTTACCCGCCAGATTGAAAAGCTCGCGGGGATACGCGATCCCACATTCTGTCTGCGAGAACTGGAAAGGAGATCCTGGCAGCGGAGTGAGCGCGGATGAGACGGTATCGACCTGGAAAGCATCGATGTAGCCGCTGCCATCGGCAACGTAGAGATAGTTGCCGCCGGGATCCTGCGTAAATGCTTGCGGTCCGGTCTGAGTAGCGTAGGGGGAGCCTGGTGCGAGATTCAGCGACCCATCATCCTGCAGCTGGAATACCGCGACCCCGTCGCCCGCCGCGTATTCCGAGAGAGCTGCGAAGATTAGTTTGCCACTGGGATGCACGGCTACGGCCGACACGGACCGATGCGCAGCAAATGGCGCACCTGGAACAGGAGACAGATATCCATTCCGCCGATCGATAAAGTAAGCGAACACATCCCCCGAATACCAGTCCGCGACATAGAGGCGGTATCCCCCTTTGTCGGCGGCAACTGCCACGGGTTCCTGGTTCGCTAAAACGGGTCCCTGCCCGGTCTGAGCGAGGGCGCCGTTACCCTGAGCGACGATCGTGTGCCCCAGAATGAAACTGCCCTGGCCAGCTCCACTGTTTTGGATGTTGACGGTGTAAACGAATCCGGCAGGCTGCGCCTCACCGGTTATGGTGATGGTCGCATTTGCCTTGCCCACATTCCCGCAATTGTCCCAGGCCTGAACCACTGTGTTGTAAGTGCCCGGCTGAAGATTGATATACGTGTCGATCTTGCCCCCGTCGATTGTAAAAGCCTCTACATGCGGGGCCGAGTAGATGCGCATCGCCAAAATCCCTTGCGCGCAACCCGGGCTACTGGCTGAGGCGATGTATTCCACGGGACCTGTAGTTGAAATTCCATTGGCTGGCGAACTGATGTAGACAATTGGGTCCGCGGCGGCGGCGAGGTAGCCCAGAGTTAGAGTTAGGAAAAGAATAGACAAGACCCGAGCACAGAACGACTCCATACATCCTCCCGCGGCTGGTGCGAAGCTGAGATGACCCTGGAGGATAGGGAGGTTGCCGAGAAGTACGGGGCGTTCTCGCGAATCCAGTCGTCGAGGTCAGTGGAACCAACGACGGCTCTAACTGCTGTACCTTCGCGGGACGCGCTTCGAAATGTTGCAGAGGATTTCGTACGGAGTGCTGTTCGCCAACTCGGCGTGCTCGAGGGCATCCACGCTCATCCCGTCGCAGGTTCCCAGCAGGATCACTTCATCTCCAACGGAAATGCCGGGGATGCCGGTGACATCTGCCAGTGTCAAGTCCATCGAGATGCGGCCGACGATGGGGGCATAGTGTTCACGGACGATGACGCGGCCTCGGTTCGAGAGCTGGCGGTTGTATCCGTCGGCGTAGCCCACGGGCAGCACCGCAACGTGCGCGGGCGCCTGCGTGACATAAGTCGCGCCGTAGCCCAGCGGCTGATTCGCACCAAAATCGCGCAAGGATAAGATGCGGGTCTTCCAGGTGAGAACCGGTTTCACCGGTAAACGCAGCGTTCCGCCGCTCACTTCGCGCCCGGCACGCTGAAACGGCAAGTAATACCCGTACAGCGCAACGCCGGGACGCACCATGCTATTCCAGGTCTCCCTCCGCGAGATCACCGCGGCGGTATTGGCCATGTGCACGTACGCCGGCTCCATGCCCGCCTCGCGCACCATGCGGCGTGCAGTGTCAAAGCGGTGTTCCTGTTCCGCTACCGAAGGCGCATCCATGATCTCGGAAGACGCGAGATGCGTGGAGAGCCCCTCCAGCACAAGATGTTTGGCCACGCGCAACGCGCCGAGCACCGCTGGAAGTTGTTCGAGAGCCACGCCCAGGCGGCCCATGCCGGTATCAACTTTCAAGTGCACCGAATGCTGCACGCCCTTTGCCGCCGCCGCAGTTTCCAGCGTTTCGATATGCCACGGCTCCCAAACTGTCGGAGTCAGACGCAGGCGAATGATCTCGCTCTCTTCTCCACGCCAGAAACCGGTCATCAATAGAATGTTTGCTCGAATGCCCGCTTCGCGCAGAGGAATGGCTTCGTCCAGGGAAGTGACGCCGAGCCAGCGCGCGCCTTCCGCCTCCAGCGCGCGCGAGCACTCCACCGCGCCGTGACCATAGGCGTCGGCCTTCACCACCGCGCACACAGTGACGCTTGCTCCTACGTGTTTCTGCACCATGTGAAAATTTTGGCGCAGAGCGGTGAGAGAAACTTCGGCCCAGGTAGGACGCGTCGCGACGCGGCTCGGGATTTCTGCTGTGCTCGCCACTTTCGCGATTATAGCGGCAGCCGCGGGTACGCTAAGGTTACGCTGGGGCTACTCCCGGCTGTTGAGCTTTCCGTGAAAAGCCCCACATCTCGCAAAGAACGAAAGAACGCGAGATATGGGGCACCCGGTGCGTGCCTGGTCCACGCACCTTCTAGCTCCCTCCCAGCGTGAAGTTGACCGTGATCTGGGTTTCTACTTCCACCGGTTCGTTATTCAGAATGTAGGGACGATAGCGCCACTCGCTGACCGCATCGAGGGCGGCTTTCACCAGCATCGGGTGTCCGGAGACCACGCGCAGGTTTTCGATCACTCCCGCTTTGCTGATCACTGCGGCCAGTACGACCGGTCCCTGAACGCGCACGCTTCTCGCCAGCGGTGGATATACCGGCTGCACCTTGCGAATCAGGCTGCCCTCGAGGATCCTCGACGTTCGAAATGTGCGGACCGCAGGTACCGGAGGAGCGGCCGGCGCAACGGGCATGGTTCCTCCACCGGGTATTCCCGGAATGCCAGGCCCAGAAGGACTAGTCCCGAGCCCTCCGCCTGCGGGCAATTCCGGTACAGGCTCATCGGCACCCTTCGGTATGCCGTGGGGAATGTGCCCAGGCTGCACCATGATGGGGACGACGAAGTGGGTAGGGTTCGCGGTGCCCGCGCCGCCGCTTCGCGGTCTTTGTGCAGGCGCCGCCGGTGTGGGTTGCCCCAGGCTGATCGGTGTCGAGAGCGCGCGCACCGACGGCAGTCCGACCGTCTTCCACAGCGGCAGCAACAGCAGCAGACCGATCACCAGCACCTCGATTCCAAATGAGGTTAACGTTGTCCAGCTGCGGCGGGAGCGTTGGGCCCATGACGTTTCCAGCAGGCTATCGGCAAACATTCCCGGTGCGACCCGCCGTTCAATCCCCTGTTCAACCATGGCATCCTCCGTGCGAGAAATCTGTTTGCTGCTATGGACACCACGAAGGCGGGCTTAGGCGATGCTGGTACAAGAAAAAAAGGCCGCGTTTTCACGCGGCCTGCTGGAACTTTTAAGACACCCGAGGTGTCCGGCAGTTTACTGTTTGGGCGCTGCCGGTTTCGCAGCTCCCGCTCCAGGTGCGGGTTTCGGAGCGGCCGGCCTCGCGCCGGCACCAGCGCCAGTCGTGGGTGCAGCCACGCCCGACTGCGCGTTGTATAGATCGACCACCGCCTGGGTAATATCCAACCCAGCGCCCGCCAGCAGAATCGGGCTCTGCGGCCATGGCTTCGAAGTATCGATAATCATGCCAAAGCCGTTGTCCTGCGCGTACTTGACGACAATGGGAGCCATCTTCTGCAGGATCTTACTGGCGATCTCCTGTTGCTGGGTGTTCACTTCCTCCTGGAAATCCTGGTAAGCGCGATCGAAGGACTTCTGCTTGGTTTCGATCTGCTTCTTCAGCGTGGCCAGCGCGTCCTCGTTCAGCTTGTCCTGCTGCGTGCTGAGCTGTTTCTTCAAACCTTCCAGTTCGTCGTTCTGGTTCTTCAGTTCGGCATTCTTGGGCTCGAACTTCTTCTGCAGAGCTTCGCCCTCTTTTTTCCCCTCGTTGCAACCAAAGATAGCTCCTTCAATGTTGATGGCGCCCACCCTGGTGCCGCTGATGACCGGAGCGGCCGGGGCGGGAGCGGCCGGCGTAGCTGCCGGGCTGGACGGAGTGGCGGCGCTGCTGGTTTGGGCTAATGCGGAAATCGTGAAGAGAACCGCAACGGCCAGGAAAAGTCGCAAGACCTTGCTTGTCATTGGATCGGTTGAACTCCTTGGAACCTGGTTCCGGGAATGAACTTCGTCGAGATCGTTCTCAAATATTTCGTCAACGCTGAGCCGCAACTGCTTGAGGTCTCCGCCGCGGTAGCGGCCGCCGTCGGATAGGCGTACTAGATTTGCCAGCGTCCGCACGCCGAGTCTCACGGGCGTGCCGTCCACAACCCGGGACTTCCCGAATGGCGTGGACCACCCGCAATTATAGAGACCTCGCTCTGGCAACGTCAATCCGATCAAATCCCAATTAAGTGCGCCAGATTAGAACGTGGTCGCCACGGTAAAGCGGAACGTCTTCCGCGGCTCCCGCAACAGAAAGCTCGGAGCAAACGTGGTCACCGCCTGACGGAAGGTGTAGTCCCCCGCAGCTCCCGCCGGGAACATGCCGCGCGTAATCGGAATTGGCGGATTAGCCGGAGTGTCAAGCCGCAGCGGATTGTACGCCCAGTAGATGCGGAATGGCGCGTTCACCACGGGCAGGAACATTTGCAGTTCGAGCCCGGTTGAAATGCGCGGTCTCCAGTTCGTTGACCCCAGCACCTGCAGATTATTCGAGGGCACCGGGTTTAGTGTGTGTCCACCCACGCAGTTGTAGCCGGAATCGAGTTGCGGACATCCAAACGGCGTACTGATCACCTGCTGATACTGCGCCGATGCGATCTGCAACTGCGAAGGCCGCACGATCGCGTCGATGCCCGTGTCCACGAAAGGAGCGATCGCCACCGGCCCGGCAATGGTGATGCGGTACTCCAGGTTCGACCATGCGGTAAGATCGCCGCCCGGGAACACGATCTGGTCCACCGGAATCGGGATGGTCCAGTTCCCCTGCCGCGGATTCGACGGGTTCTTGGGAACGGGCGAGCCGTCAGGATTGGTCAGCGTAATCAGGTTCGAGTTGGGCAGGAACGCCACCGGCGACACCGACCGGACGTCGAAGCCGCGAAGATCGTTTTCGCCGCCCATGTAGAAACGCTGGAACGGCGGCGCCACCAGCCCGCCGTAGCCGCTGATAAACGATCCGTTGATGGTGTAACCGATCGCATTACGACGCTTCTGCATCGGAATAAACTTCTTGTACTGAACAATCGGGCGGATCGACCGGACCGTGCCCCCGATGCCGGCAAACTCCATCCCCAGTGTGATCTGGTGGCCGCTGTGGGGCGAGATGCCGCTGTCCAGCGTGTTCATCGAAAGATTGGGGAAGATTTTGCTGGTAATGATCCCATTCACCGCGTTCGGACCCGAGATGCCGCGGAACGCGATGAAATCGAACAGCGTCTTGGATGCCGTGCTCAAAGGCAGCAGCGTGGACCGGTCCACCGCGTACGTCATTCCCAGGCGCTTGAAGGAGCGTCGCCCCAACGGGTAGCTGAGCGATGTTGTAAAGCCCACGCTGGACTGCGAATAGTTTTGCAGGTTCTGCAGAACGGCGTTTGGCAGGTTCAGGTTCTGGCCACTGAAAATGGAAAGCTGGCGGGCCTGATCGTAGCTGATCTTGTTGTAGAAAACGGTGAAGCCAAACTGCAGCGGGCGATCGAACATATAGGGCTGCGTGAAACCAAACGTCGCGCTGCGCGCCAGGTTTCCCAGGCTCAGCTGTACCTGCAGGGTTTCGCCGCGGCCCAGGAAATTGTTGGTCGAGTAATTCAATCCTACGAATGCGCCTTCCAGCCCGCTGACGCCGCCATTGAGGCCGATGCTGTTCTTGCCTTTTTCGTGCACCTTCAGAGTCAGGTCCACGAGGCCATTTTTTTCATCCAGCTTCTTGTCGGTAACGTTGGGATCGTCGGGCTTGAGCTGATCGAAATAAGACAACTGGTTCAGCCGCAACAGGCTCAATTCCCAGAGACGCGAGTTGTAGATGCCGCCTTCTTCGAGCGCCAGTTCGCGGCGAATCACCTTGTCGCGGGTCGTTGTGTTGCCCTGAAACTCAATGCGACGCACGGAGAAGGCCTTGCCTTCATCCACATCAATCTCGAGAAACGCCAGTTTCTTGTCGTCGTCAAAGGTTGTGGAGGGGACGCCGGTGTAGTTGATGTAGCCATACTCACCGTAGGCCTTGCGCATATTGTCCAGGCCTTTGGAGATTTTCTCGCGGCTGAAGATGTCTCCGTCCTTCAGCGGGATCAGTGATCGCAGCGCGGCCACGTTGCTGATCGCCTTGTTGTTCTTGAAAGTAATCTTGCCCAGCCGGTACTGGTCGCCCTCTTCCACTGGCATCGTGATGTCGACCGCTTTGCCCGCGCCGGCCTGCAGCAGTGGGATGTGTGATCCCTTATGACCAGTGTCGTGAATCTCTGTCTTGGGATCGTTCACCAGCGCCTTGAAATATCCGCGGTTCTGGTATTCCGCGCGGACTCGCTCCGTATCCTCTTCCAGTTTGGTGGCGTCGTAGGTCTTGGCGAAAATGGCCTCCAGGAATATCGAGTGCGGAATGCCGACCGGCTTCAAGTTCTTCATCGCGGCGCGCAAAACTCGCGTCTTGATCGCCTTGTTCCCCACGAACTTGATCTTCCCGACCTTGACCTTCGGCCCCTCCTTGATCACAAAGGTGATGCCGACCGCCGCCGGTGGAATTTGCCGCACTTCAGTTCGAATGGTGGCGAACTGATGTCCGTGCTCGGAGAGCAAGCCCTTGATCGAAACTTCCGCCTTCTTAATCCGGGTGGGATCGTACTGGCTCTCGACCACGAGCCCGACTTTGTCCTGCTTGAAGCGGTCAAGAATGTCGCTGTCGGAGACGGAATTGTGCCCGACGTACAGGATTTCGCGAATGGTCGGCTTTTCCTTCACCTGCACGATGATCCGCCAGCCCTTGGGAGTCTGCTCTTTCAGGAACTTAATATCCTCAAAGTAGCCCGTATTCCACAGCGAGTTAAAATCGCGCTCCAGCGCGGCGGCGTCGTAAATATCCCCCGGCTTGGTGAAAACCCGGGCGCGGATAGTCTCCGCCGGGATGCGCCGGTTGCCGCTGACGTTGATCTCCGAAACAACATCGTTCTGCGCCCAGGCAAGGGTCCCGCAACCCAGGAACAGTACCCCAAAAATAAGCCAAAAAAAACGCAAGCTACTCCCCGCCGTCAGGCAAGACCGTTGAAATGAAGGAGATGGCAATGACACAGCCCCGCCAGCGCAGACGCGCTCGGGCACAACAAGGTTCTCCGGATGAAAGCGAAAAGGAATCGCTACGACCTCAAGCCTCTGGGATGTAAGAAAACTGTCATTATACGGTAGATCAAGGGAAAGCGTCCAAGCCGCAACTCTTTATGCTTCAAATCTTTCCGATCTGACCCAACAAGTCTGACCCGAATCGGCTAGACCCTCGGTTGCTTCAGGAGGATGGCTTGAATAACTCTACCTCAACCAAGACGGAATAAAACGTGGCCGAGTTGCCCATGTCGGCAAGTTTTTCTGAAGTAAGGGCGTTAATGCTCTGGTAACCGCTTGTTCTCTTGGCCCAATTCAGTCTCGCCGAGACCAAACCGGGCTGAACCTTGCTTTGCACTCCAGTGTCGACCCGCGCTTTCAGCCGAATCTCGCCTCGATGGTTGAAAACACGCACCGGATCGCCGTCGGCGATGCCACGCACCTCGGCGTCCTCCGCACACATCTCCAGCAGCCCTGGTGCTTCCATCCCTTGCAGGGAATCTATGTTCGAGAACGACGAATTCAGGAAGTTATCGAACTTCCGCGCCAGCAATTCGAGTGGAAACCCGTTCTTCTCCGCCCCATGCCGGGACTCGCCAGGCGCTCGGAACTCCGCCACCGGATCCAGCCCCTGCGCTTTCAATCCTTCACTGTAAAGCTCCGCCTTCCCAGAAGCAGTCCGAAACCCGCCATTGGCGAAAGGAAGGAACGGCGAGTCCTCACCTGACGCCGGGTGACCCATTTCTCGCGCATTTTTTGCCCGAGAGGTGGGGACTTTCGACAAAGTCGAGTCAAACGGTTCGCGGGAGCCACGCGCCGCTACTTCACTCGCTGCGCTCCCAAACTCCAATCTCACCCACGGTTCCCGCTCCAGCCGATCCCGGTCAATCCCCTCTAGCCAAGGATTCCCCGAATCCAGCGCCACATCGATCATCTCATCCACGCTCTCACGGAAGCATGCCTCCTGAAATCCCATCCGATCTGCCAGCGCCCGAAAAACCTCAACGTTGGAACGGCACTCGCCCAGCGGCTCAATCGCCTGGTTCGAAAGTTGCACGTAATAATGCCCGTACGCCGTCTGCACATCGCGATGCTCGAAAAACGTGGTCGCCGGCAAAACAATGTCGGCATAGTCCGTCGTGTCGGTGAAAAACTGCTCATGCACCACGGTGAACAAATCAGGCCGCAGCAGCCCGCGAATCACTTCGTTGTGATTGGGACAGACCGCCGCCGGATTCGAGTTGTACACGAATAAAGCTTTTACCGGCGGATCATTCTGCGTGTTGAGCACACGCCCCAACTCAACCATGTTGATAGTCCGCGCTTCGCGTCCCAGCGCTTCGCGCATCAAGTCCTTGCGTTTCAGTGCTGCTGTATTCAGTCCGAAAGCCCCGCTGGTCGAGAGTTGCAGCCCACCACCAATATCTTTCCATCCACCCGTGATGCAGGGCAGCATGGCGATGGCGCGGGTCGCGGTCCCGCCGTTCTCCGAACGTTGCACGCCATAGTTGAGCCGAATCACCGACGGCCGTACCGTCGCATACTCCCGCGCCAGTTTGCGAATATCATCCGCCGCAATCCCCGTCCACAGTGCCACGCGCTCCGGCGGATACTGTTTCACTTTCTCGCGCAGCTCTTCGAATCCCACCGTGTGCTTCGAAACGTAGTCGGCATCGTGCAAGTTTTCGCCGATGATGACCTGCATCAGGCCGAGAGCAAGGGCGGCGTCGGTGCCAATGTTGATCGGCAAATACCAGTCGGCGCAGGCCGCCGTCCGCGTGCGATACGGATCAATCACCACCAGCTTCGCGCCATTGCGCCGCGCCTCGCTAATGAACGGCCACAAGTGCACATTATTGCCGTGAATGTTCGAGGCCCATGCGATGATGTACTTGGAATGTTTGAACTGCTCCGGCTCCGTGCCGGCCTTTACGCCATACACCGACTCCAGTCCGGTTTCTCCCGCCGACGAACAAATGGTGCGGTCGAGTTGTGAAGCTCCGAGCCGGTGAAAAAATCGCCGGTCCATGGAAGCGCCGTTCAGCACGCCCAGAGTTCCGCCGAATGAATAAGGAAGGATGGCCTCGCTACCGAACTCGGAGGTGATCGCACGAAAGCGCGCAGCGATCTCGTCCAAAGCCTCATCCCAAGAAATCCGCTGCCAGGTTTGATTGTGTGGGACCGGATCTTTGACCGGGTCACGCGGAGCGAAGCTCCGCTGCTCCGCGGTGGCTCCTTTCGCCGCAACCCTCCGCATCGGATACAGCACCCGGTCCGGCGAATACACCCGATCGAGGTATTTCGCCACCTTGGCGCACAGAAATCCCCGCGTCACCGGATGTTCCGGGTCGCCCTGAATCTTCGTCGCCCGCCCATCCTCCACCGTGATCAGCACGCCACAAGCATCCGGACAATCGTGCGGACACGCGGCATGGATGACCTGCTTCATGAGCCTCAATTATATGGCTTTGCCTGGATGTACCTGGTCGATGATTTTCGCGACGATAGGGTCGATGTCGAGGGCCTGCTCGCGCTTGCACGACCGTCTGCTGAAGCAACCGATCAATTCAGAGACGCAAAGCAAGTCCTCATCTTAGGCGAACGCCGGCCTACTTAATCTCCAGCACTTCTTTTTCCTTGGCTTTGCTCATTTCTTCCATCTTCTTGATCTCGTCGTCGGTCAGCTTCTGAATCTCGTCCAGCGAGCGCTTCTCTTCGTCCTCGGAAATCTTCTTATCCTTCAGCGCCTTCTTGATCGCCTCGTTGCCGTCGCGGCGAATGTTGCGCACGGCTGTGCGGTGCTCTTCCAGCGCCCTGTGCAGATGCTTCACCATATCCTGCCGCCGTTCCTGCGTAAGCGGGGGCACCGGCACACGGATCAGCTTGCCATCGTTCATGGGATTCAACCCCATATCGCCGGAGCGGATCGCTTTTTCAATCACCGCCAACTGCGACTGGTCAAACGGCTGCACCGTGATCAATTGCGGCTCGGGCGCATGCACCTGCGCAATCTGGTTCAGCGGCATCTGCGAACCGTAGTAGTCCACCGTCACGCCGTCGAGCATGTGCACCGAGGCGCGCCCCGTCCGCGTCGCCGCCATGGCCTTGCGAAAATCTTCCACTGCCTTTTCCATCCGCGTCTTCAGCTGAACGTAAGTCTCCCTGAGACCTGCGATGCTCGCCATTGTCGCTTGCGCCATAAATGGTCAGCTCCGAATGCTTCCAGAATCAAAACGTGAAATTATAAACCCAAAAGAAAGCCGCCACGGATTTCCGCGGATCAACGCGGATCAAGAACTAAACCAGTTGGACCTTTGGACGTGGGTTGAACGCTCGAACTGTGGGACTGCGCGCATTCCAGCCAGCTTCTGGCTCTATCCGCGTTCATCCGCGTAAATCCGCGGCGAAAAAGGTTTACGCGCTGACTGTCGATCCGATCTTCTCGCCCAGCACCACCCGCCGGATGTTCCCGTGGTGGTTCAGGTTAAACACAACGATGGGCAGGTTGTTGTCCTTGCACAGGCTGATGGCGGTCGAGTCCATCACTTTCAATCCAAGTTTAAGCACGTCCATATAAGAAACGTGGTTGAACTTTTTCGCGCCGTCCACTTTCATCGGATCGGCGTCGTAGATGCCGTCGACCTTGGTAGCCTTGAGAATCACGTCGGCCTTGATCTCCATGGCGCGAAGCGACGCCGCCGTGTCGGTAGAAAAGTAAGGATTGCCGATCCCACCAGCGAAAATGACGACGCGTCCTTTTTCCAGATGGCGAATCGCGCGGCGGCGAATGAATGGCTCGGCCACCTGATTCATCTCAATCGCGGTCTGCACGCGGGTGTAAACATCCTGCTTCTCCAGCGCGTCCTGCAACGCCAGCGCATTGATGACCGTGGCCAGCATGCCCATGTGATCGGCGGAAACGCGGTCCATGTCGCGGGCCTGGTCGGCCACGCCACGAAAGAAGTTGCCGCCGCCCACGACGATGGCCATCTGCACACCCAGTTTATGAACGTCGGCCAATTCGGCCGCGACTTCGTGAATGCGTTTCGTATCAACGCCAAAGCCCTGGTTCGCCGCCAGCGCCTCACCGGAAAGCTTGAGCAGAACGCGTTTAAAGGCAGGAGTTTCCATTTTAGGTTAGGCCGTTAGTACGCCGGTGGAGCAATCCTATTGCTCCTTCACGCACGTCTCTACTGCCATAGTCAGGAGCCTGCGAAGGGGTGACGGGCTTAAATGCTTCCAGCTGTTCCTTCGCGATAACCAGTTTGGCAATTTCACCTTCCGGTACAGCAACCCGTTCAGAAAATGCCAGCTCCGCACCGTGCTGCAATTCCTCGTGAATTACGTCAAGCGATCGAAGCCCACGAAACCGATGCGTGACCGTCTTTCCATGCGAGTTCTCATAATTCGTCTCACCCTGCACGCCCAATTCTCGAGCCCGATCATAAGCCTCATTCGGCGAGTCGGCGCGGACCAGAGTTGTATTCACGTGCACTACATTGCGCGAATCCTTCTCAATCGCGATCTCCATGACAATTTCGGCCAAGTACCACTCGGCATTTTTGGGAATGTAGCCCATAAAAAAGGCGCCCCGCAGGGCGCCTTGAGTTTACTCCGCTTTCGGCTCCGTAGGCTTCGTGACGGCGATCGTCTCGCCCGCGTCACCTACCTTGAAGCGCGCGAAGCGCCGCACCGCGATATTCTCACCCAGCTTGCCGATTTTCGCCGCAATCAGCTGCGAAATCGAGATGGTCTGGTCCTTGATGAAGGGCTGCTCCAGCAGGCAAACCTCTTCATAGAACTTTTCCATCTTGCCGGTGACCATCTTCTCCGCGATGTTGGCGGGCTTGCCGCTTGCGATCGCCTGCGCCAGGAAGATTTCCTTCTCGCGATCAAAGTCAGCCTTGGTCACGTCTTCCTTGCGCACAAACTTCGGATCGCTGGCCGCAATGTGCATGGCGATGTCGTGCACCAGTTCCTTGAAGTCCTCGGTGCGGGCTACGAAATCGCTCTCGCAGTTCACTTCGACGAGCACACCAATCTTGCCGCCGGCGTGAATGTACTGCGCCACCGATCCTTCGCTGGTCACGCGCGTCGCCTTCTTCGCCGCGACCGATACGCCCTTCTTGCGCAGAATCACCACCGCCTGCTCCAGATCGCCTTTGGCTTCGGTCAGCGCCTGCTTGCAATCCATCATCGGAGCTCCGGTCTTCTCCCGGAGGTCTTTCACTTGCGTCGCTGTAATATTCACTGTAGTCGTACCCATAGTTCCCTTCGTAGAGACGTAGCTTGCTACGCCTCTTTTATCCACCGCGCTGCCGCCGGTGCCGGCAGGAGACGTTGCCAGCAACGTCTCTACGATTAGATGCTGCCCTATAAACTTTGACCCGCGCCGGGCGATCTTATAAACGACCCGCGCGGGTCCAATCTCTAACACTGGTTTTTGTCTTCGCCAACGACCGTTCTTAGCCTGCCCTGAGCAAAGCGAAAGGACTAACGACCAACGACCGTTCCTAAACTGTCTGCGTTTCCGCTTTGGGCAGTTCCGCTTCTTCGGCCGCGGCCGGCTTCTTATGCGTTCCCGGACCCAGCACCTGCTCCATGCTGATCTCCTCGGCGGGGTCGACCGCGGTTTCCGTTGGGACGTACTCACTGGCCGCATCGGTCGCCGCCTGCGCCGCATCCGAAGCGGCTTGCATGTCGGCGACCTGCTTGTCGGTCATGAGCTGCGCGCCCTCGGCAATCGATTCCGAAATCTTCGAGGTAAACAGCCGGATCGCCCGCAACGCGTCGTCGTTGCCGGGGATCACATAATCCACTTCGCTGGGATCGCAATTCGTATCGACCACGGCGACCACGGGAATGCCCAGCTTGCGGGCTTCTCGAACAGCGATCTGCTCCTTGTTCGAGTCAATCACGAAGATCGCGTCGGGCAACCGGCTCATATTCTTGATGCCCGCCAGATTGGCCTGCAAATGTTTGCGCTCGCGTTCGAGCTTGATCACTTCTTTCTTGGGCAGCAGCTCGTAGCGGCCATCCGTGGCCATCTCGTCGAGCTCTTTCAGCCGCTTCACCGACTTCTGCACCGTGACCCAGTTGGTGAGCAGTCCGCCCAGCCAGCGCTGGTTGATGTAGAACATCCCGCAGCGCTGCGCCTCTTCGGCAATCGCGTCCTGCGCCTGACGCTTGGTGCCGACGAACAGCACAATGCGGCCATCGTTCGCCAGGTCCTGCACGAACTTCGACGCCTCTTTGAACATCTTCAGCGTCTTCTGCAGGTCGATAATGTAAATCCCGTTGCGCTCTCCGAAGATGTATTCCTTCATCTTAGGATTCCAGCGCTTGGTCTGATGCCCGAAGTGGACGCCCGCTTCGAGCAACTCCTTCATGGTGATAGTAGCCAATGAACCTCCTCTTTAATCTGCATCCGGCTTACTCCAGTCGTCAGTTCCCAGTTGCCGGTTGCCAGTAAAAACCACTGGCAACTGACCGCTGGCCCCCGGCAACTGCTCTTCCGGATTGCCATTCCCGCCCCGCACGCGAGGCACGGGAAGAATTGAACACCTGAAAACAAGCTGTCAGCTATCAGCCGTCAGCTCAAAGCAAAAACAAAATCTTTAGACCAAAACCTCAGGCCCAAGACCTTAGACCCAAGACCTCAGACCGCTTGTCATTCCGACCCCCGAGCGAACGCGAGGAGCGGAGGAATCTCTATAGTCAGTAGAACGCTTGCGCCCGAAATTACCGCTTCGAGAACTGGAACCGCTTGCGCGCGCCCTTCTGCCCGTACTTCTTACGTTCCTTACCGCGCGAATCGCGGCTGACGAATCCCTCAGCCTTCAGCTTCTTGCGCAACTCGGCGTTGAACTGCATGAGGGCGCGGGCAATCCCGAGCTTCACCGCGTCGGCCTGGCCGCGCACGCCGCCGCCCAGCACGCTGGCGATAACGTTGAACGTGGCTGCCGTCTCCGACGAAGCCAGCGGCGCCTTCGCCGCCGAACGCTGCGCCGGCGTCACGAAATACTCTTCAAAGGCGCGCCCGTTGACTTTGAAATCCCCGCTACCCGGACGCAAATACACTCGGGCAATCGCCGTCTTGCGGCGTCCCGTTCCGTAGTATTGAACTAGCTCTGCCATTTCACCTTCCAATTGTAGAGACGTAACTTGTTACGTCTCTTCTCACCACATGGCTCGTTGCGCCGCCAAAGACGTTGCAAGCAACGTCTCTACGAAACCGCGACCTTGCGCGCCTTGTACTCGCGCACTTCCAGCTTCAAATCCTGCGGCTTCTGCGCCCGGTGCGGATGCTTGTCGCCCTTGTACACATTCAGCTTCGAAAGCATGTGCGCCGCCAGCTTGTTCTTCGGTAGCATGCGCCGTACGGCATCTTCAATCACCAGCTCCGGCCGCCGCACCAACCGCTTCTTGTAAGCCTCCGTACGCAGTCCACCCGGATACCCGGTGTAATGGTGATACTGCTTCTGCTCCGCCTTCACGCCGGTGGTCTTAATCTTCTCTGCGTTGACCACGATCACGTGATCGCCGGTGTCGAGAAACGGCGTGTACTGCGGATTCTCTTTGCCCATGAGGATGCGCGCCACTTGCGAAGCCAGGCGCCCGAGCGTCTGCCCGTCCGCATCCACGACGTACCACTTGCGCACAATTTCCCCCTCTTTGGGGAAATAGGTTGACATCAGAATTCTCCCAGATTGAAAAGTGCTGCGAATGAAGACCGCTCGTTGATTCCCCGGCGAGGACGCCAGGCCATCAGGCGGGCAACCACACGACCACCAAAGTCTTTACGATAGCGTAATCTACAAAGAATTGTCAACGCTCTGTTACCAAAGGAGGGCTGCCGTGTAAACGGAGAATGGCCGAGATCCTGCAATGAAACCTGGAATGAAACTTCTCTAACTCTTGGTTCCATGCCAGCACTGCGAACTCAGGCACCTGTGCTAACATTCCGCGCCATGCGACCGTGCAGCTTCACTATGTCGCGCCCGCGGAGCATCTCTTGGGCTATGTGCCTCCTGCTGTGGCTGGCCACATCCCCCCTGCATGCGTCTGAATCAGGGAGCTTGGAGCACGATCTCTCTGGGATCTTCGTAGGCCGGTCGTTCACTATCCGGAATTTCTACCGGGGCAGTCATCTTCACTTCGACGGCAATGGGGGACTGCTCGGCAAGAGTGAACCGGGATACTGGTCGCGCGACGGGATGGTCAAGATCTCCTCGGTCAAAACATCGGCCGAAGGCGAGATCGTGTTTCAAGGGGAGAGATACTGCGTTCTGTTTGATTCGTCCGCTGGAGAATTTCTTAACGTCAAGACGGGCGACAACGTAGAGGTGAGCGTTCAATTGCCCGCAGGCGAGCGAAAGCTGGAACTCGCCATTCCGATCCTCTACGAGGTCTTCCTGACGGGCAAAGACAGCCTCCCCGAC
>Ga0070733_10001188_pt1 | contig 19651 bp, 18 predicted proteins | sample Coa_R1_9_FD_66450 | JGI IMG/M metagenome (GOLD analysis project Ga0070733, IMG submission 66450) | Surface soil microbial communities from Centralia Pennsylvania, which are recovering from an underground coalmine fire - Coalmine... | ecosystem: Environmental > Terrestrial > Soil > Unclassified ... | reverse complement strand
CGGTTCAGAAAAAAATATTTTAACAATGTCGTTGTCAAGTACGATACCGGGGTCACCAGGAAAAGCATTGCTTATTGGGACTCTCTAAGGCCGGTTCCGCTGGAACCGGAAGAACTGGAAAATTACCGGACAAAGGATAGCATATTTAAAAGTCGCAATGATTCCGCTACCATGCAGCGAACCGCCGATTCCCTGCGTAAAAAACAGGGAGGAATAACGGTTATGAATATCTTCATTAACGGCATTAAAAGATCTGATTATGATCCGAATGAACCCTTTACTGTCTTTATAGATCCCTTGCTGCCTTTGGTTGAATATAACACGGTGGAAGGACTTGTCATTCAGGGAGGAGCCAGGTTTCTGAAAGAATATAAAAAAACAGGTAACAGTATAGAATTCTCACCGCATATCCGGTACGGCTTCAGCAATACCCATCTCAACGCCTGGGCAAACCTGACCTTCAGTAATAAGACGTATGTCCAGGACATGGAGGGCGAAAGTTTCAGCCGCAGTTCCTGGACCCTCAGCGGCGGAAAAAGGGTTAGTCAGTTTAATCCCGATAACCCGATCGGCCCCTTCATGAATGAACTGTATACTTTATTTTTCCGGGACAACTATATGAAAATATATGAAAACTATTATGGCAGCATCCAATATAGAAAACGTTATGACAATGGTCTACGCATATCCGGCACGTTGTTATATGAGGACCGGTTACCATTAAACAACACGAGCGATTTTTCTTTTTTTGGAAATAAAGAAAAAGAATTCACGCCCAACTATCCTTATGAACTGATCAGTCAGAATTTTACACGAAACCAGGCATTGATTGCCGGATTTGACATTCAGTTTAAACCAGGTCAGCGTTATATAGAATTCCCGGACAACCGGCTGGCTCTCGGATCCAAATACCCAACCCTCGCATTGTCATTCAAGGCCGGTATTCCCAATCTGTTTGGATCGGATGTGAACTACGAAAAATGGGAATTTTCTTTATGGGATAATATCAATTTCAAACTAAAAGGTGTTTTTAAATATCGTTTCGGGATAGGAGGATTTTTAAATACAAAGTCGTTGTACGTGATGGACTACCAGCAATTCAACGGCAACCAGACTTTTTATGCAAGCCCCTACCTGAACAGTTTCCAGCTTGCACCTTACTATCAAAATAGTACGACCGCTTCGTTGTATGGCGTTGGTCATATTGAACATCATTTTAACGGTATGCTCACCAATAAAGTTCCGCTGTTGCGAAACCTGCAGTGGAATCTGGTACTGGCTTCCAATGCGTTTTACGTAAACAAGTCCAACAATTACGTTGAAATTTCAGCCGGTCTGGAAAATATCTTCAAATTATTTCGTGTGGACGTGATCGGGTCTTATCTGAACGGACAGTCTGGGCAGGTGGGTGTGCGTGTTGGTTTTGACGGACTATTCGGAACCGCCATCGGCAACGCTTTGAAGAACCCGAGTGCGGCGAGACAGCGAAGGTAGTATGGAAGTATGGAAGTATGGAAGACTGGAAGTGAAACACCGTCAACCGTCAACCGTCAACCATCAACCATCAACCATTACCGATCCCGACGTTAAAATAGAAATCAACTTCTCCGTCTCTTCCACCGTATTATAGCTGTGTAGTGTGATACGCAAACGTTCTTCACCCAACGGAACAGTTGGATATAAAATCGGACGCACATCCAGATTATTTTCCAGTAGTTGTCTGGAAATTCTTTTTACATTATCATTTCCGGGAATAACAAAACACTGAATAGGTGTAACTGATTTTTTAAATCCATCGCAGCCAAAGAGCGAAATCAGATGACGTATTTGATCCCTCTCCCTATTCAATGCAGGAAAAATTTTATAAGACGCCTTTATTGCAGCAACTGACACCGGCGGAATGGCCGTGCTGTAAATAAACGGCCGGCAAAAATTAATAAGATAATTCCGAAGAGTCTGCGATCCCAGTATAACCGCTCCATGACATCCCAGTGCTTTACCGAATGTGTGTATACGTGCAAAACATTCATTCTGAAAACCCAAATCATGCACCAGGCCCGCTCCCCGTTCACCGATAAAACCGGTGGCGTGCGCTTCGTCCACTATAAGATGGACTTTGAACTGTCTGCAAAGAGACACCATCTCAGCAAGCGGAGCCATATCCCCGTCCATGGAAAAAACCGACTCTGTTACCACAAAACAGTTTCCTTTTTTGTTTTTAAGTTTTTTCTCAAGATCACCCAGATCATTATGCGCAAATGAAAGTGAATCCGCAAAGGACTGCCGGATCCCGTCGCGAAGGGATGCATGGCTTAATTTATCATATAATATCATATCTCCTTTACCTGCAACACAGGACAGTAATCCAAAGTTGGCATCATATCCGGAATTGAAAATAAGTGCTGCTTCCGCATCATGAAACGTGGCAATTTCTTTTTCTGTTTCTTCTATCATTGGATAATTTCCCGCCAGCAATCTGGATCCTGTAGATCCATGTGCGAACTGCGTATTCGGATGAGAGGCTTCTATCAAACCATTTCTTGAGATACCGAGATAATCATTGGAGTAATAATCTGCCCGGTTATCGGCGATCCTCAACACCCTCAATGCGCCAGCAGCCGTTCTTTCCTGTAATTTCCGGTCAAGAAATTCCTCTTTCATAATTTATTTAACCAAATATCCCTTTAATTCAGACATTTGCAAAACACATGAAAACAACCAAAAATATTCTCGGACTTCAACTGGTCTCAGATCCCCGCTGGGTGGATCTGGCGAATCTTTCCATTGAAGAGATACTGACGGATCATGCATTCTGTGAACAAAAGGCAGCGACCACCTGTATCAGCCTGATTACAAAATATTCCGACAGAACCAGGCTGGTGTCGGAACTCGCTCCCATTGTAACAGAAGAATGGGGACATTTCCGGATGGTGCTTGCCGAACTGGAAAAACGGAAACTAAAACTCGGCCGGCAGAGAAAAGATGAATATGTCAATCACCTGATTGCTTTCCAAAGAAAGGGAGGTGACTTCGAAGAAAGATTTCTGGACCAGCTGTTAACAATGGCGATGATCGAAGCGCGGAGTTGTGAAAGGTTTAAAAGACTCAGCGAAGGATTACCGGATGAATACCTGCGTAACTTCTACCGGCGTTTCATGGAAAGTGAAGCAGGGCATTATCATCTCTTTATTAACCTCGCAGAAACCTATCTGGGTAAAGAAAAAACAAAAAAACGCTGGGCCGAATGGCTTACGTACGAAGCCGGGCTGATGAAACAAATGGAGGTTCGGGGTGATCGGATACATTAACAGTATGAGAGTATGGGAGTATGAGAGTATGAGAGTATGGGAGTCGAATGAAATACTCCCATACTCTCATACTCTCATACTCTCATACTTCGCTAAAGTGTTTAAGTTCAGTTTCGAAGTTTAAAAAAGGATATTTCTCTGAAAGTTCGATCGTCCTTTCCAATTGCTCGTTTAGAAAACGCCGGTGGGCCTCGGTATTCGGATGAAGGGGCCGGTGTTTGCGGGAGATCTGCAGTTTACGGATCTCTTCCGACAGCAATCGGGATTCGGGATGAACATAATACTCCATAAAATTTTCTACCACATAATTGGTCGCCATATAATTCGGATGCACGAGGTCCTTATCATAAAACCGGTAATCCCTCAGGACATCCATTACCAACTCGTAGGCCGGAAAATAATACGTTTTATTAAACTTATTTACCAACTGATGAGCCACTTCAATCAGTCGGGCTTTACTACGGTTATTTTCGATCACCCCATCACGAATATGGCGCACGGGGCTGATGGTAAAAATAACCTGAAGTCCGGGATTGAAATCAAAGAGCCGGTGAAGCATTTCATCCAATGCCGCGAGCATTTCGTCGATGGGTAAAAGTTTCTTAATGAACCAGTTCGCCGGTGCGCGGTGACAATTGGCGACGGGCCGGTTTTGTTCCTTCAGTATATATGCAAAAGAAGAACCGAGTGTAATAATTAGCCAGTTCGCCTTCTTCAAAAAAAGATGCGCGGTTCGTTGTGACTGATTTATTTTATTTAAAACTACCTGCTGATCAGTATCTGAGAAAATACCATGGTGTTTCCAGCTTTGCCAAAGTTCATTATGATAAAAAAGATCCTGTGGTTCATAGATATCCGGCCCGATATAAGAAATCAGGCTGGACGCCACACTCAGCGGATCGAACAAAATCCCATTCGGATTTTGCAGTGCGTTGAATTTTACGTCGATCAGGTAATTACCGATATGTTCAGTAAAACAGGATCCGCTCAGTAAAATTCCCTGCTGATACCGGATAGGTTCTGTGGGGCCCTGAATCTGAATGGGGAGAAAAAAAGAATCCATTTTAATGATTTATAAATATTCCGTTTGCCAGACGGATGCTTTTTTCCATCGCCTGCTCGTTCAACTCAGGAAGCACTTTCTTCTTCCTGAAATAATCAATCATCAGGAGGCTGTCCATATTACCAACCAGCTCATCCCCCGCCATCGGACAACCACCTATACCCTTCAATGCACCATCAAAGCGACGGCAACCGGCACTGAATGCCGCTTCCAGTTTTTCAATACTGTTTTCCCTCCTTGAATGCAGATGTACGCCAGACTCTATTTGCGGAAATGCGGTGATCAAAGTTTCCGTCAGGGAATACACCTGGTCAGGAGTTGCCAGTCCGACCGTATCAGCCAATGAAATGACTTCCACCCCCATTTGTACCAGTTGACGGATATGATGAAGAGCTATTCCCGGTGACCATTCATCATGATATGGATTTCCAAATGCCATTGATATATAGACAACCAGCCTTTTCCCACTCAAATAGCAAATTTCCTGAATAGCCGAAACGGTTTCTGCAGATTTTAAAATAGAAGAATTTGTATTCCGCTGCTGAAAAGTCTCAGAAATGGAAAAGGGGAACCCTATATCCTGTATGGCAGGATACAAGGCTGCTTCTTCCGCGCCCCTTGTGTTGGCTACGATGGCCAGTAGCTTCGTACCGGAATTACCCGGGTGAATCGACGTAATAACCTGTTTTGTGTCGGCCATCTGGGGAATGGCTTTAGGAGAAACAAAACTTCCAAAGTCAAGGCTGTCAAAGCCAACCCCGATCAATGCGTTCAGGTATTCAATTTTTTTTTCTGTGGGAATAAAATCCGGCCAGCCCTGCATGGCATCCCGGGGACATTCAACCAGCTTCACCATCCCTATTTTGTTTTCTTCCTCATTCATCCTGCGAAACTAATTCAAATCCCTGTTTAAAGGTCATGTGGCTTTTATCCGTGATTCAATTTTTTCGCATAAACCGTTAAAGAATTTTCGTCTTTCCTTTTCACCTACATAACTCATTAAAGTGGACCGGCGAATAAGATTCTGCGCATGCTGATAAGTGTATTCGGTGAAGACAGGATCCTTCGTCATTATGATATTTAAAACCGAATGATTTATATAAACCACTTTAGTATTATTCAGAATCGCCAGGTTGCAATTATCACCCAGCATAAATTCATTTACATAAAACTTATAGGGCACACTGGCAGATGTTGGTTTGCCGTTTACAGGAAACTTACAACCTGCCTCTGCCTGCTTTTCAACATGATCAATCATGGCATACAGACTTTTATAAATGTTTAATGCAAATTGATCCGATGGTAATATTTTGCTTTGACGGTAATAGTCAATTTGACGAATGGTTGCATCTATACTATTGTCGTTCCATATTTCAAGTGAAGGCAGCTTGTTATACGCTTCGAGTATTTTGGCCGTCAATTTAAAGACATTTTCTCTTAGAGATTCTAATACCTCAATGTCCTTACCGTCCATAGGATATTGAAGAACGGTTTTCATCCAGAAAAAAATCTTAAAGACTGCCAGTTCATGAAATCCAAAACAATGGAATATAAAAATGTCTTTGCTGATATAGTACAATTCGCGATGTTCAAATGAATTGAAATAATTTAACTGGTTCAGCAAATGTTCCAAATACATCTCTATTCCGAAATTATCCTTATCAATCAGTGGACCGCTAAATAAAAAAGAATTATTATTCAGGTGAAAAAGCTGGTCCAGCGAAATCTGGTAATGAGCGCAGAGTTTTTTAAGTTCTTCGAAAGACAAGGGCTTCTCGCCACGGATTCTGCGATAGGCGCTGTCGTTGCTGATGTTCAGAAGATCGGCTACTTCATCTACCAGCGAAAGATGTGCGGCCAGGTTCGATTTAACATGCTGGAAAAAAATTTGTTGTACACCGGGTTGATCCATGGTTGGGTTGTTGGGGGGTTGTTATAAATCCAGTCTGCCTGACTTATCCGTGGTGCCAAATAAATATAACAATTTTTTTTAGGCCATCCTTTTTTTCATGGCTTCGTATAAAATAATTCCTGCCGCCACAGAAACATTGAAGGAATCAAAATCGCCTGCCATTGGGATGGTGAAGAGTTCATCCGCGGCCTTATTTAAGTAGGGCTGAAGGCCTTTGTCTTCGCTCCCCATCATCAGGCAGCAGGGAAGTTCAAGACTTAATTCATATACTTTCTTATCGCTTTTCATGGAACTCGCATAAACCAATATGCCGTTCAAATGCAGGCTGTCAACGGCTTTCAGGAGGCTGCTTACCCGGCAGATATGAATTTTTTCCAATGCCCCGGCGGATGATTTGAGGGCTTCTTCATTTAATGCAGCTATTCCTTTGTCGGGAATGATCAGGGCCTGAGCACCACAGCAGACTGCACTTCGCGCGATAGCGCCGATATTCCGGACATCCGTAATGCCGTCCAGTAAGACAAATAAAGGCGTTTGGCCTGCTGAGACCACCTGATCGATCACTGCCTGAAGATCCATATATACGACCATGGCCGCCAGGGCAATAACACCCTGGTGATTTGCCTTCGTTATAGACCACAGTTTCTCAACCGGGACCTGCTGAATGGGTATTCCTCGTTTCTCCGCAAGTTTTCGGATTTCGCCGATGGATTGTCCGCTGACATTTCTTTGGAATAGTATTTTGTCGATGGCCCTTCCAGCCTCCATGGCTTCAATCAGTGTCTGTCTCCCTATTATGATGTCAGAAGATTTCAATGATTATCTTTTTAATTTGTCCTGGTAAACCAGAAGCTGGATTTTCTGAATAGCTGCAACGGCCATGGCGTCCGTGATCTGGCCGTCTACGATCATTTGGACTGCTTCATCAAATGTCAATTTTTTTATTGCCAGCTTTTCTGTTTCATCGGGCTGGGCTTCTTTTTGTTGGAGACCGCGGGCGAGGTATATAACCGCCCATTCATCGGTTACAGAATTGGACAAATGCATGGTCAGAATTTTTGTCCAGTCATTGGCGATCAGGCCGGTTTCCTCCAGCAATTCTCTTTTAGCTGCATCCAGCGGATCCTCGTCCATTTCACCGCCTCCTTCGGGTATCTCCCAAGAATAATGGTTTAGGGTGAAACGATACTGACCCACGAGCCAGGTGTTCCAGTTTTCGTCCAGGGGAATTACGCCAACGGCAATGTGTTTGAAATGAACTTTGCCATAAATCCCCTTTCCTCCGGACGGATTGGTCACCTGAAATTCCGTGAGCTCGATCCATGGATTTTCATATATCTTTTTCTGGTCGAGAACGATCCATGGGTTATGCTCTTCTTTCATATCCTCAATTTAATTGTTAATTGTCAATTGTTAATTGTCAATGCCTTTGTTTATGATTTGGAAAAACAACCATGAAAAATTCTCACTAACAATTGACAATTGACAATTAACCATTAAAATAAAATAGGGCCAGTGTAAACACTGACCCTATTTTATTTTAACCGGCCCTATTTTATTTTAAACGCCTGTTTTACTTTTTTCACATAATCCAGTTTCTCCCAGGTGAATAGTTCCACCTTTTTTTTGATGGTCTTGCCATCCGGGGAAACAAATACTTTCTCAACGATCTCCGGTTTCCTGCCCATATGTCCATAAGCTGCCGTTTCACTATAGATCGGATTACGGAGTTTCAGTCTCTGTTCTATAAAGTAAGGGCGCATATCGAATATGGATGCCACGATTTTCCCAATTTCACCATCGGTCATCTTCACTTTTGCGGTTCCAAATGTATTCACATAAATAGAAGTCGGTTGTGCAACACCAATAGCGTATGAAACCTGCACCAGTACTTCAGTGGCAAGTCCGGCTGCAACAAGATTTTTAGCGATATGCCTGGTGGCATATGCTGCGCTGCGGTCTACTTTGGATGGATCTTTTCCGCTGAATGCACCACCGCCATGTGCGCCCTTGCCGCCATAAGTGTCCACGATGATCTTCCGTCCGGTCAGACCCGTATCGCCATGCGGTCCGCCAATCACAAATTTCCCCGTCGGATTGATATGGAACTTGATTTTATCATTGAATAAATGACCATATTTCTTATACTTTGCTTTCACGCGGGGGATCAGAATGTTTACAATATCCTTGTTGATTTTCGCGAGCATTTTCGGCTCGGAATCAAAATCATCATGCTGCGTTGAAATCACGATGGCATCGATCCGGACCGGATTATTCTTATCATCATACTCCAGTGTAACCTGACTTTTTGCATCCGGACGCAGGTATTTAATTTCTTTATTTTCTCTTCTGAGTGCTGCCAGTTCTATCAACAGTTTATGTGCGAGGTCCAGCGCGAGCGGCATATAATCTTCCGTTTCATGACTGGCATAACCGAACATCATTCCCTGATCGCCGGCTCCCTGATCTTCTTTCTTGCTACGGTCAACACCCTGATTAATATCAGCTGATTGTTCATGAATGGCCGAAAAGATTCCGCAGGAATTGGCTTCAAACATATATTCGCTCTTGGTATACCCGATTTTGCGAACCACGGAACGTGCGATTTCCTGTACATCCAGGTAGGCCTTTGATTTTACTTCACCGGCAAGGACTACTTGCCCGGTTGTCACCAGGGTTTCACAGGCAACTTTGGATTGTGGATCGAAGGCAAGAAAATGATCGATCAGGGCATCAGAAATCTGGTCGGCCACTTTGTCGGGGTGACCTTCGGAAACACTTTCGGAAGTGAATAAATAAGGCATGTTCTCTGTTTGATTTGGATCAGGAAAATAAAAAACCACTAACTACGCGAGTAATTAATGGATGGCGACGCAAAGATAATAGATGATGCATTATTACTTATAAATCGCTATAATTAATTATTGAGTCAGATCGGTATAGAGTTGAAGATAATCGCTCAGATCCGATTCCGTATTGTAAGGAAGTACTTTCTTACCTCTTACCTTACTGAATTCATCGATGAGTTTTTTATCTGTTTTTTCAGCACCAAATGTGATGGCATCCGCATAGGTCGCGCCTGCGCGGAATAGTGCCGTATTGGTAGCATCACTGAAAGGCTCCAGATCTTTTTCTTTTATTGTGGCGTGTATATTGGCGGTTTTTGTAAAATGGGTACCCAGCTTCTCCTTAAAAGTATTCTGACCGATGGTATATATCACTTTGCTATGGGCAAAAACGGGTTCCTTTTTATAAACCGTTTTCAGGTAGAAGGGAATCAATCCTGTCATCCAGCCGCTGCAGTGAATGATGTCGGGCGGCCATCCAAATTTCTTAACTGTTTCAAGAGCACCTTTGCAAAAGAAAACCGTACGCAGACCATTATCGTCGAACCACTTTTCTTTCTCATCATGAAAAATATATTTCCGTTTAAAAAGGTCCTCATTTTCGAGGAAATAAACCTGTAAACGGGCATTTGGAAGGGATGCTACTTTAATTTGTAAAGGATAATCGTCATTGTCTACAGAAACGTTAATTCCCGAGAGCCGGACCACTTCGTGCAGACGGTGCCTTCTTTCATTGATAACCCCAAACCGGGGCATAATGCATCGAACCTCAAATCCATTGTCATTGGATTTTATCGCTAACTTATTGACCGTTTCTGCAAATTCCGTGAGTTCCAGATAGGGAGACATTTCATTGGCAATAAATAAAATTCTTTTCTTTGCTACCATTAGGAAGGAGAATTGGTGATCGGGAGAATACCCGAAAATCAGTTTGCAAAGGTAAGGTTAATTCCCTAAATGGCTTTCTTCCTATGCTTAGGAAATGCTAAAATGCTGATAATGATTCTATTTAAAAAATCGGGAGATCTTCAGCACTGGATATCGGAACAAAAAACCAAAGGTAAAGTGACCGGTTTTGTTCCTACGATGGGTGCCCTTCATGAAGGCCATATGCAACTGATAAAAGCATGCCGGTCAATGGTCGATCTGACCATTTGCAGCATTTTTGTGAACCCGGCCCAGTTTAACGACCCAAAAGATTTTGAAAAATACCCTGTCAGCATCGAAACAGATATACATATGCTGCATCATGCCGGCACGGATGTACTATTTCTACCTTCCGTTTCAGATATCTATCCGGGGGGACAAACGGGTTTGGAGACTTACGATCTGGGGCCGCTGGAAACCCTGCTGGAGGGCAGGTACAGGCCGGGACATTTCCAGGGGGTATCGCAGGTTATGAGCAGATTATTAAAGCTTGTGCAGCCGGATCATCTTTTCATGGGTCAGAAGGACTTCCAGCAATGTCTTGTTGTACAAAGACTGATTGAAATCATGGATTTTCCTGTTCATTTCCATACAGTTTCCACGGTTCGCGAAGCAGATGGTCTGGCACAAAGCAGTCGAAACCGGCGTCTAACACCGGAACAGCGGAAAAATGCTGTTACCATTTCCCAGGTACTTATTGATATCCGTGGAAAACTGTCTTCAGGAGATGCCGGAGATCTCCTGCAGAAGGCGCATGAAAAACTGGACGCCGCCCACTTTAAGACAGACTACATAACCATCGCCCGTGCCAGTGACCTTCAACCAATAACCCATTGGAACGGCGAGGAAAAAGCGGTGGCTCTGATCGCCGCATATCAGGGTGATGTAAGACTGATCGATAATATGCTGCTCAATTAGTTTAAATTTGCGGCTCAAATCGAAAAAAACCGATGGAAATCGAAGTATTAAAGTCAAAGGTGCACAGGGTTACCATAACAGAAGCAAATCTGAATTATATCGGCAGCCTGACCCTGGACGAAGATCTGATGGACGCAGCGAATTTAATTCCCAACGAAAAAGTTCAGGTAGTTAATGTGAATAATGGTGCCAGAATTGAAACATATATGATTGCAGGGAAAAGAGGTTCAGGTATTTGTTGTCTGAACGGACCCGCCGCGCGCAGCGGAGCTGTTGGAGATATTGTAATTGTAATTTCATATGCCCATCTGGATTTTGAAGAGGCAAAAAAATTCAAACCATGGATTGTATTTCCTAAAGAAGGAAATAAATTATAATTCTGCACCATCACCGCGGGTCTGTTCAGGACTTGCGGGATCCCTTTAAAATTGTACCTTACCTGCCTGTATGAAGAAGACTTTTTTAGCTACTCTTCAATATGCTTTATTCGCAGCGCTGGCAGTTTTTTTTGTTTGGTTAAGTGTACGCGGGCTGGATCACGAAAAATGGGAGCAACTTAAAAAAGCAATGGACGGGGCACATTACTGGTTACTCTTACCTGTTTTCAGTCTACTGCTCATGTCTCACTGGCTTCGCGCTCTTCGCTGGAGGCAACTCATGGAACCCATGGGATATCATCCTTCCCGTCTCAATGCTTTTTTTGCAGTAATGATTGGTTACTTTGTGAATCTCGGTGCACCCCGTTTGGGAGAAGTTGTAAAATGCACCATACTGGCACGCTATGAAAAAGTACCCGCCCAGAAACTGGTTGGTACGATCGTAGCGGAAAGGGCCTTTGATGTAATATGTCTGATGCTGGCCTTCGGACTCACGTTCGTTTTTCAGTTCGATATTATTTCTTCCTTACTTCATGACTATGTTTACCCGGCATTTCAAAATAAAAACGGACAAACGGCTTATAGAAAAATAATTATCCTGGCGGCTGGTTTTGTCATTTTCCTGTTTGTCCTGAAGGTCATATTCAGCCGTTTCGGACATATCAATATCATACAGAAAATAAAGGAAATTCTGCTGGGTGTATGGCATGGACTGATCAGTGTACGTGCGTTGAAAAACAAACCTCTCTTTTTCTTTTATACTATTGGTATCTGGGTCATGTATCTGCTCAGTACATGGTGCGGATTTTTTGCCATCGATGAAACCAGCCATCTTGGACTGGCAGATGCTTTGACAGTGCTGGTTATGGGCAGTGTGGGTATGATTGTTTCCCCCGGCGGGATCGGCGCTTATGCATTGCTCGTAATGGAGACAGTTGCTTTGTATCATATACCCAAAGAACCTTATGGGCAGGCGCTTGGATGGTTACTCTGGTTCGGACAGTTTTTAAGTTTCATTACATTTGGTGTGGTCAGTTTTATTCTGTTACCACGGGTAAACCGCAAAAAAAATATCAAGGATGAACCATCCCCAATATATCCATCATAAAATTTATTCGACTAAGGAAATCGTTTTCGAGGTAAACCGGTTGAGAATGATCAGCAAAACAATTTCTTTCACCAACGGATGCTTCGACATACTGCACCCTGGTCATATCGCTTCCTTATCAGATGCTGCCCGCGAGGCGGATTTCCTTATTGTCGGTTTAAATTCCGACGGATCAGCAAACCGTTTGAAAGGAACGGGTCGACCGGTGATGGATGAACAGTCACGCTCACTCATGCTGGCATCTCTGGTGATGGTGGATGCCGTTGTAATATTTGAAGAAGACACTCCGCTCAATCTGATTGAACTGATACAACCGGATGTACTGGTAAAAGGCGGAGATTATACAATCGAAGAAATTGTCGGTGCCAGAGAAGTGAAAGCCGCTGGCGGGCGGGTTGTGATCAATCCGATTGTTCCGGGATTTTCAACAACGGGGATTATCGGAAAGATTCAAACACTTTAAAAAAGTGTGGAAGACTGGAAGTCTGGAAGTCTGGAGGTGGAATTAAAAATTGGGGATAATTAAAAATTCAATTTTACATTTCATTCTCACCTTTCTACCTTTCCCACAATTCCACATTTTACACATTGTGAAAATCAACCACGATACATTCGTTCAACTTCTTGAACAATAACCTCAATTTGATGATCATCTCCCTGCGCATCATAAGACTGCTTCAGACTGCTGCCGAAGAAGAATGCAACCGTTTGCCATAACCTGGCCGAGAAACCGCCACGGTATTCTTTAATGATGTCATAACAGTTGTTACCGGTCTGACGATTGATGAGTTTCATCAGAATCTGACCCTGGTAAACAGAAAGTTTTTCCATGGGATCCGTAAATTCTTTCTTCAATTCTTTTTCCTTCCCCTTTATATAATCCTTTTTCTGTGATTCGGAATTCATTTTCGCCAGTTGGGTATTCATGTCATTTAGGATCATACCAGCTTTTCGCGCATAAGGGTAGGTAACATACACAGCATTGCGTAATCTGGTCAGCGCCTCCATGCGTCTGCGCATAGCCCGCGTCATGGCTTTATCAACGAAAACGACAGTCAGTATTTTCGCCGGAATCGTATCTCCATTATAAACAATTACCTGGCTCCAGATGGTATCGTTCTTACCAAAACGGTTATTAAACTGCTGCAAAGCAGACTGCTTTTTTATTGAATCCTGTAGTTGCCGGGAAAGTTTGGAAGAAGGTTGTTGTTGTGCAAATGCAGATTGCACCATCATCAACAGGATAAACGGTATAAATATATAAAGGTATCGTAGGCGAAAAAGGGGCATGTAAATGATAAAGTTAGTACAAAATCAGGGACCGCCCAAGCTGCCCTGAGCCGTCAGGATAACGCCTCTGGTTGCTTTCTAATCAGGCTTTTACGCCGGCTGAAGATACTCATGACAAAACCGGTCATCATGATGATTACTCCTATCCACACCAGGTTGATCTGGGGAAACATGTAGACTTTCAGAGACACAAAAGGAACCAAGTCTGTTGATTCTTTGGTCAGCAGCTCTATTTTTTTATTGTTCATGACAGATCCCAGCTTTACTGCCAGATTCTGGGCAAACAAAGTATCTGCTACCCTGAAAATCATGTTGTTTTTCACATACAATAACGGAGCCAACCTGTACTGCTGACTGTCCCGTGTAATGACACGGATTTGCGCGAGTAAAGCAGTGTCTGTCGCACTGAAATGATACTTATCATTGGAAGGATTTATCAGAACGGTGTCGAGAATCATCATTCCCTTCGAATAAAAAACCGTATCGTGCAGCGCTACGGGAAAGGATTTGAAACCGGATGTATCCCTTTGTTTATCCAGAATGTTGGCAAAACTGATATAAGTGAAAATATCGCGGTCGAGATAATGCTGTTTATCAGGATTATTAGAAAAGTTTTCAAGTCCCTTGGTGTTCCTGATCAGGTTTGGCCACAGATCAAAGGACTCTCCTGTTTTTTTATCCTGGAAATTGACTTTGAAATAAATGATATTTCCGGCTTTATTCACAGAATCATTACTGAGATAAGTGGCATAATACTTACCCATGTCCGTTTTGACATTTTTAACCAGCGTCAGGTTTTCGAGTGGATCTTCTTTTGTTTTCGGGTCAAAAGGAATATTGATACCTGTTGTATTATGAGAGAGTACTTCTTTTTTGGATGAAGAAATCAGGATACCCACCAATAGTAATCCGAAGCCGGCATGGGCAACCGATGCGCCGGCCATTTTAAACTTACCTTTCATGGAAATGAAAATGTAAGCCGCATTCGCCAGAATGGCATATATCGCTCCAAATAAAGCCATGTGAATCGCAGCCTGGAATCCCGATCCATATTGGGTATATTGTATTTCTCCAAATACACTGATGCAAACAGAAATAATCAAAGCCGCAACAGTGACCGGTAATAGTTTTTTCAACACCTGGGTCGGCGAACTATTTTTATATTTCAGATACTGAACGACTGCCGTCAGCAGGCCGAGGATAATAGCGATGAAAATTTCGATCCGGTTATAGGAAAATTTCGGATCGTCGCCGGTAGACCACTTTGTTTTTAAAATATCATTCAGCACGGGTAATGATGTGGCGATCATTATAAAAATGGCTGACAAAAATATCACCAGGGAACCGATGAACATCCAAAACTCTCTTGACCAGGTATTTTCTTCCTTAACCACATGTGGAATCTGCCTGTAACGCAAAAAATATAAAACAAGGGCAGGAATAAGAAAAACAGCAATGAATAAAATCAATTGCAGATCGAGGCCGGAACCGACAAACGCATGAACTGACGTGTCACCTAATATTCCGCTTCGCGTCAGAAAGGTGGAATAGAGAATCAGCGTAAATCCAAGTATCAGGAAAAGATAAGTCGTGCGCAGGGAGTGACCTGTCGCATTGTATACCACCTGGGTATGCATACCCGCAAGCAAAACCAGCCAGGGTACCAGCGATGCGTTTTCTACCGGATCCCAGGCCCAGTAGCCTCCAAAGGTAAGGGACTCATAGGCCCAGGCAGCTCCCATCATGATACCAGTACCCAGCACACAACAACTGAAGAGAGTCCAGGGCAATGCGGTTTTTATCCAGGATCCATATTCTTTCTTCCAAAGACCGGAAACGGCAAATGCAAAAGGTATGAGTGTAGATGAAAATCCGAGAAACAGAATCGGCGGATGGATAACCATCCAATAATTCTGTAGCAGGGCATTGAGACTCTGTCCATCCTGCATCTGCGGAATGGATAAATAATCAGCCCGCTGAAAAATCGGAGCTTCCTGAAATAATTGTCTGACAAGCATGAACGGACTGTGACCGATCTGGAACGAGAATACATAAACTCCCAAAATCATGGTGGTCAGAAAGAACTGTGCGAAACTTATAATGGTAAGCATGGGTGCCTCCCACTTCTGTACGCGAAACATTATGATGGTTCCCAACACAGCATTCCACATCATCCACAATAAAAAACTGCCTTCCTGTGCCTCCCATATACAGCTCAGCATATATTTCGGATCCAGGCTTTTACTGGAGTGTTCCCAGGCAAAATTGTATTCGAAATAATGATTATGAATGATATAAAAAATGGTTGCAAAAACGATAAAGACTGAAATTGCATTCAGCATAAAGGCAAAACGCGCCATCCTTTTCCAGGATGCTGATTCACCGGGGCTTTTAGCATTGGCAGATTTGAAATATGAGATAGTCGCTACCAGCGATCCGGCAAAGGAGAGTACCACAAAGAACTGACCCAGCTTACCCGGCATCAAATGTTCACCAACATACTCCATAATTACTCTTGGGTTTTACTAAGGCTCTTTTTCGCAGCTTCCGGATCATCTTTGTATTTGGACGGGCATTTAATAAGGATTCCGTCTTTTTGGGTTATCTCAAAAACGTCTCCGTTCATTTTCCCTTTGAGCACGATTCGTTCCGCCTTTTCCATATCATACGGCTTTCCGTAATGGTAAACAACTTTTGCTTTCGAACCCAATGTGTCTACAATATAAAAACTGAAATAATTGGGATCTTTTATGGCATTATATTCCATCGGCATGCTGTTGTCAAGCTTGGCGATGATGGTAACTTTTTTACCGTCCTTTTGTCTCGCGGATGCGATGGTTTCATAGGTGGACAAATTTCCCATAAAACTTACCAGCAATCCGATGCTGAGTGCAATGAAAACCAAAAGAATGATATGCGTGCGCTTCATGACCCGCAAAGTTATCCTCTAAAAGTCAATAAGCGAATAATTTTTATAAGCGCAAAGCACAAGGCGTAAAGCGTAAAGCGATTGTGAACAGTATAAGTATCAAAACATAACACATTCTTAAAATTTCAAATTTCCGAATTGGTTTTAGACTTTGGGCTTTGGCCTTTGGGCTCAGAAGGCTTTAAACTTTTGATAATACCACCTGCGGATGTACCTTCACATTGTTCAAAGTCTAGACAGCAAACTATGACCGATTTAACACACTTCGATTCGAACATCGCGAGTAATCCGAAAAATACCATTTTTGGTCTGCCATTTATTGAAGAAGATGCCAGGCTGGTCATATTACCCGTGCCATGGGAAGTTACCGTTAGCTCCGGATCCGGAACCTCCCGGGCGGGCGAACATATTTTTAATGCTTCGATGCAGGTAGATGTTTTTGACGAGGAGTCGGGCAATGCTTGGAGACAGGGCATTTATATGCGACACCCCGATCGTAAAGTGTTGATGAAGAGCGACTATCTGCGCAAGGAAGCAGAGCTCTATATCAACTATATTTCCAAAGGAGAAGAAATCGAGAAGAATAGTTTCATGTGTAAATCTCTGAAGGAGATCAATGAGGGAAGCGCTATCCTGAATAAATGGGTGTACGAACAAACCAGTAGTCTGCTAAGAGAAGAAAAGTTAGTCGTGCTACTGGGTGGCGATCACAGTGTACCCCTAGGATATTTGAAAGCGATCGCAGAGAAATACGGAGAATTCGGAGTTCTTCAGATCGATGCACATTGTGACCTCCGCAAATCGTATGAGAATTTCGATTTCAGCCACGCGAGTATAATGTACAATGCACTTAATGAAATTCCCCATATCACTAAACTGGTTCAACTGGGGGTGCGCGATTACAGTGAAGAGGAATTTAACTATATCCAAAATAGCAACCACCGCGTTGTCACTTATTTCGACCGGGATATCAAGGAAAAATTATTTGAAGGAAAAAACTGGCGTTCCATCACAGATGAAGTAATTCAACAACTGCCTGCCTGTGTATATCTCAGCTTCGATATCGACGGACTCGATCCTAAGTTATGTCCGCATACAGGAACCCCCGTAAGTGGCGGCCTTGAAATTGAACAGGTTATTTATCTTGTTAAAAGAATTATTGACAGCGGTCGCAAATTCATCGGAATGGATCTGGACGAGATAGCCATTGGCGAAAGTTATTACGATGCTAATGTGGGAGCCCGGATATTATGGAAATTATGCAATATGCTTGTAGCCGCCAATCCATTGCCTTCCATGCATAAAGAACCTGAATGCACTACGACTATGTAGTAACCCTGAAAAGGGAAAATGCGAACAAAACCGATTTGGTCAGTTTACTGCTTTTAATTTTTTCTCTTTTGGCATTTACTATCGTCCAGATACGAAACGGCCTGAATTTGTTTCTGTGTTTGGGTATTGTGGTCATTCTTTCCGGAATACTGGTGAACCTGCGATCTGCAGGAAAAAAAAAGGAAATGCGTTTCAGGTACTGGCTTTTTGCATCAGGAATATGCTGGATCGGCATGCCTTATTTACAATGGATGATCATACCATTTTTTGTTTTGGCACTGATGGAAGCACAGGCAAAATATCCATTGGAGATCGGGTTTTATTCTGAAGGAGTGGTGCTGAATTCCTTATTCAAAAAAAAATTCCCCTGGAGTTCACTGCAATCTGTCATTCTGAAAGATGGTGTGTTAACCCTTGATTTTATCAATAACAAATTAATACAGAAGGAGGTGCTGGATGACGATGATCCGGATGCACCAGAGGACGAATTTAACGACTACTGCCGCAGTAAACTCCTAATTTTGCGCTGATGTCGCCTTTCATTTTATATTCTGACGGAGAAGGAAATATTTTCGAAGACAACTCGCTGTTTGCCTGTGGCCGAAGCGGCTGGGATGCTTTACCGGTAGACGAATCTGACTGGATCCTCCTGCCGGAGGGTGGCTCTTTGTATGAACTTCCCGGCCGGCGCGGTATCGGCATCGACGTGGAGACCGGTGAAATGCGCCTTTGTGAAAAAGGCTGGGCCGTGGCAGCATTTATTCCACCCGCTCATACGGGAATTTTCCTGGCAGCTTATGAAACCAGTCACAGCGCTCCCACACTCCCCTTATTTTGTTATACTGCCGCCGGATGGTTCAATGAAAAATTTTATGTGCCTGCCGTACGTATTGAACAGGATATAAGACAGGAGGCCCGGGGATACCATGCCTCTGATATAAAAAAAGGCGCAGAGAATTTATTGCGGGCTTTCCCCCATAACCGTCTGGTAAAACATCTGATGGAGAACTGCTGTAATACTTACCATTGTCCGGCTGCCCGGAATTTGTCGCTGGGACGATGGGAATGTCCTGTACCGGTTTCACCGGCCTGTAATGCAAATTGCATCGGTTGTATTTCATTTCAACCACAGGAAGAAACCATTCATTCAACACAGGATCGTTTGACGTTTCGTCCGAATGCCGAAGAAATCGTGGAATTTACGGTTCCGCATCTGCAGACGGCTCCATTTCCGATTGTCAGTTTCGGCCAGGGATGTGAAGGTGAACCTTTGCTGATGTGGGAGACCATTCGCGAAGCGATCATTGAAATAAGAAAACATACCGGTCGTGGAAGTATCAATATCAATACAAACGGATCTAAACCCGCGTCTGTAAAAGCATTGGTGGATGCAGGTTTAAATTCGATACGGGTAAGTACAAATTCTGCCCGTAAACAAATCTACGAGGCATACTACCGTCCGAATAACTATGTATTTGAAGATATCGTGGAGAGCCTGCGCGTTGTAAAAGCCGCTGGTGGCTGGACCTCGATAAACTATTTCGTTTTTCCGGGCATGACAGACAGTGAGGAAGAATATGAGGCGCTCCGTAAACTGATCCTGGAAACAGGACTGGATATGATCCAGTGGCGGAATTTCAA
>Ga0070733_10001186_pt1 | contig 19669 bp, 19 predicted proteins | sample Coa_R1_9_FD_66450 | JGI IMG/M metagenome (GOLD analysis project Ga0070733, IMG submission 66450) | Surface soil microbial communities from Centralia Pennsylvania, which are recovering from an underground coalmine fire - Coalmine... | ecosystem: Environmental > Terrestrial > Soil > Unclassified ... | reverse complement strand
GCTTCGGCGTCGACATTCTCGACGGCGTCGGCTCGACCGAGCTGTTGCATATCTTTTTGTCGAACGCGCCGGGCGACATCAAATACGGTTCCTCCGGCCGTCCGGTGCCAAGCTATAAAGTGCGCCTGGTCAACGAGGCCGGAGATGAGGTCGCCGACGGCGAGGTGGGCGAAATGCTGGTGCACGCGCCCTCGGCCGGCGAAGGCTACTGGAACCAGCGCAGCAAGAGCCGCTCGACCTTCGAGGGCTACTGGACGCGCACCGGCGACAAATATACGCGCGACGCCGACGGGCGCTACACCTTTTGTGGCCGCAGCGACGACATGTTCAAGGTGTCCGGCATCTGGGTGTCGCCATTCGAGGTCGAGAGCGCGTTGATCACCCATCCGTCGGTGCTGGAAGCGGCCGTCGTGCCCGAAGCCGACCCCGAAGGATTGCTCAAGCCGAAGGCGTTCGTGGTGCTGCGCGCAGGTACAAGGACCGAAGGCCTGCAGGAGGCGCTCAAGGAGCATGTCAAGCAGAAGATCGGGGTCTGGAAGTATCCGCGCTGGATCGAGGCCGTCGACGCTTTGCCGAAAACTGCAACCGGAAAGATCCAGCGGTTCAAGTTGCGGGAGGACCAAAAGTGATCTCTCGTCATTCCGGGGCGCGCACTAGCGCGAACCCGGAATCTCTAGCGGCAAAATCATCTCGAGATTCCGGATCAATTCGCTTCGCGAATTGTCCGGAATGACGAAGCGTGTGACCGCAGACATGAACGCCCTCTACCCCTCCGGCGCCTTGCGCATCGGCGCTGCCGATCTCGAATACCGCATGATCGGGCCCGCGCCCGAAGAAGCGCCGACCATCGTCATGCTGCATGAAGGTCTGGGCTCGGCGAAGCTGTGGGGGGATTTTCCGGACCGGTTGCAGGCTGCGACCGGCGCCGGCGTGTTCGTCTACTCGCGCGCCGGTTGTGGCGCCTCGACCCCCGTGAGCTTGCCGCGCCCGCTCGACTATATGAGCATCGAGGCGCTCGACGTCTTGCCCGCCTTGCTTGATGCCATCGGTTTCCGCCGCGGGCTCTTGCTCGGGCACTCCGACGGCGCCTCGATCGTTGCGATCTATGCCGGCGGCACCGGCGATCACCGTGTCCGCGGCGTTGTGATGATCGCCCCGCATTTTGTCGTCGAAGATGTCTCGGTGAGGTCGATCGCGGAGATCAAGAAGGTTTACGAGACGACCGATCTGAGGGCGAAACTGGCGCGCTGGCATGGCGACGTCGACAACGCGTTCTACGGCTGGAACCGCGCCTGGCTCGATCCCAAGTTTCGCGACTGGGACATTTCCGAATTTCTCGGCTATATTCGTGTGCCGGTCGCGATCGTCCAGGGCGCGGATGACCAATATGGGACAATTCGCCAGATCGAGATCGCACAAGAGGAGTGTTATTGTCCGATCGATGTGACGATCGTCCCGGGAGCCGGGCATTCGCCGCATCGCGAAGCCCCGGAGGCGACGCTTAATACGATTACGGAATTTGTTAAACGCATTTTGTTCTTGCACGAAGGCTCGGAGGGCCGAGCCGCGTAAATTTTTAATCGTGGCATTGGTCAATGAGTATTGCATCTTCAACCGCGGCCAATTTGCCGCTGCCGGGCTGGGCCTATGTGCCGGGGGAAACCGCGGAGGCCGAGGCCGATCATGATACGCTGTGGCAGGCCAAGGCCCTGGTGCCGTCGCGGTTTCGCGGCTACGTTCCGGCGCGGCACCCGGCGCTGCGCTACGGGATCGCGCTCAACGACGCCGGCTATTTCTGGGAATCCCAGGAGGTTCTGGAAGCGGTGTGGGCGGCGGCGCCGCAAGGCGGGCGCGAGCGGATGCTGCTGCGGGCCTGTATCCAGATCGGCAACGCCAATCTCAAACTGCGGATGCAAAAGTCCCGCGCCGCCTCGCGCCTTCTCGGCGAGGCGCTAACCGAGATCAACGCGCTGTTGGCGCGCAAGGTGACCGCCGCCGGTGACGGATTTGCCGATCGCTTTCCGGCTGCGGCTCTCGCGGCGCTTCTGAAGGCCAAGCTGGCCCAGCCGGCGCTGTCCAAGGCGGATTGGATCGAAATCGGGAAAATCGGCCGAATATGAAGCAAAATGCATTTTTGTATTCCAAAAGCCTCTGGACGTCGGCCAAAACATGCATTATTGTGCATATTGGTAGATAACCAAAAACCGCACAGGTATGCCCATGGCCGGTGAAGATCGTGCCCTCGCTGGCGGCGCAAGCCGCATCGATTTTCAGACCGATCCGTCGCGCTACCGGCATTGGAAGCTGAATGTCGAGGGCGACGTCGCGACGCTGACGATGGATGTCGACGAGAATGGCGGGCTGTTCGAGGGCTATCAGCTCAAGCTGAATTCCTACGATCTTGGCGTCGACATCGAGCTTGCCGACGCGGTGCAGCGGCTGCGCTTCGAGTGTCCCGGCGTGAAGGTGGTGATCCTGCGCTCGGCCAAGAACCGCGTGTTTTGCGCCGGCGCCAACATCCGCATGCTGGCGGGCGCGACCCACGCCCACAAGGTCAATTTCTGCAAATTCACCAACGAGACCCGCAATGGTCTCGAGGATTCATCCGAGAATTCGGGGCAGCGCTTTATCACCGTCGTCAACGGCACCGCGGCCGGCGGCGGTTACGAGCTGGCGCTTGCCACCGATCACATCATTCTCGCCGACGACGGCGCTGCCTCGGTGGCTCTGCCGGAAGTGCCGTTGCTTGCGGTGCTGCCGGGCACCGGCGGGCTGACGCGGGTGGTCGACAAGCGCAAGGTCCGCCGCGACCACGCCGATTATTTCTGCACCATCGAGGAAGGCATCAAGGGCAAGCGCGCCGTCGCTTGGCGTCTGGTCGACGAGATCGTGCCGAACAGCAAACTTGAAGCCAAGGTCGCCGAGCGCGCAAAGGAATTCGCCGCCGCCTCGAAGCGCAATGGCTCGGGCAAGGGCATCGCGTTGACGCCGCTTTCGCGCAAATTCGACGATAGCGCCGTCCGCTACGGCTTTGTCAGCGTCGATATCGACCGCGGGCAGCGCATCGCCACCATCTCGATCAAGGCGCCCGAGGCGCCGCCGCCCGCCGCTATCGATGGGATGATCGCGCAAGGCGCTTCGTTCTGGCCGTTGCAGGTGGCGCGCGAACTCGATGACGCGATCCTGCATTTGCGCATCAACGAACTCCAGACCGCCATGATCGTGTTCAAGTCGCACGGCGAACGCGCCAATGTGCTCGCCTGCGACGCCTTCCTCGAAGCCAACAAGGCGCACTGGCTGGTCAACGAGATCAGGCAATATTGGAAGCGCGTGCTCAAGCGCATCGACGTCACCTCGCGCACGCTGGTGACGCTGGTCGAGCCGGGCTCGTGCTTTGTCGGCACGCTCGCCGAACTCGTGTTCGCGGCCGACCGCTCCTACATGCTGATCGGTTCGCGACAGGGCGACAACCGCGCCGCCCCCACGATCGAGCTCACCGCGCTGAATTTCGGTCCCTACCCGATGAGTCATGGGTTGACGCGGCTGGAGTCGCGTTTCCAGGCCCAGCCTTCCGATCTGGAGCGCGCGCGCGAGCGGATCGGCGAGGCACTCGACGCCGCGGAAGCTGAGGCGCTCGGCCTCGTCACCTTCGCGCTCGACGACATCGATTGGGACGATGAGATCAGGGTGTTCTTCGAGGAGCGCACCTCGTTCTCGCCCGACAGCCTCACCGGCATGGAAGCCAATCTGCGCTTCGTGGGGCCTGAGACCATGGAATCGAAAATCTTCTCCCGCCTCACCGCCTGGCAGAACTGGATCTTCCAGCGTCCCAACGCGGTCGGCGAGGAGGGCGCGCTGCGCCGTTACGGAACCGGTCAGAAGGCGCAGTTCGACACGACGAGAGTTTAGGGGCGAATAGGGAGTAGCGAATAGCGAATGGTTTTTCCTTCTATTCGCTACTCGCCATTCGCAAGACCGACCACGGAGACACCGCCATGAACGTCAACATCATGAACGTCGATTACTCGACCAAGATTCCCAACAATGTGAATCTCGGCGAGGACCGGCAGGTGCTTAAGGCGCTTGAAGGCTGGCACCCCGGCTACATGAACTGGTGGGGCGATATGGGGCCGGAGGGTTTCCAGCAGTCGCTGGTTTACCTGCGCACCGCCTATTCGGTCGATCCGCGCGGCTGGGCCAAGTTCGACTATGTCAGGATGCCTGAGTACCGCTGGGGCATCCTGCTTGCTCCGCAAGAGGAAAACCGCGTCATTCCGTTCGGCGAGCATTTTGGCGAGCCGGCCTGGCAGGAAGTGCCGGGCGAGTATCGCGCCATGTTGCGCCGGCTGATCGTGATCCAGGGCGATACCGAGCCGGCTTCCGTCGAACAGCAGCGCCACCTCGGCAAGACCGCGCCCTCGCTCTATGACCTGCGCAACCTGTTCCAGGTCAATGTCGAGGAGGGCCGCCATCTGTGGGCGATGGTGTATCTCTTGCAGAAATACTTCGGGCGCGACGGGCGCGAGGAAGCGGATGAACTCCTGCGCCGCCGCTCTGGCGACGCCGATAGCCCGCGCATGCTGGGCGCCTTCAACGAGGCGACGCCGGACTGGCTTTCGTTCTTCATGTTCACCTACTTCACCGACCGCGACGGCAAGATGCAGCTTCACTCGCTCGCGCAATCCGGCTTCGATCCGTTGTCGCGCACCTGCCGCTTCATGCTGACGGAGGAAGCGCACCATATGTTCGTCGGCGAGACCGGCATCAGCCGCGTGGTGCAGCGGACCTGCGAGGCGATGAGGGCGGCCGGTATCTCCGACCCCAACGATATCGCCAAAGTCCGCGCGCTCGGCGTCATCGATCTTCCGACCATCCAGAAGAAGCTGAACCTGCATTACTCGCTTTCGCTCGATCTGTTCGGCTCGGAAGTCTCGACCAACGCAGCCAATGCCTTCAATGCCGGCGTCAAGGGCCGTTACCACGAGACCCAGATCAAGGACGATCACCGCCTCGAGAGCGACACCTATCCGGTTCTCAAGCTGGTGAATGGCAAGATCAAGCGGGTCGACGAGCCGGCCTTGACCGCGCTCAACATGCGGCTGCGCGACGATTATACCCAGGACTGCGTCAAGGGCTTGCTGCGCTGGAACAAGATCATCGCGACGGCCGGTTACGACTTCAAGCTGACGCTGCCGAACGTCGCCTTCCACCGCGCCATCGGCGAGTTCAAGGACATCCACGCCACCCCGGACGGCGTACTCATTGACGATGCGACCTGGAACAAGCGCAAGCAGGAATGGCTGCCGTCGACGGAAGACGGCGATTTCATCGCCTCGCTGATGACGCCGGTGACCAACCCCGGCGAATTTGCGCCCTGGATTTCACCGCCCAAGGTCGGCATCGACAACAAGCCAGGCGATTTCGAATATGTGAAGATCGAAACGTGATTTTTTTCACCTCTCCCCGCTTGCGGGGAGAGGTCGCCGCGCTCTTGCGCGGCGGGTGAGGGGGACTCACCGCGCGCACCTCTTCCTCGGAATTTGCGGAAGCGGCCCCTCACCCCAACCCTCTCCTCGCGAGAGCGGGGCGAGGGAGTTCACGGTCAACGCCGCCTCGTCCGTCTAATCCCACCCGTCGCCCTTGATGCCCGGATTGGCATAGACGACGCCGCCATCGACAGCGATCGTTGTGCCGACCACGTAATCGCCGGCGCGGGAGGCGAGGTAGATCGCGGCTCCCGCCATGTCTTCATCGCTGCCGATGCGTCCTGCGGGCACGCGCGTTGCGACTTCGTCGGCATGGTCGCGCGCGGCGCGGTTCATGTCCGACTTGAACGGTCCGGGCGCGATCGCCGACACCACGACATGGTCGTGGATCAGCTTGGCGGCCATCCGGCGCGTGAGGTGGATAAGTCCCGCCTTGCTCGCCGCGTAGGAGTAGGTCTCCTGCGGATTGACGAAGATGCCGTCGATCGAGACGATATTGATCACCTTGGACGGTTTTGCGGTGCTGGCGGCGGCGCGCAAGGGGCCGGCCAGTGCCTTGGTTAGGAAAAACGGCGTCTTCAGGTTCAGGTTCATTACCTTGTCCCAGCCGCTCTCGGGGAATTCGTCGAAATCCGCGCCCCACGCGGCGCCAGCGTTGTTGACGAGGATATCGAGTTTCGGTTCACGCTTCCTGATCTCGCCTGCCAGCATGTCGATGCCGGCCATGGTGGAGATATCGATCGGCAGCGCGATGCATTCGCCGACATATTCAGCCGTAAGTTCCCTGGCCGTGGTCTCGCACGGCCCCGCCTTGCGCGCCGTGATATAGACCCGCGCTGCGCCCTGATTGAGAAATCCCGCCGCGATCATCCTTCCGATGCCGCGCGATCCACCCGTTACCAGTGCCGCGCGGCCGTGAAGCGAAAACAGGTCTTTCGGCATAATGCCTCCCTCTATTTTTGCGTATGGTTGTGAGCGCCAGAGTTCAAGGAGTCAAGAAAGTGGATTTGACGGTGAAGCCGGGCAGCGCGGTACGCACGCTTGGTTGGCGTCATTCATTTGAGAATTGCGGCGCCTGCTCGACGAAGTCCCAAGCGAACGGCAGGGCATTCGCCACGTGAATCCCGAGTTCGAGGCGGAATTCGACTGCCCGCTGTGCACCTTGCGGGGCCGGATCGTCGGACGGTGCTTCCCACAGCACATTGGCTGTTCCGGTGAGCTGAAGCGTATCGCCGCTGTCGAAATCGACGATCAGGAGGCCGCAACGGGGGTCGAGCTCGATGTTGCCGAACGTGTTAAAGAAGAAATTTCCTCGATAATCCGGCCAGCGGAGAGTTCGATCGTCGACTGCCATGAGGAGGCCGGCTGGTACGCCTCTATGCGACACGTCTACGCCGTGCCGCGGATGGTTCGGGTCTGCCCCAAACCGGCTTGCAATGAAGAAAGTATCGCAGTGCCTAAGGATCGCCGCGCACTCGCCATCGAAGCGCGTGAAGCGCCGCACGCGGCGTTCGCCCGTGTCTGAAGGATCGCTCACGCGACGGGCCACGCGAGCCTGAATATATTTCGCGCAGTTCCCGAAGCTCTGGTCGACCCGAATGTCGAACCCTCTTCGAGCCGCATCGACCGTCAACTTGCCATTCACCCGGTTGCGTCGGCGCGAATGAAACTCGATACCGAGACCTCCCACCACGGCGTCGTTTCTCAACGACCCGGCAAAGGGATCCTGAGCCGGCGGGTATGATGCGAAACGCAGAAGTCTCTCAGTCGGTGACTGGATGAAGCCGGGTCGACCGTAGAGCACGGAAGCCCAAGGGCGCTCCTGCGCATCGACTGAGCCGATGAAGAACATCGGAAGTTCACTGAAAAACTCCCGGTGCTGCGCCGGCATGAAATCGCGGATCGCCACTTTCCCGAACCGATCGACCTTCGCGCTGACTTTCAGCCGCCGCTGAATTGCCAGTTCGCCACGATGAAACGGCGAGAGGTGGTTGGGTGGGGTTGCCGGATCGGAATTGTCCATGCTCATGACGCCTGCGATCCAGACTGTGACGAAGGCACCCGTGGGCCTGCGTTGGCCGCCTCGGCGATGGCTGCTTCGGTCACTTCTCGGCCGAGGCTGAAATACCTCTTGTCGCCGAGCAGAGCTGCGGTATTCGAAGCCGCCTGGAATGCGATCAACTTGAACGCGAGCTGCTGCGCACCGTGCTCGATCCCGATTTCCCCGGCCGATTGTGCCTCGCGAATGGTCCTTTCCAGCAGAGCCTTCCAGGTATTCCGATAATTGTTGACCTTATCCCGAAGCGCGCCAGGCCTGGCGCGATATTCATTGATCGCCGCATGCAGGACGCAGCCGCCGGGAAACACGCGGCGCTCCACATAGTCGAACCATCCGCTGCACACCTTCTGCAGCCGTCTGATAGGAGAGACTTCCGCTTGGGTCGGGGTAATCACGTTTTCGATGAACACCCCGACGGCGGCATCGAGGGTCTTTATCTGCAGCGTCGCCTTGTCGCCGAACAGGGCGCTGATGTTGCTCTTGCCGATGCCGAGGTCCGACGCGAGCGAGCCCACGGTAAGTCCTTCGAAACCGTCCACGGATGCGACGTCCATCGCCCGTTCGAGAACGGCGATCCGGGCTTGATCGCCTCGGCGGCGCCGCCCATCCGTCTCGTCCTTGCCAGCCTTGATCCGACGGCGAGTGGTTTTCATGAGTTCAGTCCTGCATGCCTTCCTGCACCAGCACGCGTCGCACCGCAGGACGCAGGAGAACTCTCTCCGAAACCTCGCTCCAAGCGGGGTATCGCTCCTTCACCGGCGCGCCTGCCCGCTTCGCACCCAGGTAGAAGAACAGGAGATAGGCGTCGGCAATCGAATATTGTCCGGGGACGGCCCAATCCTTGTCCCGAAGCTCACCTTCAATAAAGGCAAAGGCCTTCCCCAAGTTTTGCCGCCCCCTCGCGATCACCGCCGGAAAATCTTTCGCGTCGGCGACAAACCGCTGCGGCCGAACGATCTGGCCAAACGCAACCGCATGTACCGCCGTCGTCAGCCAGTTCATCCACTCGAAGCAACGCGCTTCTCTCTCGGGATCGCTCGGAAGCAGACCGGCTTGGGGATGACGTCGAGCCAGATACGTCATGATCGCCGGTGCCTCGGTCAAGATGCGGTCTTCGATAGTCAGGACGGGAACGCGCCCTTTCGGATTGATTTTCAGATATTCCTGGCTGGTCAGGACCTCGGCGGTGCCCTGCTGGTCGATTGTGACCTGCTCGAGTCGGTACGGCAGTCCGACTTCCTCCAGCACGATGTGGGGCGCTATCGAACATGCGCCCGGCGACCAATATAGCGTCTGCATGAGGCTTCTCCATGAATATATGTACGATCGTTCGTATATATTTCTCTGAACAAAGTCAAGGCCGCTTCCTCTCCGGCGAATGGAGGGAACGGAAGGCCGTTCCATGTCATTTGAGAGCCTGCGGCGGCTACGCCGCGTCGACGCGCCGGAAGCCGTTCCACAGCGCGGTCGCGCTACCCGAGGTGAGGACGGGGAGGAACCGTTCGTCCTGATAATTGCCGTTGAGCGAAACTCGCGGCAGCGCGGTCAGGTAATCGGCGTTCTCGGGAAAGATCATGCCCGGCCGCGTTGTCACGGCGGTCTTGAATCCGGCCGCCTCGGCAAGCGCGAATTCGCGGGTGCGCGCGGCGAGCTTGTCGCCATAGGGATAAGCGAGGTGGACTATCGGGCGCTGCAACGCGCTCTCGATCCGCGCCCGGCTCACCGCCAGTTCCTCGCTGACAATTTCGGCCGGTTGACTTGCAAGATTGCAATGGGTGATGGAGTGCGCGCCGATGCTGACGAGCGGTTCGCTCGAAAACGCCTTCAGCTCGTCCCACGACATGCAGAGCTTGCGGCAGATCGCGGCCTCGTCGACACCGTGACGCGCGCATAAGGCACCGATCTCGCGCGCCAGATCGTCCCGCCCCGGCGTTGCGCAACCAGTCGTGCAGGCGGTCGAAGGCGGCCTCCTTGCCGGCCGGCGTGGAGGTGTCGAGGCGGGTGGCGAGGCCTGCGATCCCGGCTTCAATCGAGGAGGCCCTGGCGATCACCATCTCCAGCGCGATCCACCACAGATGGCCGACGCCTTGCGCGAAATCGCTGGCGACATAGACCGTGAACGGTGCGTCAAATTCGCGCATCACGGGAAGCGCGTAATCGCGATTGTTGCGATATCCGTCGTCGAGGGTGAAACAGGCGAAGCGCCGCGCGAAGTTGCGTTCGGTCAGCCGTCGATGCAGCTCGTCTATGGCGATGATATCGATGTCGCTCGCGCGAAGATGCGACAGCGTCGCGCGCAGGAAATCCGGCGCCACCTCCGGATGACGATTGGGCTGGAATTCGTCCGTGCGCGGCGGGCGGACGTGATGCAGCATGAAAATCGCGCCGACGCCGGCGAAGATCGGGCGAAGCAGATGATGCGCGCCGGTGAGGTAGAACGCTCCCAGTCCGGCGCGGATGACGCTGTTGCGTAACTTTTTCATCAGGACGGATTTTGCCGGTTTGGACAGGTTTCCAAAGCTAGCGGAAGACCATTGAACAAACGGTTAGTCTGGCAAGATAGGTTAGCCGACAAATCCCTGTTATTTCGGGTTTGACAGCCCCGCAAGGGTTTGTTTTCTCTGTGTTTCCGGTGCTGCCGGCTTGAAGATCGCTGCGCGGCTTTTCACGAATTCGCAAACGGAAACGTCAAACCGAAAAGCGGTACCGGATCAGAGTGTTGCCATCCCCTTGTTTTCCGAAGTTCGTGTCGGGGACGCCAGCAAAATCCCCGAACTTCGGAAAAACGGGGGCCTAGTGTCTCGAATCCGAAGTTCGCCGCCCCTGCCGCGCCCTCTTGAGCGAGCTTCGGATTCGAAAAGACACTAGAAATCTATGATTCTACTGTGATTCCAGTTCAGAAGTTCTCTTGACGGACCAGCCGCGAAATTGAAGAGAACTTCTGAACTATCACACTAGGCTCCGCGGGACATCGAATGCACGGGCTTTTCAGGTGGAGCAGTAAATGGTGGCCAGGTCTTATACCGCTGGTTATCCTTTGGGCTATCGCGGCATGGACCAGTACCGCGCCTCTGGAAGCCGATCTCGCCGCCCGATCGACCGCCTCCCTTAAGGATACCGTCCTCGACAAGAGCAGAATCGCGGTCGCCGGCCGCGACGTCACCTTTGCCGCGGACGCCTTTTCCGAGGAGGGCCGCCGCAGTGCGGTGGCAGCGGTGGAGGCCGTGCCCGGCGTGCGGCTGGTCGATGACCAAACCCGTCTCGTACCCGAAGCCAAGCCGTTCGTCTGGTCGGCCGAGCGCGACGTCGTCAGGGTAACCTTGACGGGCAGTTCTCCCCTGCCGGCGAGCAAGGGCAAGTTGACGGAGGCGGCCCGATCAGCTCTGGGCGGCGTGGAGGTGGTCGATCAGATGAGTTTGTCGCGCGGTGCCCCGCCCCGCTTCGACAATGCGGCGCTACTCTTGATCGACCAGGTGGGAAAGCTGAAAGTCGGCAAGATCGCGATCTCGGACAACAAGGTCAGCCTTTCCGGCACCGCCCGCGATATCGGCGGCCGCGAAGCGATCGCGGCCGCGCTGAAAAACCTGCCGGAAGGTTTTTCGGTCGCCTCGAACGAGATCAAGGCCCCGCCCTATATCTTTCAGGCTTACAAGGACCCGGTCGCGGTGACGCTGACGCTGACGGGCTACGTGCCGGACAACAATGTGCATGCGGCCATCGTTGCTGCGGCGGGGCGCAAATTCTTCAACGAAAAAGTAGTCGACAATCTCAAGACCAGCGTCGGGGCGCCCGGCGGTTTTGCCGGCGCGGTGATGATGGCACTCGGTGCGTTGTCGCGGTTATCGACGGGCACGCTGGTGGTGTCCGACCGCGAGGTGAAACTCTCTGGCGATGCGTTTTACGATGGGGCACCGGCCCAGATCCGCAGCAGCCTGCTCAAGGAATTCCCGCAAGGCTGGCAGGTAAGGGCGGACGTTTCGGTCAGGCCCGCGGCAGCCCCCGTGGACGCCACCGTATGTCAGCAGCTGTTCTCCGAGTTGCTCGGCAAGGGAACCATCCGGTTCGAGTCCGGGCGTTCCACCCTTGATCCGGATTCCGCAGGGTTGCTCGACCGCCTGGTCGAAACCGCCTTACGCTGCCCGAATGCCAATATCGAGGTTGCCGGGCATACCGATTCCGATGGCGAGAATGCCGCCAACCAGGCGCTGTCCGAAAAGCGTGCGCAGGCGGTCGTGGATTATCTGGTGAAGGCCGGATTGGCCGCGAACAGGTTCACCGCGGCAGGCTACGGCAGCACCCAGCCGATAGCGGACAACGACACTGACCAGGGCAAGGCGCAGAACCGCCGCATCGAATTCGTGGTGAAGGAATAGCGATGGTCTATGTGGCGACATTTTATTGGGGTTGGCTGCTCTTGTCATTGTTGCTGGGGTTTGCCATGGGCTGGGTCGCGGTGGTCCACCGCGGCCGGGCCGTGTCAAAGCCGACTGTGCGTTGGCTGGCGATGCTCGCGGCGGCGCTCGTCGCCGCTGCGCTTGCCCGCGTGGTCCCCGGTCGCCCCGGTTACTGGCTCGACCTTGGTCTCATCATGTTTGCGCTCTATCTTGTCGGTTGCGCGGTGGGATCGTGGCTGCGCAACCGCGCGCTTTCCGGCGATGCCGAGGCGGCCTGAGATTTCCACTCCCGGATAACCGATATGACCACTCTCGCAGCCCATTATCGAATGTTCGGCCACTATAATGCGTGGGCCAATGGACGGCTTTACGCGGCCGCGGCGCGGCTTTCACCCGAGCAATACCGCGCCGACCGCGGCGCCTTCTTCAAATCGGTTCACGGCACCCTCAACCATCTCCTGGTGACGGACCGGATCTGGATGCAGCGAGTTACCGGCTCGGGCGACGCGCCAAACCGGTTGGATGCGATCCTGTTCGAGACGTTTGACGAACTGCGCGCCGCGCGCGAGGCCGAAGACCGGCGGATCGTCGAATTTGTCGACGGCCTCGACGAAGCGCGCATCGCGGGGACCATCAAATACCGCCGCGTCTCCTCGCCGGAGCAATTCGAGCAGCAACTGGCCCCGGCGCTGGCGCATTGGTTCAATCACCAGACCCACCACCGCGGACAGGTCCATGCGCTGTTGACCGGCCTCATCGGCGAGGCGCCCGAACTCGATCTGTTGTTCTTTCAGCGCATCGCCGCCAAGGCCGGCGGCCTGAAATCATGAAAACTTTACTCGCCTCGGGCAGGCTGGCGCATGAGGATTTCGCCGTTGCCATGGCCGATGCAGCAAAATGCCGGGTTTCGGCGCCGCCGAATCCCCTAATATATTGACGGAGCGCGTTTTATTCCCACCAAGCGAATTCCACTCGGCCTCAAAACAAGCTACGACATGAGGCCGGAGCGCAAGGATGGTGCCGTTGGCGGAACTCTTCGCGCGGACCCCACGGTCGTGGGATCGTATTTCGAGGTCTAGATGCTGGACGTAATACGCAGGGCGGTGTCGTTTCTGCGCCACAGGCAAGTCTTGCACAAGCTAGGCGTTGCAATCAGCGTCACGGTCATCGGGATCGCGTGCTACGTGCTTTATCACATGCTCCGGGGCATCGACGTCAACGAGGTCATCGAGGCGATCGAGAGCACCGAGCCCCGTTCGATCGGGCTTTCGGCCATGTTCGTGGCCGCGGGCTATTTCACGCTGACTTTCTACGACCTGTTTGCGGTCCGCGCGATCGGCCGCAACGACATTCCCTATCGCGTCAACGCGCTCGCAGCCTTCACCAGCTATTCGATCGGGCATAATGTCGGCGCCAGCGTCTTTACCGGCGGCGCGGTGCGCTATCGCATCTATTCGGCCTGGGGGCTTAACGCGATCGACGTCGCCAAGATCTGCTTCATCGCGGGCCTCACCTTCTGGCTCGGGAATGCCGCCGTGCTGGGGCTCGGGATCGCCTATCATCCGGAAGCCGCCGCCGCGATCGATCAGTTGCCGCCGTGGCTCAACCGCGCCGTAGCGGTCGCAATCATCATCGCGCTGGTGGCGTATGTGATCTGGGTCTGGATGCACCCGCGCAATGTGGGCCGCGGGCCCTGGACGGTGGTGCTGCCGGGTGGTCCGTTGACGCTGCTGCAGATCGCGATCGGTATCATCGATCTCGGCTTCTGTGCGCTGGCGATGTACGAGCTGGTGCCGGACGAACCCAATCTTGGTTTCGTCGTGGTCGCGGTGATTTTCGTCTCGGCGACGCTGCTCGGTTTCGCCAGCCATTCCCCCGGCGGGTTGGGGGTGTTCGACGCCGCCATGCTGGTCGGCCTGTGGCAAATGGACCGGGAGGATTTGCTCGCCGGGATGCTATTGTTTCGCGTGCTCTATTATATTGCACCCTTCATCATATCTGTAATCTTACTGACGTTTCGGGAGGTTATACTGGGTACCCGGATGAAACGCCTCCGACAGCGGGGGAAACCCGGAGCATCTGTGGAGCCGCAACATGAAGCCGTCTACGTTCGAGAGCGTGGAGATGCCGGCTCCTGACGTGACGACCCGAGCGGATGAGAGCTGGCCTGATGGCTATTGACGATACTCCTTCTTCCTTTTTTTCGCCGTGGCCCGACCGATTGAGGCATTCGGCGATCGTTCTGCTCGCCGCCGGTCTGGCGTTGGCGGTGGTGGTGGTATTTGGCGAATTATCTCCGCTGCGCGCCGCCATCATTTTCCTGTGCATCGCTGCCGCCGCGTTGGTGCCGTGGCGGTTGCACGATGCTACGGCCTCTCGGGAAGATGTCCGCGGGGTCAATCCGGTAGAAACCGCCGCCGTCAGCGCCATCGTTGCCGGCATGCCGGATCCGGCCGTTTTGCTCGATCGCGCCGGCCGGGTCATCCACCTCAACGCGGCGGCAGCGCAGCTCGCGCCGGCTCTGCGCAAGAACGAGCTCGCCCAGTTTGCGCTGCGATCGCCCGAGATCATCACCGCGCTGCGCGAAGCCATCGCGACCACGGAAGCAAGGCGAGCGACCTATCTCGATCACGTGCCGGTCGATCGCTGGATGGAACTGATCATCACCCCGGTCCCGGTGCCGACGCTGTTCGGCGGCACCGACAAGTGCATGCTGATGACCTTCCACGACCAGACGCCGTTGCGCCGGGTCGAGGAGATGCGCGCCGATTTCGTCGCCAATGCCAGCCATGAATTGCGCACCCCGCTGGCGGCGCTGTCGGGCTTTATCGATACCCTGCAGGGGCCGGCCAAGGACGACGCCAAGGCGCGCGAGCGCTTCCTTGGCATCATGCACATCCAGGCGACGCGGATGGCGAGACTGATCGACGATCTGTTGTCGCTGTCGCGGGTCGAACTTTCCGCCCATGTCCGCCCGGATACGCTGGTCGATATTGTGACGATCATCCGCCAGGTCGTCGATGGGCTTGAGCCGCTGGCGCGCGAACGCCAGGTCGAGATCGACATCGACCTGCCTGACGCGCCGGTGTGGATCGCGGGCGATCGCGAGGAATTACTGCGGCTGTTCGAGAACCTGGTCGAGAACGCGCTGAAATATGGCGCCTCGGGCGGCAAGGTCAATGTCTCCCTGACCATTGCGGTGTCGGGCGAAGGTATGCCCGAGGTGCGGGTAGTGGTGCGCGATTTCGGTCCGGGCATCGCACCTGAACATCTGCCGCGGCTCACCGAACGCTTCTATCGGGTGGATGTCGGCGACAGCCGCGCGCAAGGCGGAACCGGGCTTGGACTATCCCTTGTCAAACATATTGTTAACCGTCATCGCGGCCGGCTTTTGATCGAAAGCGTGCTGAAAAACGGCGCTACTTTTACGGCGTGTTTCCCCCAGGCAAAAACCCCGGCATCGTTACGGCCGGAATCTTGATCGGAGCCGTCCTGGCGATCAGCCAGGCGCCGTTCGTCACGAGTAAGGATTTGCCGTTTTAGCGAAGAAAATCACCCAGCTAAGGAAGGCCCAACTTACCGAAAGGTTAAGGAAGGTATCAAGGTAGGTATGCGGTCCGTCATCTAACTGTCATGTAACTGCAATATTAGGTCTACGACGCCTCTCTATAGAAGCGGCCTCGGAGCGCAATCGGTCCTGCATGGCGCCCCGCTCATCATGGAGAAAGCCCGTGAATTTCCTCAAAACCCTTGTTGCTGCCGGCATTGTGGCCGCTTCGACATTACCCGTTCGCGCGTTGGATATCTCAGGCGCGGGCGCGACGTTCCCATACCCGATCTACGCCAAATGGGCCGATGCCTATAAAAAGGAAACCGGTAACGGCATGAACTATCAGTCGATCGGTTCGGGCGGCGGCATCAAGCAAATCCAGTCCAAGACCGTGACTTTCGGCGCCTCCGACATGCCCCTGAAGCCGGCGGACCTGGCCAAATCCGGACTCGTTCAATTCCCGACCGTCGTGGGCGGAGACGTGCCGGTGGTCAATCTCGAAGGCATCAAGTCCGGCGACCTCAAGCTTGACGGCGCAACTCTCGCCAAGATTTTCCTCGGCGACGTCAAGTCATGGGACGACGAGGCAATTGCCAAGTTGAATCCCTCGGCGAAGCTTCCCAAGCAGCCGATTGTTGTAGTTCATCGCTCGGACGGTTCCGGCACCACCTTCATCTGGACCGACTACCTCTCGAAGGCGAGCGCGGATTGGAAATCGAAGGTCGGCGCTAACACCTCGGTCGAATGGCCGGCCGGCATCGGTGCGAAAGGCAACGAAGGCGTGGCGGCAAATGTCAGCAATACCAAGGGCGCCATCGGCTACGTCGAATATGCCTACGCCAAGCAAAACAAGATGACCTCGGTCAGCATGATCAACAAGGACGGAAAGGCCGTGGAGCCCAGTGCGGAGGCGTTCCAGGCGGCGGCCGCGAATGCCGATTGGGAAAAGGCCGACCACTACTACGTCATCCTGACCGATCAGCCCGGCGCCGCATCTTGGCCGATCGCAGGCGCTACGTTCATCCTGATCCACACGCAGCCGCAAGATCCTGCCGCGGCGACCGAAGCGCTGAAGTTCTTCGCGTGGGCCTACAAGAAGGGCTCTAAAATGGCCGAGGAACTGGACTACGTACCAATGCCGGACAAGGTCGTGACTGCCATCCAAAAGATGTGGACCGCCGAAATCAAGGACGATAGCGGCAAGGCGCTGTTTTCCGCGTCGAACTGAGGTCAACTGGAGCGGGGAGCAACGCATCCCCGCTCCGGCATTCGAAGGCTGATCGAGTTCGGCCGACGGGTTTTTGATTTCGGTAAGAGCATTTGGAGGCGCAGCGTGGTCGATGTGGCTTTGCAGGAGACCGGGGTGAGCGTGCAGGATGTGGCTGAGCGGGCCAAGGTACTGAACAGGCTCCGGATCGGCGACATCGTCTTCCACCGCATTACGAAGACCGCAGCTATATTTGTGTTGGTGGTTTTGGGCGGTGTGATCGTATCGCTCTTTATGGGGGCCCTACCGGCGTTCCAAGAATTCGGGTTTGGTTTCCTCACGGCTCAGAGCTGGAACCCCGTCACCGAAAAATTTGGAGCGCTCGCGCCGATTTACGGCACGATTGTTACATCGTTGATCGCCATGCTGATTGCGGTGCCGCTCGGGCTGATGATCGCGATGTTTCTGACCGAACTTTGCCCGATGTGGCTGCGCCGCCCGATCGGAATTGCGATCGAACTTCTGGCCGGCATTCCCAGCATCATTTACGGAATCTGGGGCCTGTTCGTATTTGCGCCTTTCCTCCAGCAATATCTTCAGCCACCGCTGATTGCAGCTTTCGAGAATATACCCGTGCTTTCCGCGCTGTTTGCCGGTCCTCCTTTTGGCATCGGCATTCTGACCGCCAGTCTCATACTGGCAATCATGGTATTGCCGTTCATCACTTCGATCTCGCGAGACGTGTTCGATGCGGTTCCGCCAGTGCTAAAGGAAGCGGCCTACGGGCTGGGCTGGACTCAATGGGAAGTCTGGCGTTACGTCGTACTGCCGTACACGCGCATCGGCGTCATTGGCGGAGTGATGTTGGCCCTTGGACGCGCACTCGGCGAGACGATGGCGGTTACGTTCGTCATCGGTAATGCGCACAAGATCACAACTTCCCTGCTTGCGCCCGGCACCACGATCTCAGCGACAATTGCCAACGAATTCACGGAAGCCGTTGGCGATCTCTATACGTCCTCGCTGATCGCGCTCGGTCTTATCCTTTTCGTCATAACCTTCATCGTACTTGCGGTCGCGCGGTACTTGCTGCTCCGGATCGAGCGGAGGATCGCCTGATGGATGCCTCGCTTTACGCCAAGCGGCGCCGCCGCAATGTACTCGCCGCCATTGCATCCTATAGTGCGACGTTCGTTGGTCTCACGTGGCTGGCGCTGATTCTCGGGGTGTTGTTTTGGCAAGGATTTAGCGGGCTTTCGCTTCGCGTCTTCACCGAAATGACGCCCCCACCCGGAGCGGTCGGCGGACTTCTCAACGCCATTGTCGGCAGCCTGATCATGACGGCATTGGCGATTCTGATCGGCGCTCCGATAGGCATCCTCGCCGGAACGTACATGGCCGAATACGGCCGCCATTCCAACCTCACCAGCGTGGTTCGTTTCATCAACGATATCCTGCTGAGCGCGCCATCGATTGTGGTCGGCCTGTTCATTTATTATGTCATGGTTCGGCCCATGGGCCATTTTTCGGGAATAGCCGGCGCCGTTGTCCTTTCCGTGCTTGTGGTCCCGGTTATGGTCCGAACCACAGAGGACATGCTCACGTTAGTCCCCGATACGTTGCGGGAAGCTGCGGCTTCGATCGGCTTGCCGCGATCGCTTATGATTAGGCAGATCGCCTATCGCGCGGCGCGAGCCGGGATAATCACAGGACTGCTGCTCGCCATTGCGCGCATCAGCGGAGAAACCGCGCCGCTGCTGTTTACCGCTCTTAACAATCAATTTTTTAGCACGAACCTGAATGCGCCGATGGCGAGTTTGCCGTCCGTCATTTTTCAATTCGCGCTTAGCCCATACAAGGACTGGCAGGATCTGGCCTGGACTGGAGCACTTATTATTACGCTTGCGGTGCTGGCTATGAGCGTTACCGCCCGTTCTCTGGCGGCAACGAGGAAAGCATCATGAACGCCGTAACCGCAAAGACCACAGCCGCCGCGGGGCCGCAATTGGTGGACAGCTCCATGCCTAAAGAGAAGATAGCGATCCGAAACCTCAATTTTTATTACGGTGAGACAAAGGCACTCAAGGCTGTCAGTCTTCCGCTTTATGCCAACATGGCTACGGCCTTTATCGGCCCGTCCGGCTGCGGCAAGTCCACGCTCCTTCGCGTTCTTAACCGCATGTATGATCTTTATCCGGGCCAGCGTGCCGAAGGTCAGGTGTTCCTTGAAGGCAAAGACATTCTCGCCCCCGGACTGGACCTCAATTTGCTGAGGGCCCGGATAGGAATGGTCTTCCAAAAACCCACGCCGTTCCCGATGTCGATCTACGAAAACATCGCTTTTGGAGTCCGTCTCTACGAGAAGCTGCCCAAATCTGAAGTAGACGGCCGCGTTGAACAGGCTCTGCAACGAGGTGCCCTGTGGAATGAGGTCAAGGATAAGCTCAACGCCAACGGCCTCAGCCTCTCTGGCGGTCAGCAGCAGAGGCTTTGTATCGCCCGTACCGTCGCAGTGCGCCCGGAAGTGATTCTGTTCGACGAACCCTGCTCCGCGCTTGATCCAATTTCTACGGCCAAGATCGAAGAGCTGATCGACGAGTTGAAGGACGACTACACCATCGTGATCGTCACCCACAACATGCAGCAGGCGGCCCGAGTATCGGAGCGTACGGCGTTCATGTACCTCGGTGAACTGATCGAATTCGACGAGACCGACAAGATTTTCACGTCGCCGAACGATCGACGCACCCAGGACTACATTACCGGCCGCTTCGGCTAAGGAGGAAAAAGATGGCTTCAGAACATACCGCCAAGGCGTTCGACAGCGATCTCCAGGAACTGACCCGGCTGGTTGCGGAAATGGGCGGTCTCGCCGAACGCATGATCGTGGATTCCGTCGATGCGCTGATCCGCCGCGACGTAGCCCTCGGCCGGCGCGTGGTCGAGACCGATGTCGAAATCGACAATTTGCAG